>Ga0123355_10003846_pt1 | contig 21719 bp, 14 predicted proteins | sample TergutEmb28metaG_3_FD_89872 | JGI IMG/M metagenome (GOLD analysis project Ga0123355, IMG submission 89872) | Embiratermes neotenicus P1 segment gut microbial communities from Petit-Saut dam, French Guiana - Emb289 P1 | ecosystem: Host-associated > Arthropoda: Insects > Digestive system > Gut ...
CGTGCAGGGGTAGAATGCCGGGGGGGGGGAGAATTTTTCCAACCGGTCCCGACCCTCCCCAGGGCCAACCCAGCCACCTAAAACAAGGGGACCAGGTTTTTCCCGGGGGTAAAGGGGCCAGGGGGGGGCGTGGTCCCCCCCCCCCCCCCATAGGCGAGGTTAAATGAAGAGTAGAGCTATACATCTCCTCCCACTCTGGGTCTTCGTGGCCTGTTCTAGGGCAAACTTTACCGTTGCCTTTAAGTGTGCGAGTTCCCATTGGCTTACTGAAATGTACATATTCAATTTTCCTTGCTAGAGCGCGTTACAGGTTCAATTTACGGCCGGGGCAAGAGATTTTCCGTCTTTACATTTTCCGTTCAGGCCATACGAGACACCCAGCTTTGTAGTTAGTGGATACAGTGGGATCTTTCCTCCAAAGTAGGGCAGGTTATAAAACAAACCACCATATAGGGCTGTAGATAAGAATTAGTGGCGCATGACATACACAATGTCAACTTTACAGCTTGGCCGCTTGTCACACAGAATGCAACTAGAGTTGAAGTTCTTCTGGTACGTGACACCGTGTCAAGTCACAAATAATTCCCAGCGTTTCGGTGCAGCTTGCTGCTCTGCAACAGACGCAGCTATTTCCTACTCGACGCGACATAGTAAAACAGACGCCTAGAATTTCCATCTTTACCGCTCTGAGAACTCGAATCATGAACCTACAGTTCTCGTCTGTGACACAGATACGTACCACGGATGGCTCTCCTTTCCTAGGATGGGTAGTAGTTCTATGTGCGTGCCGTATGTGGTGCTCCTATCTCTCGACTGTGGAGCACGCCTTTACTTCCTATACTCCTCCAGTAGGCGGCAGAACTTCAAAGGACCCTTGGAAACAAGGACTTGGGGCGACACAAGCGGCCACGAAGGAGTTACTTGTAGCCGGCTTGGCTCATTGGGTGTGTTTTGTGATTGATAGATGGCGGGAAAATTCTCTTCTATGTGCCTTGTCAATCACTTAGGAGTCACGTAGGCATTTTGCTTACTCTAGTCAATGCAAAATGAAACTCAACTTCTCAATTTGATAACATCACAATTACTTACTATTAGTCTTTTCACAACACTATTTCAACTTAAACACCAAATCTTACTATACAGTTTCGTCTACTCTACATAACCCATTTCTCTTTCTCCTATATTTCACAAGTTCCAAAACAGTAAAACCACCCATGCAATTATACAACGTTCCGCAAAAATTTCAAACCCAAGCCAAACGGTCCGGTCAAGTCCCAGTACAGCAAAAAAAAAAAAAAAAATCCCCTCAGTCACACAAATGTACAAATTCACTGCAACACCTACCTGTTACAGTGCAAAACAACCACATCTTTCACCAAGCAAAATTACTTTCTAAATTGAGGGTTTTCCATACCGTTGTGCCAATATAACAATTAATTATTTATTGTCCGTCGTACACAACACAGTGGCGCAAAGTTAAAATAATGCAACAATTAATAAAGCTACATGTTTCGACCCCATGGGGTAATCTTCAGGCTTATAAAATATGGTATCATACAAGGTACATTTGTTGTTACTACCTACGCGATCCCGTGGTTTTCAGTACGCTAGTTTTAAAAATTTTGGTATATTAAAAATGTTGTTAAAATATAGGTGAAGATCGTATGACCGTGTTGAACGTGTGGATCGATATCTACATTAATGTGAGAGGTATCTGTGTGCCTACGAATTGTGTCGTGCTAGTGTTATGGTCATAATGTAGGCCGCGATGTTAACCAGGCTAAGGTTCGGAGGAGTTGAGCTCTCGCGATGTGACTGTGAGGCAAATACAATACATAGGTAACGTGTACCTTCCGTGTATTGAGAGTTTGAACTCACTGTTTGGTCGACCTGACGTTGACTTGGCGTTGTTTTGTTTGAAGTCGCGATGATGTTCTTGAAACCTTATCCAGAAGGAGCGTCCTGTCTCTCCGACATATTTCATCTGGCATTCTGGGCATGTTAACATGTAGACACCGCTGTTGTCTAGCGTACTGTTGGAGTTATTGTTAGGTTTCTGGCTAAGTAATCGCCCGATGGAGTTGTTAGTTGTGAATTCGGTCCTAATTGGGAGGTTTTTGAAAAGTTTCGCAATGAATTTGATTTCTTTACCAACATATGTGAACTTAGCCCATCTGCCTGTGTCCCTGTTGTCTTTTCCGTCTGATATATCTTGTAGATCTATACGCTTACTTGTCTTGTATATATGTGACGGGTTGTATTTATTATTCTTCAGGATCTGTCATCTTGTTTTGGGTCCGTATTCTTTGGCCGCTTTGTCAAGATAGCAATTTGTCATTCTGTTGACCAAATATCTTATAGCGGTTCGTTTTTGTTCTTGTGGGTGGCACGAATCTTTGGAGATTGCTGTGTCTGTGGTGGTCGAATTTCTATAAACACTGAAGGAGAGGTTGTCATGGCTCTTTGGATTGTGATGTCTAGGAAATTAATGCTATTGATGGTTTCTTTTTCTTTGGAAAAATGCATCGTTGGTATCATGTTGTTAAACTGATTCAGTAAAGGTTCAATGTCAGTGTCTTCTTCGTTGTACATGATCAAGATATCGTCTACGTAGCGAAAGTAGCCCAGGATTTTGTTCTCTGTTAGTATGGTATAAAGGTGCGTGTCTTCCATATACTGAAGTCACACTTCGGATAGGGTAGGGGAGGTTGGTGCTCCCATTGCTAGGCCATCATTCCGGGTATAATCGTTGTTAAGGAAAGTGAAGTAATTTTGTTTCATGGTTGTACTTGCTATGGTGATGATTTCTTTGGTTATGGTGGTGTCTACGCTGGGTTGTGTGCTTAAAAGTTCTAGGATATAGAAGGTGGCTCAAATATGACCGGGACTGTTTGTGTGTAAATTTGGCGACTTCAGTCCCGGTCATATTTGAACCACCTTGTATATAACTTCTTTGGTAGGTATATTGGAATACATATTGCCAAACCGTGTGATGCAAAATTTCTGCTATTGCTAATGGGAGTGCTTTCCAGATCTTCTATTAGGTGTATCGAGTTCTTGACGTTGAAGGCATATGGTTGTGGGACGTGTACTTCTATGAGCTTGGAGAGTAATTGGGCTAATTTGTGCCAATTAACGATAGGTCTGATAGGAGTGCCGTTTGTATGAATTTTCAGTAGGCCTTTTAAAGTGGGAGCTGTGGGGTTGAGAGCCACATATTTCCATTTGTCTTCTTTGCGGATTGTGTGGTTTCAGAAGTTGAATATTTTTCTTATTTCTTTATGGAAGGTGTTGTTAGGGTCGTTAGGTATGAACGAGAAGTGGTTGTTACGGATGAACTCATGTGTTTTAGAGATTTGTTCGTCGATGTACCAAATTAATATGGTGTTGCCTTTGTCAGCTTTGAGTATTGTGGCTTTATTCTCTTGTAGTGTGGTCTTGATACTGTTGATGGTATGCATTTCTGTTTGTGTCTTGCGGGTGTGGTAGTTCTTGTTATTGTTGTACTGTTTATATTGTTGTTCTGTTATGTGCTACTAGGCCTCTTATGTAGTCCTGATCCGTCGTCTGTAGGTGTGTCACGGCTGTCTGGGTTTCTAGCGCTAGTTCTTTGATCCAGTTTTTCTTTTTATGGTTAAGATTGTATTTTAGGCATTTGTTCCATAGTTTGAGTTCATCAGAAGAGAATTGGATATCTGTAAGGTTAACTATTCTGGGGTGGAAATCCAAATTAATTAGCTGGTTGGGTCTGCTTTGGTTTTGTTCTAATCTATTAAGATTTCCCTAAAGCGTTTTTGTACTTCCTGGCCATTATGTTATTAATTGACTTCTGTATTGCATCTTGGATGAGGGGCCATAGGTTATTCCAATCTTGGGTTGCTTTGAGGTCTGCTCGGTATAGATCTTTGTTCATTTTGTATTTTTCCTGTAGAGGAATCTTATTTCTTCTTTGACTCGAACGATCTGGGTTTTGTATCTAGCCTTGATAGCTACATAGTTAAAAAAAAACTACCACCAGGAGCAAGCCACAGAGTCACGCCGGCTACTTAAGGACGTCGTGGCCAATTGTGGTGCTGAAATTTTACGTTTCCACGGAGATGTCAATCTGTACAAGTAGTAGGCTGTGCAACGCGCGCCAATGTTTCATTACCTTTGCGCTCAACGACAGTATCACTTAATTTCTTCAACTGAGTGCTGTGTTGTGTTCTGATTTCATTCATTTATTTAGTTCTGATTGCCGTGTTGTGTTCTGATTTCATTCATTTATTTAGTTCTGAGTGCTGTGTCCTCATTCATTAATTTCGTTGTAACAAACGCTACTAATTTAACACAACAATGGCGGATATACGTGTGATATCAATTTTCCACACATACCAACGACGCGTTAATGGAAGCCATAAGTTTCGTCCACGAAATTCGGGAGCTCGATGCTGCGCGCCAACGGTGTGGCAAATAAGTTGTTTGTTGGATACTATAGGACTGCTTGCAGGGAACAATCGCAGTAAAACGCATATAATGTTATGTATTAAAGTCTTAAAATGTTCATACAGTAGGGTGATATACAACTTGCAGTTTAAAGACCGTGATTACAGTACGTCGGCCTGGTCTCCGTTCGAGCGTTCCAGTTGACAGCTGGAATATGAATAGGCAGTACGTTGCTCGGGTGTAGCCCGGGCAGATAACAGCTCTGTCGCACGAGCTGTCAAGTCGACAGCAGGACGCGATGGCGGCAGGGTACTGGCTGAGCGAGATATCGACGGACCGTGCGGCGTTGTGTCTCTTGTGTCGTGGTGATATTAGTGGTGAAACGACATTACTCCCTCCCAATAGGTCACAGGAATTTTTACCCCAATTGGAAGGTAGTCGAGCAACGCTTAAATCCAATTTGGATGGTAGTCTACGGACGCCTCTCCTCCTTGATGTGTCAAAGCTGGATATCCCTTTCTTTATGTGTCGGCGGTGGTCATTCCTTTCTTTAGGCTATGTGTATACTTCCTGTCGTGAGCTTTGAATGAATGCTCAAACCAAGCCAAACGAAGGAAAAGTGGTGACTGGGGGACGGAGAATTGTGCGAAGCGCAAGTCGACGTCCATTTGTTTGTTAACCATTCCTGCATTCGACCGCATCATTGGTCTCTATAACAGGCATCTTAACTCTTAACCGGGGAATATGCTTACTCTAACGATTTGAAGTCAGGTTGAGGAACTTGATCGATCTTACCGAAGACTACTGCATATGTGGTGCTGAATTAATTATGGGAGGGATAAACTTTGGTTGGTTGGGTGTCTGGGGTTTGAGCCCAGACTGGCTCAGTCGCAAACTGGAATTATGATACTCTTTCAAATTATTAGGTGAAACCGCCGCGCCAGGGGGAGGTGCGAGCCGTGCCGCGACTTTGCATCTTATATCATGGCATTTGCTTTACACCTGAGGAAAAATTAAGGAAACCCCTCAGCCAGGGTATCCGAAAGGCGCTTGGCTGACCAGCTCCTAACGCGATTTGTTTAGGCGAATTGGCCACCGATGGTGATGGCCTAGCCTGGTCTGCTGGCCACTGCCGCCCTTGGATGTAGTGTCAGATGATGGAATGAACCCTCGGAGAGCGTAGGTATATGTCGAGTTGCCTTAATAGGGTGTTCCACACGTCTGCTAACTTTGAGGCAAAGATAGCAATCAGGGCTTTGACATGGTCGGCAAAAAAGGGAACACACAGAAGCTCGCGTATCTGCTTGCTACTAACGTACTAGGGCGGCCGTGTACCGAGGCTAAGACAATTGGATTGTAAGATTTGTAGCTTCCAGACATGAGTGCGGACAACAGACCTCCAAAAGGGGAGCGCCTAGTCCATCATGGGGAGAATTAGCTGCTTATACAGCAGAACTCCGTTCCTGACGGACCGGTTAGCCTAATTTCGCCCAAGTTCCTGGTTAATCTTCTAATGAGCCGGGCCACCTGCAAGGACGTGCTATGCCTGGTTTCCAAAAAAAAATGTTCGCCTCGAATCTGTCCGCTTTTGCTTACTACATGTAAGATCCTAGCTAATAGAATCTCTTCAAATAGTTTACCAATCGTGTCCAATAGACTAATGGGCCAATAGGAAGAGGGGAATGCTGAATCTTTCCCCGGTTTAAGGAAAGAGATCACTCCAGCGTGCTTCCAAACTTAGGGAAGTTATGGGTGCGAAGTACGGCATTGAAGTTCTGGGCCTGAAGGTAAACTGGTCGCTGGGAAGATTCTTCAATGCGTTATACCGTTCGGTCCCGGAGCCTTGCAAGACTTGAGACACCTGATGGCTTCGTGAACCTCGTCAGGGTTGGTTAAATTGGGTTCGCCGGCAGGGTTCTAGAAGTAATTCCTCAGCCCCACGCCAACTATCTCAATAACTGAAGGATCCGAAGGTTAGCTTAGGTTAGGTTAGATTTTGTTTGGTTAGGTTGTGCCATGTATAGCCCCGAACAGCTGACTCTAGTGCTCTGCTACGAAATTAAGGACCTCAGCTTGGTAAACGAATTTGCTCCCCTCCCTCTACCTTGTTCTACCCTACCTAGGGCCTGAAGCAGGTCTTTGTTGTGGGTATTCTAGCCTAGTCGCTTGTACTGTTAACGTCGTCAAATTTATGTGTTTTTACTGCTCCGAATATTTTTTTTCGGAATGTCTTTAAGCACAGTCAAGAAGTTTGGCGCTGGCTTGTGTGAATTCCTTTGTTATGGAAATTGGTGATGTGGTATGTACTCTCTCTCTCTCTCTCTCTCTATATATATATATATATATATTGTAGGGTGACAAGAAGACAGACCAATGTGTTGGGAGTTATTTGAAAGCAAGTTGCTTGTGTGGTATTACTTTATATATATATTATTTGTTTAGTAAATCCTGGTTGTTTCTTGTTATGGTGTTGTTTTATTGCATGTAAGGTTCGCTTCCATTAATAGGGTGCAAGGATACGTCACGTTTGATCAGATTAGGTTACAGTACATTAGGTTTCGTTAGGTTACGCTATGTTACGTTACATTCGGTTACGTTTGGTTTTTCTTTCATTTTTTTACATTTCGTTACGTTTTATTTGGTTTCCTTTGCTATACGAACGTTAGGTTCCGTTAAGTTTCATTTCATTTCGTTATGTCCATGGCATCTCCCGGAATTTCCTATGTTCACACAAACGCCTTGCCTCCCCTGAATCCTTCTCATTTACCTACATATCTCGCCGTCGTCCATATTATCTTATCAATCCATTTCCCGCCCACAACTTCCCAGGTTGTGGCGTCCAATTTAACATGGATGAAGTGTTATTTTTAATCGTTGTTATAAGCACGCCACAAGCGGATAACATTTTGAAACTACTACCGTTATTAGAAAGGGGTTCTTCGTGTTCCTTCATGATGTTATGCGTGCCACAATCCGCAAAGCTTAGTAACTATTACCTATTAATGGAAAGGAGTTCCCAAAGGACCGCTTGACGTTTCAAAGCACAGACTGCAAACCATGCACTGACAAACTTACCAACAATAAGATAAACAGCAAAATAGACGCAACAATAATAATTTTATTAGTAATTTCAATTAGCTCAACGTGTTTCGGTCGATAACATTATCGCCCTAAACACGTTGAGCTGATTGAAATTATGAATAAAATTATTATTGCTGCATCTATTTGGTTGTTTATATTATTGTATTAGTGATACACGGTTGCATAAACATCCAAATTGCCAACATTTATAACACAGGTATGTCATATTGTGATCACACATCATACATGGAACGACTGCTGAATCGGGCGGGGAGACAAATATGGCGGCAAGACGCTTAGTTATCCGTGCTAAGGCTATATCGGAAATGTTATCTGTGCTAAGCCAGTATCGGAGATGTTCCGAGGCGAGTAGGATAACATGGCGGCCGAAGCGCAGCGAGGAATGCCTGCGCGTGCATACCTGATTAGCGGGATGCTTCCACCGCCTCCCGGGGATATACACCTGTAAGTCTGCGGCTACATAGAGCGTACCTTACGCTATGAACGCTATGTTTGCTATGCACGGGAAAAATACCTGCCTTTACGTACAACGTAAGGGGCCACACAAAACTGCTTACGCTATGTACGCTATGTTGGCGATGTAGCTACGTCGCCGTGTTGTTTGATCCATGGCTATATTTTTAAACGTCGCTTAGAACCGGCATGCGCAGTAGAGCCCATGCAGTACTGCAGCCGGCAATACGTAATTGGTTGTCTGTTGCGTCAGTTCAGAAATACGTTTAATCGAGTTTGATTGTGTTTTGTGTATATTCTGAATAATGTCCCTGAAGCAATTAATTGAAGAGTTGAGGAAATATCCATGCCTCTGAAATAACTCCATAACCATAACTGAACCATACGGAATAACGCCTGGGAGAGGCTTTCTGGGAATTGGAAAAACCAGGAAAATACATTTCTAATTTTAATTTTTATTGTAAAATGCAAGCTCTAAATTTAATAGGAACATATTTATCTAAAAGTTAAGTATACACAAGTATTTTTACTAATTCACCCGATTCACTACACTCTTTTGCCACTCATCGCGGCCTTCATCGGACATAAAATATTCCATGAATGAATTTCGGACATCTAGAGCTTCTCTTGTTGAATTGGTTGAAGTAGCGATGTTCATTCGTACTAGCGGGTTGGTTTGTTCTTCTCCAAGTGCAGGATTGGTCTCAGTTGGTGATTCGAGTATGTAATTGTGCAGGACAACAGTAGCTAACATTAATTTATCACAACTTTGGACACGGCATTCAAATTGGGGCTGATATATCCTCCAAGTGTTAGCAAGGATGCCAAAAGCGTTTTCTCCTGTATTTCTGCTTCTTGAAAGCCTGTAATTAAAAATTCTTTCTGCCTCGCTGAGTCTTCGATCGATTCCGGGATAAGGCCTCATGAGATATTTCTAAAGGAGAAATGCTTCGTCCCCAATTACGATGTACGGAAATGGGACGCCAACTAAGTTTTCATCTGGAGGCAAACCAACGTTTTGTCTTGCTAAACGCATAGCAATATTACTGTTGGCAAACACGTTTCCATCACTAATTCTCCCATAATGCCCTACATGTACAGTAAGGAATCTTTTATTAGCATCAACCAATGCAAGTAAAACAACAGAGCGATACTTTTGTAATTAAAAAATTCTGACCCTCTGGGTGGAGGTGCCTCAATAAGAACATATTTGCCATCGATCGCTGCATCGCAGTGAGGAAAGATCCACTTTTTCTTGAAAACTCTTTCAGATGCTCTCTAAATTTCCTCATTCGTTTCAGGCATTACTTCAATCTGAAGGGTTTTCCAAAGGGCTTCACAGACCTCTTCGAAAGTTCCACTAACTGTAGACCTACCCATGCGGTAGGTGAAAGCCAATGATCGGAACGAACTTCCAGTTGCTAAGAACCTGAAATAAAAACTTGAAAACGTTAAATGAATTAATAATTATAATAAAATTATATTAAAACTTTTTAGATTAGGGTAGGCCATGTATATGTAATATGTAGTGGTATTTTTCTTGCAGTAGAGGTACTGAAATATGAATGGAAGATACTGCAAGGCTGTAATAGGCAAGCTATGCTAAGGAGAAATACAAAAAGTGGTGACGTTGCGAAGAAAATTAGACCTTGGAAATTTGAAGAGCTGATGTCTTTCCTTCTGTCTGACTTAACTGCACGAGAGTAAAGTGTAATTTCAATATTTATGTAGGTCGAATTCGCATGAGCTTGGAATATACATACTTCTATAATTTAAAGTAGCACGTGAATTTCTTTTTGCAAGGGACTCAATCCATTATCGACGATGATGATGACAATGAGAACGAGGACAGCTTGCTACCGATAGATGGAGCTAATCAACTTGGGCGGAAGAAGAAAAAACAGAGTCAGAGTTGTCCATCTACACAGAAAGGGCAAGTAAAAAGTGCAGGAAAGATTTCAATAAATTTCAGAAAGGCGACAAGGAAGGTGTTGACAAGATTCTGACATTCCTTAGAGACAAAACTAAGGATAAGAAACAGGCAGGAGAGCTTGACTTCTTATTTGCAAGTGCATGTGAAAGCACTAAGCGCCTTCCCCGCCATTTACAACTCAAAGTAAAGGCGGAAGTTATGAAGACAGTTATAAATGCAGAAAATGAGTACCTGGACCATGAGCGGTTTAGAAGTCCTACACCCTCCATCAACTTGAAATAGCTTGTTGTAGTTCAAGAACAACACATTCGACTGCTAGACAAACATCCACACCTTCGCCCGCTTATCCTCAAACATCAACACCTTCACCTGTTACGCCGTTCTACCCATCTACTGGTGAAAATCAGGCGCAAGAAAATACTTAAAAAACAACGTACGGAAGTGCAGGACTGCTCGACAGTGCAACTTACTTTCATCAGTTATGGTTACTCGTATGTGTCATTTTTGGACATTGTGTCAACTAATAAAAATCACAAGTAAAAGATGTATTTTCTTACCTTAAACAAGTCGTTCCTCTGCTGAAATGTTTTCCCTGTAGCTCAGTTCCTTCTTTTCAATGTCATCCTTGATAAGTGACAAAAGTTGTTCAAACTGATTACTACTCATTCGAAAATGTTCTTTGAATTTAACCTCATCTTGACGTAACTGTTTCATCAGGTGATGAAATTCGCCAAACTCTCTTCTTTTCATGTTAACTTCGTGTACCCACTTTCTTTCACGTTTATTACCCACTGCATATAATCACAGAACCTCATCGTCACTGTCGTCACTTTACCAGGGCAACCTACCCGCCAACTTCTTGTGCAAGTGACGATAGAAATAAAAATCTGTTACTTTACTCGGCTGTCTCGTACGAATCGCAGCCAGTGTGGTCACCTGTTGTAGCGAACGTAGCATACATAGCGTACAAAGCATACATAGCATACATAGCGTAGCGCTTTGTGTGGCCTCAGCTTAAGTCACGTGGCGTCGGACAGAGAACTGACAGGAGTCGGTGTCGTACGTGAGGTAAAAATATGCTGGAGGGCAAGATTACTCCCGTGGAACTAAGACCCGTGTCTAATGGACCTAGATTCAGAACACCTAGTTCCAGCTTCCATCGTACGACATCTCCACCTGAAGTCATTTAGTTCTGAATGATCAGCGTACCAGGTTATATCACAATCGCAGGAGTTACACTGGATCTTACTGCGAATTAATCCGATGTCCTTATGGAATTATATACCGATATTGCGGTCACTGAATAAGAACATCCGGAAAATTTATTCGCATTACCTGGATATCCAAGCGAATATCGTCGAAAAGATGTGGTAGGGACGTACAGCAACTCGCGTACTGTATCCTCTTATTCTTTGATGATATTTGTGTTCTGTTGCACCATATTAGAAACAAGTAATGCCTCTCAGTAACACAAACGCAAACACCAGTGTGAACCTACAACGGCATACTACCGTATGAAAGACGCTTTTTAGTTTGGCCTAGTGGGATAGAGGTGTGAAAATCTCGACCCCACAATAACAAGAGTTCGGGAAAAATAAAGTAGCTAGACGATGTCATAATGGTCGAAATATTGGTAATAAATTTATTGCCACAAATGACCTGAAACCAAATCTAACCTCTGTCCCAGGAGTAGTGTTATTTTTTGGGGTATGCTTGTTACGTAGTGGGAAAGCGGCGGTGAAATCTCGACCCCTTTATAGCAAATAACAGAGAAGAAAATAAGCCAAAAACGTTATGTCACGAGTGAGGAAGGAATAGTAATAAATTTTATAATGGAAGTATCCAAAACCCAAATCTAACCTCTGTCCCAAGAGTAGTGAAATTTTGGGCTAGGCTTTTTACGTGGTGGGAAAGGTAAAACCTCGACCCCTCTATCGCAAATAATAAAAGATAAAAGAAGCAAAAAACGTTATGACACGAGTGAGGAAGGAATAGTAACAAATTTTATGATAGAAATGACCAAAAACCATATGTAACCTCTGTCTCAGAAGTTGTAAGACGTTTGTGTATTGCGTCGTTACCGTGGAGTTATGTGGGAACCGTGTCCTTAGGTTCATCGCAGTGACAGTAGCGACAGTCGTGTTTTTGGCCCTCGATCCTGCAGTTATTCCTCATACATATCATGGTATATTAAATTACTCAAGCAATCGCTTAAGATGTAATTTATACTCTTTTCTCTCTTCTCTGTAGTTCTTATTAGAGCTCGTGTTGAGGATAATATCTGTGGGTAGATGTATCAGTCGTGACTAGATTATGTGTGGTCGTGTACTACTCCTGAATTGACTGGTGTGAAGTCTCCGTAACCAGTGCCTACCTTAATTATTCCTCAAATGAAGTAGGCCATGCCTTGATCCGCATTGGTAGGCCTGCAAGGACTGAACCAATGAAATTTTACTTAGTCCTAATCCGGCTTCTTCGATCTCTCGAAACTAAAGAGTCTGCACCGAAAATTTTGAGGTTGTAGAATTAAAGTGTTAGAAGTTTCGTGTTAAAATGAATTATAATTGGTGTTTGGGAACATTCGTTATTGCAGTAATAGCTGCTGGTTCAAAAAGTATCGGACGAGGTAAAGACAGTAGTAATGCGGTAACTTGTGAATGTCCAGGGTAGATCAGATAATATTTCCGTATGCATGTGAATGAATTCGGAAACGACGTAAAAGAGAAGGAGAATCAATCTCGTGTTAGGAGTCAAACCGAGTACTGCCGAATATGAAGCATGAAAGGTGCAAGTGTTGTAGCCAACGTAACCTCACCATACTGACTTGGGGATGAAAACATAAAGCCCATTTTTACCTCGTTATGGAATATAATGCATTTACCGCATATTTTAATGTTATAAAAATGTGCATAATTTACCTCGGTGTTTAAAGTTTATGAGCTAAGACAGACTTGATTCCTCTAAAGGGCTCCGTGATTGCGAATGATTCTTCCAGAGCCAACTAACTAGGTGCTTCCCCTGCTTTCCGCCTAAGGATGGAAGGAAACTACAAGATGACAGATCAAGATATGAAGTAATCCTTAGCATAGTCTCGTAATTCATACTAATCTGCTTCCATCCTGAAATTTAAAGTGAGAAGTTGTTGATTCCAGCATTTGAAACATAGCAGAAGCTTGGTTTCTTTGTGTTCTGATCGAAATGTGAAAGACGAAAAGCTAGTTACGTGATGCTGGCATGCATTTATTTGTGCGTGCATATAATGATTTCATAACATGGATGAAGTAAACTACAAACTTTTGGCAGCACAAACAAATGGACTATTCTGTTTATTGTGTATTTTGATATTAATTTGCTCCTGCATGTTTTGGTGCAATTTCCATCTTCAGGGAGCTTACACCAGTGTTGTTAAAACGTACAGCAATAAAGCAGTTTTACAATAATCACACACATCAAATGTGCAGATTTCAGTTAAAATATATGGCATTTAAAATGTTATTATAAAATGATAGTATAATTTGTTGTAATAAAAATGTGTCTGACTGAAACATATAGCAGAGTCTGGGTGGGCAAGAATTTATCCGACACGTTTCCTATTAGGAATGCTTTGAAACAAGGAGATGCTCTATAGCCATTGCTTTTCAACTTTGCTTTGGAGTACACCATTAGGAGGGTTCACGTAAAGCAGGATGGCTTGAAATTAACTGGTACACACCAGCTTCTGGTTTATGCTGGTGATGTTAATATAGTGGGAGGAAGCGTACATACTGTAAAGGAAAACGCAGAATCTTCGATAGTGGCTAGTAAGGAGATTGGGAAAGAGACCACTGGGGAGATCCAGAAACAGATGGTTAGGATAATATTAAGATGTATCTTCAGGAAGTGGGATGTGGGGGCAGGGACTGGATCAATCTAGTTCAGGATAGGGACAGGTGGCGGGCACTTGTGAATGCGGGAATGAACCTTCGGGTTTCATAAAATGCAGGGAATTTCTTAACTAGCCGCAAACCAATTAGCTTCTCAATAAGGACTCTGTTCCATGGAGTAATTAAGTACGTAAGCATGTATAGTTTGTTGTTGATTACAAGTTGTTTCCTTTATAATTGTTCTAAAACATGCATTTCTTTCTGATCCGAATTGGATCCTGTCCCCGCATGTTGTGTCTTGCTTGTTTGGAGAGTGTTAGGAGACTTATAAGAACATTTTAAATACTGTTTTATTGCTGTATGTTTTAACAGCATTGGTGTATGCTCCTTGAAGATGGAGATTGTGCTGAAACATACAGGAGCAAATTAATAGTAAAATACACAATATATAGAACAGGGGATTGGTTGGTGCTGATAGAGTTTGTGGTTCATTTTACAGTGCATGGAATGAAAACGTGAAACCTCTAAAGTAGTTGAATGCAGGGATGGAAATTCCTGGATGCCAAGTTGCCCAGGCGACTAAACTTTGTTCGGTGGTGCCCAATATTTGTAGATCTTCAGTATGGAACTTGCTTCATGTCACCTGTCTGGTGCCTAAAATTTGAAGTGCCTTCTAGGATTTCTGGGGAATATGTCCACCTTTGATGTAGTATAGCCAAGTGTGATATCAATGTCACTTTATTTCACATGATTTCATCTGTCATCTTACATGAAATTTTTATTTTTGTTGAGTGTTCTGCTACTACATTGTTCTGTATATTTTACAAAACATACTTTTTGTCCAATATTAAATCTCTACGTTGCAGGTTTTGGTGAACAGTACAATTGGTTCGGTTTGGAGGAAGGACTGAAAGCAGCAAAAAATAGCAACAAACCGCTACTGCTCATTATTCACAAGACATGGTGTGGAGCTTGTAAAGGTAGTATATACTTTAATAAGATAAAGTGAATAGCGGAGCTAATAAAAGCCCTCAATAAATTCTTTATATCTTGGTTGTTGTAAATACATGCAAATGTCTTCACAGTAACTTAATTTTGTATATAGTGATCATAATTTTATTTCGTCTTCATTAAACCAACACTTCTTGCACTATCTTTCGTACACCAAGTCATGTTTTTTGGCTAATACTCCAAAGCGTTTCAGCACTGTCACTGTCTTCAGAGAGTATCATTTCAACTGTTAACTTCCCAACACATCAACGTGTTGCAGAAATGCAGTTTTCACTCGCAATATATGATTTCTGAAGTTCCGTGCTGGTTGCCTCAGTGACTGGTTGTTAAAATTATGCCAGCACTTATCACTTCAACAGATAAGCTCTGACATGAGTTAAATCATCTACTTTAAAAACAGCCAACAAGGAATGTGATCATGTGAGCGTATTTTGTATCTTGTAAGCAGTGGCATTTCTCTTTACCATCTACCATGTAGTGTAACATGTATAAACATGCAACTTCTCTTTGAAGAATATTTTACGAAATGAGAATTATCATCTTATGCTTTGGAGCGTAGTGGTTAGTACTTATTGCATTAGCTATCATTATATTCTCTCTGCTTCTTATATTGAATGTCATGGTAGCTAATAGGCCAGAATTATTTCTGTTGCCAGGTTTGTTTTGCATTTTTAAATACTTTTTGTTAATTATGTCAGTTACATTGATGTTTTCCTTGTGGCTTTTTTAAATTTTTCATGCATATACACTATACACACACACGCGCGCGCGTGTGTTTGTGTGTGTGTGTGTGTGTCTATATATATAGTGGCTGCACTGGTATGCGATGTGTTGTGTAGTAACATTAGAAATTTTTCATAATTTTTGTGTTGTACTGCCACATTTGGGCCCTGGTTTATGAAGACTATTTCGTGTGGTATTCATGGACCACTTCATAATGTTAAAATAAATTATTTGAATGTGATGTTCCTGTTTCTTCTGTTTCACACCACAAACCTAACACAGAACACCCAAAGACACTATGAAATTTACTTTGTACGTTAGCCACTACGTATGTTAGCCTGGCCATTAAAGTGATGTGCAATTATTGTGGTATCATTTTTGTATGTGATTCAAACCCTCATTCCCAGTCTTCTTTTTGATTGCATACGTACAATTTAATCTCTATGATTGCTATTCCTTTGTTGAAGTTTTAGCTGCTGCATATTGACAAGGAAAGCAACCACATCCCAGCAAAAAAATTGTCACTTCTGCTTGTGTAACTTGTAAGAGTTTGCTGACATATATGAGGGGTCTTCAAAGTTTCTGCACTTTTTTCTGGCAGTCACTGGTATGGGGTCAACCTTTGAGAGATCTTCGTTCTTCTGGGATGTTACACAGCATTGACTGGTAGGTAGTTACCAACGTTTTGGGACAACCTGTCAGTCCCATCTTTAAGGGCCAAGTAGTCCAGAAAGTTTGAAGCTCTGTAACTGGTTTTGTGATGTGTCAGCACATGGATGGTGTGAACCTTGCACTCAGTGTGTGAGTTGCTACTGAGTGGGAAACATGACTATGACACTTTTAGTTTGTACCAAGAAAGAACAGAGATTTTTGCTATGTTAATTTGGGCAAAAGGTGTGCAAGCTGCTGAAATTCACACAGATTTATGTGCTCAGTATAGGGACAGTGCTCTTTCTTGGAGAAATGTTTACAAGTGGATAGAAATGTGCAAGAAAGTCCTTAAAATAGTGACTGATGCTGAGTGTGTGGGACACCTCTCAACATCAGCTAGGGATGAGAAACTGGAAGAAGACAGATCCTTGAGGATTGGCGAGTTACTATCACAGAAATTGAACAAGAATTAGACCCTAGCCAAGAGCCAGTGCATTCAGTAGTGTACAACAGCCTTGCATACGGCAACATTTGTGCAGAATGGGTGCCCAGACAGTTGGCAGAAGAGCATAGATGCTTGCATATGGACATTTGCTCCTGTGACTTGGAATATTATCACATCAAAAGTGAGAGCTTCTTGAATTGTATGATCACAGGTGATGAGAGTTGGATTCATCATTACATACCCAAGAGCAAATGACAGAGCATGCATTGACAGTACACAACTTTTCTTGTTTCCAAAAAATTCAGACCATGACTTTCAGTTGGTAAGCTTATACTGATGGTGTTTTGGGGTTCCTAAGGCCCTACCTACATGCATTATCTGTGAACAAGTGCAGGTGGGGTCACAGTAACATGCTATGAAATGAACTGTGAGCAGCAATTTGCATAAAATTTGGAGATGGTGACAGGGTGTTCTTTTGTTCCACAGCAGTTCATGCCCTCATACCACTGCTTATACAATGACCACCTTTAAACACTGAATTGAGGAGTTCCTGACCATCCAGCATATAATGCAGACTTGCCTGTGTCTGATTTTCATATGTTTCAACCCCTAAAGGAGGCACTGAGACTGATGATTCATAAATAATGACAAGCTAGACGTGGTGCTGTGTAAATGGCTTTGCAAATTACTATAAGCTTTTATGCTGATGCCTTTAAAAGTTTGTATATTGAGAACGAGCGAGAGTATGTCGAGCAATAATATACTTGTAATGTCTTAAAGATAAATAAAAATTTTCTGATAAAAAGTGTAGTAACTTTTTGAAGATCCCTCATATTTATCTGGAATTCATCTCTAAATTCTCCAGATGCAGCTATGCATGCTACACTAAGGTGCTTTAAGATCTTCAATTACAGTAAACCTGTATTTTAAGAATATATATCTTAGCAGTGATGTACTCCATGAATTATGATGGAATGCAACAATGCAGATTAAGCAAGATAAAGACAGTTAATAGAGTGCTCTTACCTTCAGCCTTGAAGCCGCAGTTTGCAGCTTCAAAGGAGATTGAAGACTTGAGTTCGCATTTTGTTATGGTGAATGTAGAAGATGATGAGGAACCAAAGGATGAGCAGTATTCTCCAGATGGGGGCTATATACCAAGGATTCTTTTCATTGGTAAACATATTTAATAAAGTGTATATCTTGCATAGTTATGGTGTCATACTGTGATCTAACTTGACTGGCTTCTGCCTTCCTTATAAATGGTGGAGTTTAGTTCTGTGGTGGACTCTGCTACACTTGATGGTTTGCAGAGGGAACATAAAACTCAGCTGAGATCTTAATTCTTCTTGAATGTTATGCAGCATTGACTGGTAGTTAGTTACCATTGTTTTGGGACAAGCAATTGGTGCCATCTTCAAGGGTCAAGCGGTCCCATCCCTTGACCCTTTAGATGGGACTGATAGGTTGTCCCAAAATGTTGGTAACTAACTACCAATCAGTGTAGCATAACATCCCAGAAGAGTGAAGATCTCATTTTTGTAACAGCAGGTGCCTGAAATCATGCACACAACGGAACTACCTATTTGGTATTCTACATGTTTACACAATGTTATGATCAATACAGGTGAAGGAAGGGAAAGTTGTGGCACAGAAGTCCCATTCCTTATCCCTACACCACCAGGTCCTCCTGTTTATGTGTTTGTCCACATTTCTGCTCAAAACTATGGAACAGTCACACTTTGATATTTCCCAGTTCAGTACATTAATATGTTGTGCCATCACCTCACTTCTAGACTGAGCATAAGATGCCATTACTGCTGCTTGCATGAATATAGAAGTTTGTGCTAGTAACGGGTTAGTTGAAGGGGAATGTGTGGAGTCATTTTCTGTTTAGAATAAGGATACAGCATACATGATTGTTGAGCGTTGTCTTATTAAATACAACCATTTGTGATTTTGGTGTACCTAGAAAATGACAGGCTTGAAAGGAGAGCATGTTTGTATAAAATTTACCTTTAAACTGAGGAAAAGTGCTATGAAAACTTTAGAAATGTTGAAAGCAGCTTTTCGAGACCTGACAATGGGAAGAAGACAAGTTTTTGAGTGGTTTTCCAAGTCTATCCTCTGTTGAGAATGTCGAATGCTTAGGGCCTACATCAGTGAGCACAAGATATGAAAATATACAGCTAGAAAACTGACATTGTGTGAAGTTGAAGTTAAGTTCTTGGGAATTTCATGTGGGCTCAGTTCAGAGCATTTCGAAAGTCAATCTGAACATGCATCACATTGCTGCCATATTTTCGTCCTCCACCTCTCATTCTGCTTTATCTGTGTGTGAATTTCTGGCTTCCCACTCACCAGATTTACTGCAGTGTGACAAAGTGCTCTGAATGATGGTGCAATTACTGGTTTCACTGTATAAAGTCTCCAGGACAGCAATGATTTGAATGTAAGTGTTGCTGCTGTGCAGAAATGAATTCACTCTGGAAATTATTGATGGCACCCATGTACAAATTTCTGAGTATGTTTCATGGGCTGAAAGTCTTAATTTATATCCATGGAGTTTTATTAAAAGGTAGACATGTGCAAAATGATGTACTTCATTTTTGTGTCAAACAGTACTTTAATTTTGACTAGCTCATGCAGGAAATATGGTGTGATCAGCATTACACTAAAGATGATGATCAGAAATGCCTGAAACATGTACTGAAGCAGTTTTTTTTTTCTTTTTTTTACTTTCCACTGAGGTAGTGTGATCACGACGTCAATACAGTACAGTACAGTAAAGTACAGGCTTCTTCATTCTTATTTGTTAGATAAATATGCATGCACCTCTCCTGTACAGGGGGTTCGTATAACAAGTCCTTTAAATTTTATGCACTTAATTAACAGACATTGTTTTACTTAGAACCCACTGGAAAGGTGAGAACAGACTTCTTCAATGCGGAGGGCAACCCATCCTACAAGTACTTCTACTCAGACACTGAGAGTGTGGCTGCAACCATGATAAGGGTGAAGAACTCTATGAAATCTGATGGGAGAATGATAGAAGAACTCTGAATGTGGAATGCTGAAAGTAATTTTGTGGGGTTTGTCAATTGAACATTTTGACATTAATGTGTGTGACTGTGATATCTCTCACATTGTGACTGAACTGTATATTTTGAAGGATTTTATGTGTTTCTTCTCATAACACAAATACTGGAAGCTGAATTACCTAAATTAAACAGTACTTCTGTGTTTTAACACATGGTATTGTGTTAGCAGGAACAAGTCAGACAGGGTTAAGAGGATGGCACAATGTAAGAGGATCAGCATCCATACTTCTGTCTGACAATATGAAGGAACACTGCAAAAATGGTAATTCAATGTGTAACATTTTGCAATGGCCACAGCAAGAATATGATGTTCAGTTTCTGTGGGTGTAACCAAGGGCTAAGTTACTCTCACTGAACATTTCCTTATGTTCAGTGTTCAAATTTATTATCCTCTAGAGAAATGATGAAAGGAACCTCTACTGTACAATACTGTAGAGGAAAATCTCATTCCCGCTAAACGCTTACATCTTTCATGTGACATCCAAATAACTGTTAAGTTGAAAACATCACATAATGTGTAACAGGCAGTAATAGAAGTGGGAAGTCATATTATGAATTATACTGATTCTCTTATCAGTATGGGGAGAAATCCCTTTACACTTAAACTACATATTTAGTTCATGAAATGAAATTATATCTCAGCTATAGGAAAACATTATCCTCTACATTATAACTGAATTGTCAAACTAAACACTTGACTTGCTGATGTTAACAGTTACGTTGCCCTTTTGTATTCTGCTTCCTTGATAGTTTAGTATCCTGTTAGCAAACTGATCTTAAATGATCACATTGGCATTGGCAATGAAAGAAACTTGGCAACATGAGATACTGTTTCATGTGTAACTTCCATTCACCTGATGTGTTTGTATCACACAAGATGGCTGAATTTTGACACCTTTGTGGCAGAATGCAGTTCCCTGTTTCTGATTTTGGGTTGTATGAGATTCAGAAACTGCTGTTTCATTTATTTTTTTATGTCATTAGTAAGTGGCACACTGTGGAACAAAGTGTTGGTAACTTACATGGGAATATAAAGGATATAGAAACTTAAAAGACAGAAAGTGTGCTTCAAAATGAATTTAGAAATGGGGTGGGAAATTATGAACTGAATTCATATGGCTTATCATAGGGTCCAGAAGCAGACGCTTGTCTAGAGTAGTGACTCCTGTTTTTCCACAACATGTAAAGAATTTACTCAGCAGCAACATGGCTATTAGCTTTTCAAGGCGGACTTTATGGAATAAAGAAAGTTACTTTAAATTAATGATCAGTAATGTGGTTGGGATACCAGGGGTCTGTCCACAAGGCACAGTTTTTCACCAGAGGCATATTGTGTCAGTGCAAAGTATATTGTTGTAAGTAGCCAAATGGTGCAGCAGACCTGTTGTCAGTTCAGATTGCACTGCCATAAATTGCCAGCTGGTGCAGCAGGCATTGTGTCACTGCAGTGTATACTGCTGTATGTGGCTACTTGGTGCAGCAAACCTATTGTGACACTTCACAGTGTGCTACCATAAATGGTGAGGTGGTGTAGCAGGCATTGTGTCAGTGCAGTGTGTACTGCTGTATGTGGCCAGTTGTTGCAGCAGACCTGTTGTGTCAGTTGAGAGTGTACTGCTGTATGTGGCCAGTTGTTGCAGCAGACCTGTTGTGTCAGTTGAGAGTGTACTGCTGTAAATGGCAAGCTGGTGCAACAGGCATTATATCAGTGCAGTGTGTACTGCTGTATGTGGCCAGTTGTTGCAGCAGACCTGTGTCAATTCAGAGTGTACTGCTGTAAATGGCAAGCTGGTGCAACAGGCATTATGTCAGTGCAGTGTGTACTGCTGTATGTGGCCAGTTGTTGCAGCAGACCTGTGTCAGTTCAGAGTGTACTGCTGTAAATGGCGAGCTGGTGCAACAGGCATTATGTCAGTGCAGTGTGTACTGCTGTATGTGGCCAGTTGTTGCAGCAGACCTGTTTCAGTTCAGAGTGTACTGCTGTAAATGGCAAGCTGGTGCAACAGGCATTA
>Ga0123355_10003847_pt1 | contig 21716 bp, 21 predicted proteins | sample TergutEmb28metaG_3_FD_89872 | JGI IMG/M metagenome (GOLD analysis project Ga0123355, IMG submission 89872) | Embiratermes neotenicus P1 segment gut microbial communities from Petit-Saut dam, French Guiana - Emb289 P1 | ecosystem: Host-associated > Arthropoda: Insects > Digestive system > Gut ...
ATTATAACAACGATGTGCCTTGTGATAGGACTTGGCGCAGGACAACTGGTAGCACAGCCTGTCGCAGACGGCTTATTAGAAAGCAGAGTTGTTGCCGCTGAAGCTAGATCAGAGGAATTAGGACATGATAGATTTGGTGCTGTCGTTATTTGGGGTGGCCAGATGCAGACTGAACACAGTGTAGGCTATCGGCCGGAAAGCGAAATAACGGTAGGCTTGAGCATGAATGTCATCATTCAAATCATTGTCATAACACTTGGCCTGGCAGCATTATCCGGCACAATAGGAGTTGTGGTGATCACACGATACGAACCATTGAAAATACTAAGAGAACGTGCGTGAGCAAATAGACGATTGCAAAGTTACAAAAGACATACGATATTGGCACTAAAATACAAAAAAATTAGGAGAAAATTATGAGTACACTAGCATTACAAAGTGTTTCCTACAAATATGAGGGAGCAGAAAAGATCATATTCAAAGATGTAAACTTGCAGTTTGAAGCCGGAAAAATTTATACAATCGTAGGCAAGTCCGGCGCAGGGAAGTCCACGTTACTCAATCTGCTGTCAGGACTGGACACAGCTACAAGCGGACGGGTTGATTTTTGTGGTGAGAACCTTTCTGAAATCGACCGTGACCGCTACAGAGCGCAAAAAGCAGGTATTATATTTCAAAGTTTGAATCTGCTGACCAATGCTACAGCCATTGATAATATAGTTTTATCAATGAATATCAGTGATGTAACCGGAGTAGACAAAAAAGCGCGGGCATTTGAACTTTTGGACAAGGTGGGTATCTCACAGGAAAAGGCTCATCGAAAAATTCTCAAACTATCAGGCGGCGAACAACAGCGTATCGGTATAGCACGGGCATTGGCACATGACCCGATGTTGATTGTGGCTGATGAACCGACAGGCAGTTTAGACGGAGATAACGAAACAAAAGTGTTGGAAATATTTCAATCACTCGCACATGACGAGGGAAAGTGTGTGATAATCGTGACACATTCAGACGATGTGACCGCCATGGCCGATGAGGTGTTAAGTTTAGAAGAAGGTATTTTCAGATTGTTGCCCGAAGCGGGGGAGAAAGCACCGGACGGAGCAATATTGAATCAATCTGCTCAATTAGGTGCAAGGGGTTAGGCGCAATGTATGTTTTGGAGCACGCACTTTTAAATCTTGGTAGGAATAAAGGACGTAATATCCTGCTGGGAGTAATTATCTTCGCTATTATCACAGCCTCAGTCATAACGTTAGCAATTTCAAACACAACAGAAGCTGTCATCTCTGAAACGAGATATACCTTTGAAAGAATGGTGCGTGTCGCACCAAGACAGATAATATATGGTGAAGAATCGGTTACTCTTGAGCAATTTCACTATTTTGCCGAATCTGAATACTTAGTTGGGGCAGACATAAGAGAAAATCCCATGAGTATGAGTGGGATTGAAGCAATATATTTTTTAAAACAGCCTGAGATGCTTTATGACTTTGAAGCTGAACTACGCAATAAAGGTTTGCCGGACAATTATTCTGTGGTAACGGAGAATGCTACATTTAAAAACGCAATTGGACACTTAGAGAATCTGCAAAATATAACCTTTACGTTTCTTATCATTGTGCTTGTGTTGGGTGCATTCATTATGGTGCTTTTATCGGTAATCTCTATCCGTGAGCGTAAGTATGAAATTGGTGTTTTGCGTGCTATGGGAATGAAAAAGAAAACAGTCGCACTTGGGCTTTGGATTGAAATACTTACAATTACCTGCATTTGCTTTGCCCTTGGCATGGGTGCGGGAGCAATGTTGTCACAGCCGATATCCAACATGATACTAGCCGGACAGACTGATTCTATCAATGTCGATGTATCAGTAAGTATTTTGACAGCAATTCAGATATTAGGTGTATCAATCCTTTTGGCCTCTATTGCGGGAATTGTATCAATCAGTCGAATTACCAAGTGCGAACCTGTAAAGATTTTGATGGAGCGGAACTAGATATTGCGGATACGAGTTAGTAAATGTGGTATAATAACGTATGTCAATAAAACTTACGTCACCGCACCGCCATGCCCTGTTGAAACCGCTCTAACAAAATTTCTGATAAGATTGAAAATGACATGGATGGATACCATGTCACCAACCAATAAATATATAGTAACAGAGGTAATCAAAAAATGCGAACAGAGCAAGAAATGATGAATATGATACTTGATGTTGCAAAATCGGATGAGAGAATTCGTTCTGTCAGCATGGAAGGTTCGCGTGCCAATCCTGCTGCGATAAAAGATCAATATCAAGATTACGATATTAGCTATTATGTCACGGACATTGAGCCATATTTTAATAATCCGGAATGGGTGATTGAACATTTCGGTAATCCGCTAATAATGCAAATGCCGGAAGCAATGCGCTGGCCGGATGGTGGTGGGCATTTTAACTATATGATGATATATCCTGATGGTGCAAGACTGGATTTAACAGTTTTGCCACCACAGAAATATTCATCTAATGGTGAACCCTCAGTGGTTTTGCTGGATAAAGATAACGGTACCGGCTTCTTATCACCACTTCCAAAACCAACAGATACGGTGTATCATATAGAACTGCCAACCGAACTATACTATTATTCGTGTTGCAATGAATTTTGGTGGTGCTTGAACAATGTTATCAAAGGAATTGCTCGAGACGAACTGCCATACGCGATGAATATGCTAAATACAGTTGTTCGACCGGAGCTGCACCGCATGATTGAATGGTATATCGGGACTCAACATGGTTTTGATTTTTCTGTGGGCAAGGATGGCAAATATTTCAAACGCTATCTTTCACCAGAAATTTACGATGAGTATACCGCCACATATTCCGACAGTAGGTACGAGAATATTTGGGCATCAGTTTACAAAATGTGTGACTTGTTTCACACATTGGCATTGACGGTAGCTGAACATTTCAAATTTGAGTATCGTCAAAATGAAGAGGACGGTATGAGAACGTATATGAAAATGCTAAAAGAGTAAAATTTTACATCAACTATGATAAAACAAGTCGGAAGTGAAAAAATCACGACCGACTTGTTTTTTGTCAACTAATACGAATCCCTGTCACTTTCTCTTAAATAATTTCGAACGTTTGACGATTCTCATGTCTTCCAGCTCTTTTATACGTGTGCGAATTTCGTCTGCAGATGGATACTCACAATTTTCATCAATTTCTGCACTAGCCAGAACAAGTGCGAGGTAAAGTGGCGTTTCTGCCGGAGTTAGCAATTGTTCATACCCCTTAACAACATTTATCATTTTATTAATCGCTTCTTCATGAGATTCAGAGTTTTTGAGCGTCCATTCAAATAGTTCTTTGCATGTTAGATATACAGTAAGGCACATCGGTATATATGGCTTTCGGATAAGCTCTTTAAAAAGCTCACATAGCTTCTCTTTTTGGGTATCCCCGTATGGAAATGCCCATACGGCATACTCATGTTCTTCTCTATCTCTTTGGTTTTTGCTCTTATATTGAAATAATTTAAAATCACCTAATGCCATAAATTGTCATCTCCTTACAAAATGAAACACTAAACATATATTCTCGGCAACCTGCTTGCAAGTCCGGTTAATACATCATTGGTAATAGTGCCAGAGATTGCGGCAACATCTTCGCAGCGGATTTCACTATCTCCGTCTTTTCCAATAATCGTAATAACATCTCCTGCTTCAACATGCCCCACATCGGTAACGTCCAACATGAGCAAATCCATGCAAATTCGTCCGACGATTGGCACTTTTTGCCCTTTGACAATAGCTACTGCGCCACTACCTGACATTTGCCTTGGTACTCCATCAGCGTAGCCAATGCATACTGTTGCTATTTTGCTAGGTTTATCCGATGTATAAATTCGACTATAGCTAACAGACTCTCCGATGCCTATCCATTTCACTTGAGCTATATTGGCTCGTAAAGACAAGACAGGACGCAGATTTGTTGTTATTTTTGTATCATCACTTTGGCTATGTACACCGTACAGCATTATACCGGGACGTATATAATCACATTTTAATTCAGGATAATTGTAAATTGCATAGCTTGACTGAGCGTGCAGTTTTCCTACATCGTACCCTTTTTCTTTTAATTTAGAAACAACTGTATAAAATCTCTTTATTTGCGTATGGGTGAAAGAAATATCATCATCATCAAAACTATCAGCAGATGCAAAATGTGTCAAAAGACCTTTTACACTTAAGTTACTATATGAGAAAATGCTTTCGATTTCATCAAAATTGCTCGGATCTAAACCAAGCCGATGCATGCCGGTATCAATTGCAATATGCACATCTAATTGATGACCGCATTTGCTAAGAAATTTGGCATGAGCACCATCAACTACAAGTTGAGATAACCTGTATTTACTTAGCAGTTTTACATCATCAATGTGTACACGACCAAAAACTAAGATATCTCCGGTTGGAGCAGACTGTCTTAGCTGTATGCCTTCATTAATTGTAGCAACACCAAAAGTGTTAATTCCTTCTTGCACCATACGTTCTGCGATTTTGTCAAGACCGTGTCCATATGCATTAGCTTTAACGATTGCCATAATTTCAGAATCCCTCGGTGCTTTTGAGCGAATATCTGCGATGTTATGCGATAGCGCATCAAGATCGATTTCAATCCAGGCGCGCCCGCGTTCTATTGGTGAATCAACCATACCACTGACCTCGCTCGACTTGTAAAGCAAGTTCTAATAACATGTCGACAAGTTCAGGATAATCGACACCGGCAGCTTTCATCATTTTGGGAAGCTGACTGTGTGCAGTAAATCCAGGTATGGTGTTTGCTTCGATGAAAACTATATCGCCATCACCTTTTAAAAACATATCAATTCTAGCGTATCCTCGACAACCGAGTGTACGGAAAATGAGCTTTCCGGCTTCCTGTACTCTTTGCTCACTTTCTGTGTCAATTCGGGCAGGTACATGAATTTTTGATGTTATTAATGAATATTTTTCTGTAAAATCAAAGAACCCTTGGGATATTTCTATTTCGTTTACCCTGCCTGTTCGTAAATCATGATTGCCGATGACAGAGCATCCAACTTCTTGTCCGACAACTCCTTCTTCAATTACTACGGCATTGTCATAATTAAAAGCATCTTTGACAGCTACCAGGATTTGAGAATAGTCTTCGACTTTTGAAATGCCAATTGATGACCCTGCTTTAACAGGTTTTACAAAAACGGGCAAGTTCAGGATAGCAGTTGCTTCAAGAATTTCTGCTTCTGTTGGAATTTGTTCAAAAGAAACAAATTTTGGCACTGTAATACCAACACTTGCAACGAGATTATTTGATCTTATTTTATCCATACATAGTGAGGATGCTGCAGAGCCGCTACCGACTACAGGAATACCTGATAGCTCACATAATCCTTGAACTGTGCCATCTTCTCCATAACGTCCATGCATAACAGGGAATACCACATCAATAGGAAGTGATGTGACTTTGTCATTTTCAAACATGAGTAATCCACCGCCTCTATCGGCGGATAGAAGCACTTTTGTAAGATGTTGCTCATCACCATGCCATTTGTCATTTGGGATATTATCAATTGGGCCGCTGTACTTATACCATAATCCTTTATTTGTAATTCCAATCATCGTGACTTCATATTTATCTTTGTCTATGGCGTTGATGACTGAAAAAGCTGATTTAAGAGATACTGTATATTCCGGCGAAAAGCCACCAAATATAACGGCAACTTTTGTTTTGCTCATAATAAGTCAATTCCTTTCAAACTGCCTAAAGTTGTTTAGCCATTTTACCACAAAATATTCTCTATGCATACAAAAAAGTAAAACAGGGAGGCTGGTATGCGAAAATTATTTAAAAAATAAACATGAACACAAAGTGGAAAACGCTGCAGTTAGCAATGAAACGCTGCGTGAATTCACAAAATGTTTACAATTCATTCACGGAAAGTTGTAAAAACCATTCATTTTTCATACTATAATAAGAGTACAAATACAAGACAAATATAGTCAAGTATATATAAATGTTAGTAGATGAAAAGGTAATATAATACTATAGACAGGAGAGAGCATATGAGAAAAAAGCAAAAAATGACAGGAATAATAACAAAGAATAGAGTTACTGCTATTATAATATTAATTATAATGATGGCAACTATACTTCCATTGACGACATTAGTGGCTGCCGAAGAACCTGCCTATATTCCGGCCGAAACAACAGAAGAGTATGGTACGGAAATATATATACCTAACGAGGAAGAAGTGACTGATTCTAATCAGGAAAGTGAACAAGATTCAGGTGATGATGCTTATGGGTCAGATTTGCCTGTCGATAATGAGGACACAACAGATGATTCTGGCTATGTAAATCAAAATCAAGATGATGATTCATACTACGATGATTACGACTATGAAGATGAAGAGTATTACAGCGATGGGTATATAGAAATTGAAATGCTTGTTCTTTCACTTGCAGGAGGTGTAATTGCCGCTGGTGAAACAGAGACTGTAGGATTTGATATAGATGGAGATATCATAGTTGATGGTGGAACGCTCTATTTAGACAGTGATTATACAATTACAGGAACTGTTACGGTACAAAATGGCGGCAGTTTTTACATGTCAGCCGGTACTATCACAGGTGCCGGGACGAGAGGCATAACAATCATAGGCACGAACAGTACATTCAATATGTCCGGTGGAGCAATAGTAGCAAACTCGGCTGATACCGGTGGTGGTGTGTTTGTTGGTCATGGAAGTACATTCACGATGACATATGGACAAATAGCAAACAATCATGCAACAGACTCATCTCAAGCCAATGGTGGTGGCGGTGTACGTGTATTAGGTAGCGTATCTGAGCCTGCAGTATTTTATATGAGTGGTGGTACAATTACATCAAACACAACACCGAACAGCAGATGGAGACAAGGTGGCGGCGGCGTTGCAATAGGTCACACGAGTGCAGGTGGATCATATTTTACATTATCAGGTGATGCATTAATAGCATATAACACATCCGGAGCACAAGGTGGCGGTGTGTTGATTCACGGTAATACTGCGAACAGAAACACTTTCACAATGAACGGTGGTACTATTAGAAATAATACTGCCAGAATAAATGGTGGCGGTGTAGGAGTATGGGGTAATTTCAACTTCAATAGCGGTACAATATCACACAATGTTGCGACCGGTAATTGGGCAGATTGCGCATATCCACCGCAAGCCGGAGATATAAATGGAACCGGTGGCGGAGTATTTGTCGGACAAGCTCTGGGGCGATTCACCATGAGAGATGGCCAAATTACTAACAACAATGCTCTTTTAGGTGGTGCGATAGGTCTCAGTGCACATGTTGACCCTCCACATGTATATATCTACGGTGGTACGATTTCACATAACACCACACGCAGTATTGTTTGTCCTGCACGTTTACGTTTGGGAGAAACAGCAATGACAGGTTACGGTGGAGCAATATACATGCGCGGTACACCAAGAGTTTATATCCGTGGCGGTCTCTTCACTCGTAATAACGCAGCTACAAATGGTGGCGTAATAGCTGTTGGCGAACTGCCGGGCAATCCACCCGGAATGCTTACCATAACAGGTGGTCGATTTATCGACAACGAAGCGAACAATGGTGGTGCAATATACACAGCATTAGTGAATGTATATCCCAACCCGTCTATCTACATATATGTCGCTGCAAACCCTGTGTTCAGCAATAATGTCGCCAGAAACGGTGCAAATATAAACTACTACGTTGCTTACGTCAATAGTAATGTAATCCGTCCGGGTACTGTAACTATGACAAATCACGCATTTACGAATCATGATATATATGTACCAACTCTTATGGATGTGAGCATAGAAAAGTATGTTGTAAACCCGCCGAATCCTATAACAATAGGCACTGTGTTGAGGTACAGGATTACTATAACAAACCTAATAAATTACCCTGTGTTTAACCTCACAGTAACAGATATTCTTCCTGAGGGACTTGAATTTGTGAGTTTTGAAGGGTTTACACCAACAGAATTGTATGTTTCAGGCATTACAATAGGACAACCGGTATTTACACATAATGATGGTGTGATTACTGTTGACATCCATGCCATACCACGTCACGGAAGCCTTGCGATAGATTTTTACTTAGAAGTCGTCGATGTCGGTGCTCCAAGTGGAAGAATTTTAAATACAGCAGAAGTAGCGTTTTATAACCAAATGGGACGTCGGCGCACTGTAAGAGATACAGAAACAATTGATGTTTATATCCCAAATCCAAATATAACAAAAACAGCTGATCGTAATACTGCATCAGTAGGCGAAGAAATAACATATACAATAACTGCGACTAATAGAGAAGACGAGCCACTTGAGGGCGTATTTACAGCAGTGGACGTGATTGATATCAGCATGGTACGTTTTATGCCGGAAACATTAGCTGTAAACGGAGTACAGTTACCTACAAATGAGTTTAGCTTTAACGTAACGACAGGAGAACTGCGTATTCCATTTAACACACTGCCGTCAGGAGATACAGTAATAACATTTAGAGTTGAAGTGCTTCCAGCAGCAGAGGGTCAAGTGGTCAGCAATGTAGCAATACTGGAAACGCCTCCTGATAGAGCATCGGTACTGCCAACCCCGCCTGTAGATGTGTTTGTGCCGGAATTATACGTTTATGAAGCAGATGACGAGGATGATGAATGTGAGGATGAGTGCGAAGATGAATCAACAGAAGAAGAAATCGGCGGCAGTGACACAGATGATGGAAATAATCAGCAAAAACCACTCCCACGTACCGGAATTGAAAGTGATGCAATCATTTTGGCGGCATTATTAGTACTAGCCCTTGCGATAGCAATTAGTGTTGCAGTAAGAATAAGAAAAAGCAAACGTGCTGATTTCTCAAAGCTGATAAAATAAAGTGAAGTCAATAAGTTTGAAAATGACTAAAACAATAAGGAAGCGATCCAGCTTCCTTATTGTTTTACTAAATGTTATGAGAAATTATACATGTTACTGTTATCGTTCCTCAACGACAAATCCGCACCAGTTGTCAGCGTACTGTAGCAATAGTGTTAGTGGTCGTTCATTTTTTGCTACAGAACGATTATCATCGACGTACTGTCCATCGTGATAGGCAATCGCCTGCGTTTCATCTTCTGTGAGTGTAATGAAAGGCAAGGCGAGGTATAGGCTACGAATCGGAACACTAAGATAGGTGAGATCATTGTTATAGCTGTACGGGTATGTGGGACCATATCCTGCACGTCGCTGTTTTTCTGTAGGTTGATTCTTTAGATACAATGGCTCACCTGGCATTCCTACTTTACCTAAATCGTGCAAAAATGCAACAATTACACATGATTCGTCCTCAATCATCGGATACAATGTATCCTTTATACGAATAAGAGTCTCAGCAACATTTATTGAATGCTCCAATAACCCACTTTCCCTACATAGGTGAAAGCGTGTACTGGCAGGCGCGATTAACCATTGCGTTTCTTTTTCAAGATATTCCATAAGCTCAGAAAACTCACCTGCACGTTTTGTGACTTTGGATTTTAATGTTTCATATCTACTTTGTAATTCTTTATCCACTGTCTTCCTCCAAAAGTATTATTTATAATACCAATAAGCATAGCATCGCTGCAAAGTTTTGTAAACGCAAACCTTGGTTTTTTGTATGTATTATGGTACTATTATCCAGTGTGACTATGCGGAATCGCCACAGAAACAGTTACTCGTCATCAATGACGGTAGCGTCATCGAACATAAATGATTGGATTTGATACGACAAATCACTTGCTTTAGCATTACAAGATATGCATTTTCTTTTCGAATTAGATGCTTTCATACTACGATGCAAATGTTTATAAATTCTATACAGACCATGACCCGTAGAAGCTGCAAGAACCCATCCGAGAATACCCAATTCCGTGAGATTTGACAAAGCTGCAAAGAATATGCATATTAGGATAACTATTATTATTTGGATAACTAAAAACCTCATTTGAACAACCTCCGTATATATACGTAAATATTTTTGTCAAAAACGATAAAAATCAGTGAGAGCTGAAAACCCTTTAATTGCAAGGATAAATCGCTTGACTAAATATATTATCTCATAAGGGGTGTCCAATAAAACGGACTCATCATTTTATTTTTGAATTTTTTTATTATAATACTAATCAAGGAGTACGAAAGATATGGAAAAATATGAAAATCTCGAAAAATACATTGAATTAGCATATACCCATGGAGCCGATAATGTGGTCGCACTTACACCAGAAGATGTTGTGTTTGATGAAAGAACTATTATAAAATGCATGTTCGGATGCAAGGACTGGGGCAAAGGTTGCAACTGTCCGTCAAGACCGGGATTTTTATCGCTGAAAAAATGGAGAAAATTATTAAAGAAATACAAAACGGTTTTGGTTGTCCATTCAAATGATAAAAAAACTGCCCAAAATGCATCATTTGCTGTAGAGACTGAGGCATATTTGGACGGAGACGTACTTGCGTTTTCTATGTCAGATTGTGCTATTTGTAATGATTGTGCAGGCAGAGATGATTTGCCTTGTAGGAGCATAATGAAATCGCGCCCCTCATTTCATAGTGTTGGCATAAATGTGTTTTCTACTGCTCAGAAGCTAGAGCTTCCATTGAAGCCTCTACGGTCAGAAGATGAAGAGCAAAATTGGTATGCAGCAGTCTGGCTTAATTAGGGGTCAGCGCATAGAGGTTACAGACCACTAGTGTTTGTGAAAGAAATGTTTGGAAATCATAGCAATTGTATAACCTAAAGCAAATGTTGCTGATACTTAGTCGTTTTTCTTGCATAGTTTAGGAAGTTATGTTAATATACTGAAATAATTATGCAATGCAAAACCATTAAATAGCAAGTGAAATCAAGCGGATTAAGCGGAATGAGTATAAACATCCTCTATCTCTACAACATCATCTGTTGACTTACAATCATAGAAGATTAAGCGGAATGAGTATAAACATCCTCTATCTCCGCTATAATTTAACAGGAGGGAATAATATAATGAGTAAGTATCAAGATCCAGCTGTAAAGGTAACTTGTCCGGACGAGGCACTGAAGCTTCTTAAAGAAGGCAATGAGAGATTTGTCGCCAACAATCTTGTAGCTCCAAACTACAAAGAAATGCTTGATAAAACAGGAACGCAACAAAGTCCTTTTGCATCGATTTTAGCTTGTGCTGATAGTCGTTGTCCGCCGGAAATATTTTTCGATCAAGGTATCGGTAACATTTTTGTTGTTAGAAATGCCGGCAATACTGCTGACAGAGAAGCAATTGGTTCTTTCCAATTTGCTGCCGCTGTTTTGAAGTCGCAAATTATAGTAGTTGTTGGACATACCGAGTGTGGTGCGGTATTTAACGCACATGCAGGAGCTTCCGGTTTACCTACTGAATTGCAAGGTATGCTTGACGATATTTCTGCTATTGTTAAAGATGCAGACACTAAAGAAAGTGCTGTGTGTGTGAATACCAAAGCACAAGTTGAAAAACTCAGAAATGATCCGGCAATCAAGGCAACAGGCGTTCCGGTTTATGGTGCTGACTATAATGTAGCAACAGGTGTTGTCACATGGCTAGATGTGTAATGTCGCATAAGTATTATTATAACTAAGATATCGACCGCAAGGGATTCATATGCCTTGTGGTCGAATTTTTAAAGAAAGGAAAAGATTACCATGCTTGTAATTAATTATGGTCGTGAAATTACCAAAAATACTTATGATGCTCTTACCGCATCAGACATAAGCGATTATTTGGATGCAGAATTTTCTGTGTCACTAAAACCTAACCTCGTTGTACCCGGTCCCGCTTCAAATGGAGCAGTTACTCATCCTGAGGTTACAGAGGGTGTGATTCAATTTCTAAAAGACTTTGGTGTGAAGCGAATCAAAATAATTGAAAGTTCGTGGGTAGGGGATAGTACAAAGTGTGCTTTCAAGTATTGTGGATATGAAGAGATTGGGAGAAAGTATGATATTCCGCTGATTGACTTGAAGTCCGATAGCTATACAACTCTAAAGCACAGCGGATATGATATAAAAGTATGTGATGAAGCTCTGAATACAGACTTTCTTATAAATCTTCCTGTGCTTAAAGCACATTGTCAAACTCGTTTGACATGCTGTCTAAAGAATCTGAAGGGCTGTATACCAGATAGTGAAAAAAGAAGATTTCATACATTAGGAATACACAAGCCTGTGGCTGTTTTGAATGCACTTATTAAAACAGGATATTGTGTTGTTGATGGGATTTGTGGTGACTTAACTTTTGAAGAAGGCGGCAATCCTGTTGAATCTAACAGAATCATTGTAGGGCGCGATCCGGTTTTAGTGGATTCATACTGTGCTGAACTTATAGGATATCGTCCCGATGCTATCGAACATTTATCATATGCAAAGAAAATCGGAGTAGGGAAATACTATTCCAACGATGTGAAAATTGTTGAATTAAATTCAGAAAACAAACCAGTTATCGACATGCGCACCACAAATACTGCAGATAGATATCGAAATATGATAAACGATGATGCAGCGTGTTCGGCATGCTATTCATCTCTGGTGTATGCACTGCACAGAGTGGGTGGAAGGGCGAATATTAGTGGGAAGATCAACATTGGTCAAGGATTCAAAGGAAAAACAGGAAAAGGACTTGGAATAGGTGTATGCACTCAAGGTTTTTCCAACTGTATTATGGGTTGTCCTCCAAAAGCAACAGAAATAGTAGAAGCTCTTAGGTAGTTCCAACTTGTGCAAATTTATTATTTTTATGCGGCTATAATGAGCTCAATTGAATAAATGTACAAAATCCGGAAATGAGACTTTTATTCTCCTACCTCATATGATATACTGCATTAATTTGTAAACAGGAAGAGGAGAAGAAAAGTGAAAGAAACACAGAAGAATGCCCGCATTGTACTAGCCGCAAGCATATTTTTTAACTTGACGATTCAAATTCTGTACGTCTGGAGCCTGCTGCAACGTGAGATGATGACGCCCCTATCTGAAGGCGGGTGGGGATGGACAAGTCAACAAGCCAGTCTGCCGTACACTATAACGATTATTATGTTCTCAGTTGGTGTTTTAATCGGAGGAAGAATCCAAGATAAAATAGGTCCAAGATGGGTTGCAACTGCCGGCGGTGCAATGGTGGGTATTGGTATGGTTATTTCCGGACTTGTCGGAGACAGCCTGGTCGGAATCTCAATAGGATACGGTGTTGTTACAGGGCTTGGCATAGGATTCGGTTATGGTAGCGTATTGCCTGCAAGTCTTAAATGGTTCCATGCCGGGAAGAAAGGCTTGATTGGTGGACTGGTATTGGCTGGATTTGGTCTTGCATCGGTTCACTATGCATTTATTACATCAGGATTGTTAGAGCGATTAGATATTGAGAGAACAATGCTGTATATCGGGATAGCTGTAATTGTACTGTCTGTGATTATTGCTCAGTTTGTAAAAAACCCATCGCCGGGATTTGTTCCTGTTGCGCCAAAGAAAGTAAAGCAAGCAGTTGCAAAAAAAGTTGCCGTTGACTTTGAATGGAATGAAATGCTTAAGACTGGACGCTTTTATATGATTTTTGTTCTATTCGTTTTCACAGCCACAATGGGACTTATGTTCATCGGAAATATGGCAACGATTGCGAATATTCAGGCAGGTGTCGCAGATGCAGCAATTCTTATCTCAGTTGTGGCTGTCATGAATGCACTTGGTAGAGTAATCGGTGGTCAATTATCCGACAGAATTGGTAGAAATAATACATTGTCTATCATCATTGTTTTACAAATGTTAAACATGGTTGGATTTATCTTCTATAACAATGTGTTCTTGATTACGTTTGGTTTTATAATGGTTGGTCTGTGCTTCGGAGGATTCTTAGCGCTGTTCCCAGCCCTTACAGCAGATCAATATGGATTAAAAAATTATGGTCTTAACTATGGGATAGTGTATCTTGCATTCGGTGTTGCCGGTGTAGCTGCTCCTGTAATTGCAGCATATTTTTACGATATACATGGTAACTTCAATACAACATACATCATTTGTGCAGTTATAACAGCATGTATGTTAGCCCTTAATTTCTTCTTGAAAAGAGATATTACAAAGGTTGAGAAAGCTAGAGCATAGAATAATTGATACTAAACACTAAAAAAATCCCGATGCCATATTGGTGTCGGGTTTTTTGTGGAGTTTTGAATATTCAAAAACAAAACCACGAATGCAACAATATGTTGCATAATGCAACAATATAATGTTGACATTGTAATTTTAATATGGTATAAAAGTTAACATAATATATACACTGGTAAAACGACTCAAGCAGACTGAAATTATTTATACTATTTTGGATTGGGTGAGATTTAATTGTCGCAAGATATTACTAATCAAAACAAAAAAATACTTATTGCACATTTAACTGAAAATTTGCCTGTACTAAGGGCAAAACTTAAAATCAGTCAGGCAGAGCTTGCTGAAAAAATTGGTGTCACACGTCAGACACTTACTGCTATTGAAAGTGGAAAGCGTGAAATGACATGGGCAACTTTTGTTGCATTGACATTGTTGTTTATGCAAAACAAGACGACAAAAGAACTCTTGCCTGTTGTTAATGTTTATACTGAAGAATTGAAGAGATTTTTTTCTTTTAATCAAGACCAAGAATAGGAAAGAATGGATACATTATTCTAATAGTTCAAGTATGAAGTATATAAAAAATTTACATTATAAGCAATGCAAAGCTATCTTATTATATAATCTACTGTAATCACGTGCGTGCATGGTGATACCTACAATAAAGGTCTGTAGCCATAATCCTAGTAAAGGCCCGGGGTTCATTTCCCATAATGAATCCTCAAACTCTGCCATCATGTCTACTGTTACCTCGGTGCTTCCGGCAATAAGTCCTCCGGCGTTATTGATAACACTTTGGGAAACATCAAACACGCCCATTACGATATTGAACGTATTGGATAATATCAGCACGGCGATAAAGGTCTTGAATATCCATTTGAAAAATATCCAAGTGTCAACCTCGTTTAGATTGTTCCTGTCTATAATTAGGTTGATTAGCTCATACGTCGCAAGGAATGTAATAATAATCCCTGCAATAGGTAATACAACCGTTTCAGAAAGGTTGCGTATTAGGGTAAATACGGGGCTGTAGCAAAACGATTTTGTAAAATCGTTAAGCTACAGCTCAAATTTAATGCCACAAATATTGTATTTAAAGTGAAATGTGGGAAGTTACGAGAAAAAATAGGTCACAAACACGACCCCTGCCTCAGAGTATTAAAAAATCATCTCGCTATTCAGTTTTTGTTGAAGTTAAGCGGAAAGTTTTTCGAACAACTGCGTTCCGGTCCTGTTATTCTGTATTTTCCTGTGATATTTGTTGATATTAAAAGCCATAGCGACAAGTAGCATTTCAGTTTTGACCTTCTTGTTTCCTCGCAGTAAAAATTGTCTAAAACCATAGTCTTGCTTTATCACACCGAATGCTCCCTCAACCTGAATAGAGCGATTCATACGAAGAAGAACACCTGTCTTGCTTGTAATGCGCTCTCTTGATTCTGTGCGTTGACGTAAGAATATTTTTGACAGCTGCAACTTGCGATTACCTTCTGCACGAGTGCAGGTCTTTTTGTATGGGCAGTCCATGCAGTTTTCACACTCATAGTATGTAACTTCACTCTCAAACCCTGATTTTGATGTTCTCTTGCCGATGTATGTCGGACGAAGCTTCTTTCCGTTTTGGCATGTGTATTCGTCTTTGTCCCGGTCATATGCCATGTTTTCGCGAAGGCTCATATTACTTTTGAATTTACGCGTTTTGCTTCGCTCATAATTTAAGCGGTTATATTTGTTTTTCATCAATTCAATTATACCAAAAAAGCAATTAAGAAGCGATTTATTTCGCTTCTTAATTGCTTTTTTCCTTTGCATACAATGGTTGCGTTTTGCTACAGCCCCGCGTACCCACAGTAGTTGCAATCTCTCCGACACGGTAATTCACAGTATCAAAAAGCCCTCCAAGATTGCCCATAATGCCGTCAATCAGAAGTCCTTTTATAAAGTCTACTAGTGGTTTGTGTCGCCTAAAAGTTGCATAATATTTATCGATATGGTATCATTGCCTTGAGGTGATGATACAACATGAGAAAGAATGAAATAAAACTAACAACAAAGCAACGCAATGAATTAGAAAAGTATCGAAAGACAGGAGTTCATAGCGCAAAACTAATCAAACGAGCGGAGATAATATTGCTACTAGACTCATCAGAAAGCGGTAAAGTTGTAACATTCAAGGAAATATCAAAGCAACTTGCTGTTAGCGAAACAACGATTACAAATGTAAAAAAGGACTTCTTAGCATCAAAAGATATTAAGGCATTTTTAAAGAGGAAAAAGCGTGATACACCGCCAGTAGAACCTAAAATAACCGGTGAAGTTGAAGCCCGAATAATTGCATTGGCGTGTGGTGAAGTTCCTGCAGGTTGTGCAAGATGGACAGTGCGACTAATAGCAGATAAAAGTGTGGAGCTTCAAATTGTAGATTCCCTGTCGTTCAAATCAGTTCAGCGCCTTTTAAAAAAACACAACTTAAGCCTCACCTGAAAGTTTATTGGTGCATTCCACCCGGGCAGAACAGCGCATTTGTCGCAGCAATGGAAGATGTTTTAGAGGTCTACGCTCGCCCATATGATCCAGAAAAACCAGTTGTGTGCATGGATGAGAAGCCCTATCAGAAGCTTGATGACGTGCGTAACCCGCTACCAATGCGCCCCGGCTCTATTGAAAAAGTGGATAGTGAGTATAAACGGGAAGGAACGTGCAGTATATTCATATTTACTGAACCGCTTGGTGGATGGCGTCATGCAGAGGCACTGCCCCGCAGAACAAAAGTGGATTGGGCGAACAAGGTAAAGTGGTTGCTTGACGAGCAGTATCCAGAGGTCGAGAAAGTCGTACTTGTAATGGATAATTTAAATACACATAATACTTCTTCACTTTATGAAGCATTCACGCCGGAGGAAGCTCTCCGTCTCGCACAACGTCTCGAAATCCATTATACGCCTAAACATGGAAGTTGGCTTAATATTGCAGAATGTGAATTGTCAGCGTTGGCAGCTCAGTGTTTGGGAAGTAGGCGCATTGCAGACATAGACTCACTAAATCTGGAATTACAGGCTTGGCATACTCGACGAAACCGTTCTCAGAAAGGTGTTGACTGGCAGTTTAAAACCGCAGACGCAAGAGTTAAGCTAAAAAGACTATATCTAACAATTATATAACTTTTAGATGACACAAAACACTAGGTGACATATTTTAACAGTAATATTATGCGAACAACTATAATTCTTCAGAACCAATACACCAAACGGCATATAGTGGCACACTTTTGAGTCCACGTTCAAAACCAAAATTCTTTGCTGAGACTCTTATTGCAGTTGTAATATTGTATTTCTTTCGAAATACTTCCAAGCTCTGTGACCTGACAGCTTCCCATGACTTAACTTCTATAGGAATCACTCGATTTTCAATTTGTATGACAAAATCAAGTTCAGCTTGATTATTACTTTCCCAATAATATGAGTTAATACCATTTGCATGTAATTGCTGTGCAACATAGTTCTCAGTCAATGCACCCTTGGCAGTATCACCCATAGTGCGTCCTAGAACGGAAAGGTGTGAATTATTACTTTTTCCACAGTACAACCCGACATCGCTCATGTACACTTTGAAAGAAAGAAAATCTTCATAATTTGCAAGTGGTTCCTTGCCCTCGTTGATTTTATTACATTTAATAATAATCGCTGCTTTTTCTAACCAGTTAAGAGAAAGCTCATATTCAGTAGCACGTGCTCCGCTTTTAATTTTTGCATATTGAAATTTCTTGTTCTCTTTAGCAAGTTGTGCCGGGAGTGTGTTATAGACAGCTTCATTTCTTACAGCTTGTGTCTTTGTATCGGTATACTTGCTCATATCCGAAATGTAATTATTACAAATTGATAATTGTTTGGCTTTTACGACTGTGTAATTGCCGGTCTTAATATATTCCATAATCACTTCAGGCATACCACCTATAACTAGGTATTGTAAGAATAGCTCTAACGCTTGGTTATGAAATGCGGAACTGAGAGGTTCATTATTGATAAAAGCGTTTTTTATGAGTGGTATCAACTTTGGTGAAAACTCAATTAAGAATTCTTCAAATGTGAGTGGAAACATATGCAGCTCATCGACTTTTCCAACAGGAAATGCAAACCCCTGTCGATTAATTGCAACACCAAGCAAGCTGCCAACTGCGATTATGTGATACTCTGGTGCTGCTTCTTGAAAAAGTTTGAGAGAATTAAGGGCAGCGCCACAGGTTTGTACTTCATCAAAAAGAATTAGAGTTATTCCGGGGACTATGGTTTGGTTGGAGTATGCTTCCAATTTTGTCATAAGCGAAGGTATTGATCGAATTCCACTTTCAAATAACTCGTGCAATTCCGGATTATTATCAAAGTAAAAATATGCAAATGATGCATAATGAGTTGCACCAAACTCCATGACACTATGTGTCTTGCCTACTTGCCTAGCTCCATATAGTACTAATGGCTTCCTGTTTGCAGAGTTTTTCCAATCTAATAATGCTTTTTCAATTAGTCTTTTCATAGTCTGTGCCTCCATATTTGCCACTACAATGCATTATTGCGTGCAATGCCAGTTTATCAAAGTGGATTTCAGAAGTCAACACAAATCACACAAACAGGGCACCTAAAAATGTGGAATGCATTGTACTTTGCAACAAATAGCTCTATATAATACAAAAAAGCTCGCTATATACAGAAAGCGCTTATTGTATATAGCGAGTTTGATACTGAACACTACACTGATAGAACAGTAGATCAGATTTTCGAGAATATTATTCGACTGGTGAGGCAGACGACGCAGCCTTACTATCGTAAGGCAAGGAGAGGATAACGATGTCAGACGGAAAATATTCCGAAAAGATGGCTACTGTTCTATTAGTGTTTAGTTCGAATATTATTAAAGTCACAAATGCAAGAAGTCCGCACGTGGGCGGTATGGTGCTCTTACATCGTAGCCTTGTTTGCGGAGCTCGTCTATTTTTATCAAAACGAGATTCATATCTTCATCAAGTGCTCTTGCAATTTGGTAAATATCATACTCATTGTCAATTAGAGAGAAAATATCATCGCTGTCAATCAACAACTCGCTTGCGAAAATATTTGCCTCGTATTCCGGTCTGGTTTGCATATTATAAAGCATGAACTCTTGAAAAGTCGCATTTTTTGCGTACTCTCTGTGAAATCTATCATGTCCCAGTTCGTGGGCACAAATGGTTCTTTGGTCGCGTTCATTGAGATTACCGTTTATGAAAATAAAGCGACTGCGCTGTATAACCTTATACATGCCTTTAAGATCTATGAAGTCATAATTAAATAAAACGTGAATGCCCAAGTTTTGCGCAATTTCAAATGGGTCACGTGTTTCATAATATTTAGCGAGGCGCCCGGCCTCTTTTCTAATGTAATCAGAACTCATAGTATCACCACATCAAGTATTAAACATCGGTAGAATAACAAGCACTCTTTTCGGAATATTACTTGCACAGTATGTACAGCAAGTTGAGAGTGGGCCTGTACAGGCAAATAATGCAACTACTATAGCCTATGCCGTTTTCGCTTAATTTTTGTGCTTTTTAGGAGTATATTTTCGCTTACTCTCTTCTTTTGCTATCCAATATGCATTTTGTATTGCTCGCATGACAGTATCTTTCTCAGAATCGGACAGCTTGCCACCGGCGAATAAGCCACTAATCTCACTGACTAAAGCTTCGGCCTCTCTTGCGCCTCTGACGCCGCCTTGTTCATTTGCGTGGACAATAAACTCTTCTTCTTCAGAAATAAGGGACTCGATTGTTACGCCGAATAGTTTGGCGATTTTTGGCAAAAAGTTTGATGGAGGCAAGGTTTGACCATTTTCATAATTGATAATGGTTCTTTTTGTAACTCCAAGTTCTTGGGCAAGTCCGGACTGTGATATTCCGGACTGCATTCGGGTTGCTTTCAACTTTTCCGGAAAGGTCATGTTTAATCACCTCGTAATAAAATTTTGGAAAGACTATAGGTGAAAAATATTTCTTATTGACAATGAAAAGAATTTCGTCTATAGTGGTAGGTGAAAATGATTGCACCATGATTGTACATCGGATTGCACCAAGTGTCAAGTAAGAAATGAAAATATTTTTCAAAATAGTGGGGTGTTTCTAGTGAGAGCTGTATGTCATATTGACGCAAATTATTATTATGGGCAGATAGAAGCCCTGTATCGCCCTGAAATACGAGGTAAGGCCTTTGTAGTCGGTGGCGATCAAGAATCAAGAAAAGGGATAGTACTGACAAAATCGCCTGAAGCGAAGGAGTACGGAATCAAAACCGGCTCATCCATCAAGGATGCCCTAAAGCTATGCCCACATTTGCTTATAATACCGGCAAACTACCCACTGTATTTGCACTTTTCAAAAAGAATGCGTGAAGTTATTCTGGAGTATACGGACACAATACGTCCATTTGGATCCGATGAGTTGTGGGCGCAAATCTATGGGGATAGGGCAGAAGTGCGCAGTATAGTGGGCAAAATCAGACAAGCAATTTGGCAACAATTATGTCTAACAGTATCAATTGGTATAAGCGATAATTTGCCGTACGCTAAAATCGGATCAGATCTTGCAGCAGATAGCTGTATTGTGGAATTGTGGAGCAGTGAACGTGAAACCAAAGTGTATCCATTGCCTGTATCAGATTTGCTTTATGTCGGTCCGGCAACAACTGAAAAACTGAAAGAATATGGAATAAAAACAATCGGAGATTTGGCAACTGCCGAATCATCATATATCAATAGAATATTGCGTTGCAAAACAGGCGAAACACTATGTGTAATGGCAAGAGGGCAGGACAAAACACAAGTTGCACACATCGAAAGCGTTGACGATATTAAGAGCATTGGAAATTCTAATACGATGCCGCGTGATTTGGTGGATGAAGATGATGTCCGCGCAGCATTTTATATGCTTGGAGAGAGCGTGGCACAGCGCATGAGAGAAAATGGATTTGAAGCTACAACACTACAGATAACAGTGCGAGATAATGACTTAGTATCATTTGATCGACAAGTGAAGCTAAAGCGACCGACTAACATTACTACAGAGATTGTTGAATCCGCAATGGAATTGTTCATTAAACATTATAGATGGCATAAGCCAATCCGGAGTCTTGGTGTTCGTGGTACAGACCTTGTGCCTGAAGATGCAATTTATCAGCTTAACTTGTTTACCAATGAGGCGAAGCGAAGCAAGCTCGACAAGCTTGAACGTTGTGCGGATAGAATACGTGGTCAGTATGGGCAATTCAGTCTCCAACGCGCTGTTGTTGCGGCTGAACGGCTCAAAAGCGTCAATGCTAACAATGACATTGGAGATGCGCAAACATTTTACTCCTATTAATACTAAGGAACTGTCTGGAAATAAGTTGTGCAATTTTGCCGTCGGATTTTTGTTGTCATGTGGTGCAGAAAAACCGCAGTAATGCTAATGCCTTTCAAGGTTTTTATGTGCCGCATGGCGGCAAAA
>Ga0123355_10003848_pt1 | contig 21713 bp, 16 predicted proteins | sample TergutEmb28metaG_3_FD_89872 | JGI IMG/M metagenome (GOLD analysis project Ga0123355, IMG submission 89872) | Embiratermes neotenicus P1 segment gut microbial communities from Petit-Saut dam, French Guiana - Emb289 P1 | ecosystem: Host-associated > Arthropoda: Insects > Digestive system > Gut ...
CAAGATAGAATAAAAAATGCTAACAAAACATATTTTATGCTACAACATTCTTTTAAAAATAAAACATATAAAAGAAACTAAAATTAAGACTAAAGAACACATTAATAGACAAAATGTTAACACATGCCTCAGAAACTTGGACACTAACAAAGAGGGATAGAAACCAATTGAACATTTTTGAAAGGAAATTGTATAGAAGAATATTAGGCCTAGTATATGACAATGAAAATGAAAACTGGAGGATACTAGCCAATAAAGAAAATTATGCAACTGTTAGAAAGCTACTCTAATACAGACAATAAGGTTAAATATATTACATTGGTTTGGGCATGTACAGAGAATGGAAGAAAATAGAATTCCCAAAAGGGTATTATATATGAATTTGGGAACAAGATTTAGAGGTAGACCAAGAAATAGATGGCAGGATGGGGTGAGAGAGAATGGAAGAATAGTTGGTGGAGAAGGGTGGCAGGAAAAAGTACATAACAGAGAGGAATGGAAGAAGCTCCTGAAAATGGCAAGGAATTGTCGCATTCTGCACATGCCAATGGAACGAATGAAATGTGAAATATGCCTACAAATAATCAGTTTCAGCACATTTACCTTTATCTTAATTTGATTTTGTGACATGTTCCTCATCTAAATAATAATAAACACAAAAAAGGAACCCTAACTGGCTGTTTGTAAAATAAGTATGTGTATTCAAGCCTGATAGTGACCTACCACGTATTAAGGAAAAAACACATAGCCCAGAACCAGGAATATAATCATACTCTATAAAAACACATAATTTTATATAAAACATTGCCTCTTCCATTGTGTTTAGTATATAACACTGCTTGCTCCACTGTGTTTAGTTCACTTTAGACACAACATTGTTTGTTCCATTGTGTTTAGTTCAGTTTTCTTTATATCCAGGAATATTTCCCATGATGCAAATTTTAAATATAAAGGAATGTCCATTAAATGACACTCTGATACCCTATTGAAAGCACAGTAATAAAAAAAGGATTATGCAATGAATAATTCCACAGATTGAAACATTGGTAATTAACTGTACTGACTGATTACTACAGTACCTGTAAATTCACAGTTACAACATACCTGACAATATCCAACTTGGTGATTGTCATGAGCATAAGCAACTAGTATATTATACAACTGCTGTTGATGATTCCCTCCTGTACTGAAGAAAATATTATCAGGGAACGTTCGAGGAAGGTCTGTTTTCACAATGTCCACAATATCTTGATCCATTGGTCCATTCAGTAATTTCTGATAAAAATCTGAACCCCATTCCTCTCTTAGAGCTTCTGCACCGCTCACTGTTAGCCATACCTGGAGGTACACAAAGGTCATAATCACAAAAACCTGGAATGAAATCAGGTACACGTGCTCTGGAATTTTAGTACTTACAAGGCCTCTATGTTCTCCAGGGATACCTTTCCTAACGTATCTCTTCACTGTCGTATTCCTCTTCAAAGATTTCCCGTCACCTATCAGCTTGGCCCACTTTTTTGCTCTTTCGGCGAGTACTATCAGATATTGTGACATGAAGTCCTCATACGTTTCATAATCGAAATCACCCGGACGCTCAAAACCATACTCGTCAACCTTACTGAAAATATACACCTGTATTAATAACCTTCAATACAGTCAATTATCAACCCAGCAGCATATAAACGAAACTTACATTCTGCATTCATTTAGATCAAGCCCTTTTTGAGATAACTGTCTGATGGGATGAAACACCCTGTACCTGCACGAAATGTACCCGGACACACTCCTACCAGACCACACACCAGAATATCGCCCAAATTTTAACTGCTAAACAAAACAATGGATATTTCGTTCAGCTTAAACTAAATATCGGTATCTACAGTGAAACGAAACATTATACAAGCATTACCTAAAACACGATCTTGCCATAGCTCCAGCATAACTCCACCTATCTCTTCACCATCATACAGCAGAACAACGACAACATTCCAACACACACGGCACGTTACGGACTACAGGCTAGCCAACAACTGGATACTATCGTCCACACTAGATGATCTGTGGTCCACACAGTTACAGCGAAAGATTAGTCTAATTTACTGTGTTGGTTTCAAGGACGAGACAAACATGCATATTGTGACGATCACCTAGGTACAGAGGGTCTACCGAACTGGGCGATCTGATATTTACCATGCCGAGTTGGCGTCTGGTCTTGTGATCTAGGTTAGCCGACTAAACTTGAGTCAAATCATCCCGCTGCATGATGATGACCGAAATTGTCGTCCGAAACATGTGGTGTATGTGAGAAAAGAATGTTCGAACGTCTATAGCGTTGTATTAGTCGGAAAATTATAGAAGACATGAAAAGTCGACGAGGTTTAACACTTGTAATATAGCAAGTTATTCTATTTTACGATCTTGTGCTTTCGTCAGTTGCAGTCATAAATGCCACCACATATGTAATTTTTCTTGCAATTGATATAGTATATTTTCTGCCAAATCATTCGTGTATCATATTTGCAGAAAGACTGTTTCAGGAAATGAGTATTTCTGCGTCATGGTTTTAATTTCATATCGATAATTGGTGATATTATAAAAACTGCTATAACAACTGCTTAATTTGTTTTAATTGCACCAGTAAATAGGGTACGCTGCCACTACAAATCACGTTTCATTTTCTTTAATTTTTCTTCTCCGGGCCTTTCTTCAAGGACGCCAAATTTATCGTTAGCTTTTCGTTATGGCGACGCAAATTGTAGTCTTTCGTAGCCGATACCACGTTACTGCAAATGAGGCGCGCAATTTTGTCGCGCGTTACTTAAAAAAATCATGGAAAAACTCATACGTTACAATTTATGCACATATAGATAGGAATAATCATGGTAAATGAACTCATAGCTCAACTGAGCAAGCCTCATACATGTTGATAAATAGAATTTTGACTGCTATGATTAACAGTCTAGTAGTAGGAGGTACTTTTTGTGACTTCCAAAAGGCGTTTGATTGTGTTAACCATAAGATATTACTACATAAATTGGAATTTTATGGAATTGATGGTAAATTCAAAACGTTGATCAAATCTTATCTAATAGGAAGATATCAAAAAGTAACACTGGGTAATGTAACAGATAGAAGCAAATCTTCCAAATGGGATGAGATAAAAAATGGTCAATGTGGATTAAGAGACCAACTAGATGTCACTTAGTATTATATTTATTTCTCCTTTATAGGTTGCTCAACATGTTTCGGGCCACCTTGTGCCCATCTTCAGGAGCTGATGACTTAGTGGCATTTTCAGGTGTGTTGCAGTGCTGTAACAATGGGTAGTGTTATTTCCATATATGTCTAATATTTGCGGGTCGCTATATAGACATATATGGAAATAACACTACCCATTGTTACAGCACTGCAACACACCTGAAAATACCACTAAGTCATCAGCCCCTGAAGATGGGCACAAGGTGGCCCAAAACATGTTGAGCAACCTATAAAGGAGAAATAAATATAATACTAAGTGACATCTAGCTGGTCTCTTAATCCACACTGAACTACGATGCACGGTCAACCATACATCAAATAAAAAATGGTGTTCCACAAGGCTCAATTTTTGGCCTTTTGTTTTTTCTTTTCTATATAATACCAGCATTTTAGTAACTAATCCAAATAAAATTGACTTCAATATAAATGTTAACCAAACATTTCTGGATATAAACACATGGTTCAAAGACAATTTATTTTCTTCAAATTTTAATAAAAACCCATTACTTAGAATTTAAAACCAAACATTATTGTACTGTTAATACAGAGATTAAATGTGATCTGAAATATATATAATTATAGCTGTGACAAAATTTCTGGGATTAATTACAGATGATACATTATATTGGAAACAACATTTAGATTAGGTAGCAAGTAAGATGTGCACTGCTTGTTGTGCTACACAAAGTATAAAATCTTTAGTATCACAAGGTACCTTCAGAATAATTTATTTCACCCACATACATTCTATCTTAAGCTATGGTATAATTTGTAGGGGCAATTCCTCCTACAGTAATTAAGTATTTACACTTCAAAAGAAAATTATAAGAATTATAACAAATACTAGGACAAGAGATTCATGTAAGGAACATTTTAAGGATACGAAAATATTGCTTATGTATTCGCTATTCATGTATTCATTAATATTATATACAGTAAATAATAATACCTATATAATACAAATAAGGAAATTCATAAATATGGAAGTAGGTACAATAATAATCTACACCTGCCAATAGTAAATTTACCTAAATCTAATAAAGGAGCATATTTCTTGGGAATGAAGACTTTTAACCATCTTCCAGAGTATATAAAAATTTATTTAATGATGGGAGGGGGGGGGGGATTATTTAATGACAATTCCTATATTCTTGGTTGATGTAACTATGATCTATTGAAAAATAAAAATATGAAGATGATAATACATGTGTCTGGTGTTTTAATTTTATTTTCTTCTTTCTGGATACAGATGTGGCAAGAGAGATACATATTGTACCACATGCAAAGAGACTGCCAGGTACACAGATTTACATGGGCACAGTATTCCACTCCAACATGTCCACTTGAAATGGTCATTGTGAAACTGAAAGTTCTTTGTGTTATATTGAAAGTGCCAAAAATAAATAACTTTGGCTTCTTTCATTCTCTCATTACAGGTACTAGACATCCTTGTAATGCCAGTTAAGTGTCATCAAGGTTATGGTAATTTACAATAATCTTGAGTGCCATGACCATTTTCTCAGTTGTGGTGTAACATCTTTCTTGAAGTGGTTAAGAACACTGGCTTGCTATGCATGAAACAAATGAACGCAGGACCAGCAGTTAGATAGGTTTTTAAAAATATATTTGCCCCATCTTTGATGACAATGAAATGACCTGTTTTAATGCTTTACCCAGAATGTACAGGTCTTGAAAACTTAAGACGTTTGTAGCAACCCCCTAGGTTGCTAGTGGCCAACATATTTGAAGCCCAGAATATATGAGTACAAGAAGTTTGTCTTGTCTATTAGCTCTTTCTCTGGGATTGTTGTTTATTGACAGCCCCATTCAGAATACAAAGACAGGGTAGTGACATGTAGGTCATTCATTAGTTTTGACCATTGACATTTTTGAGCAGAAGATAAGGAACGAGTCACTTGTACAGTGATAGTGATAGCAGATTGAATGATGAAACAAATGTATACCCTGTCCCTGACACGTCACACACAGGGTAGGCCTGTACACCAGTCATGGTACGATCTTCATGGGCCAATAACTAACAAATGACCTATAGCTTATATTATAAGGCAACAATCAGTCCAGCTTGAGAAATTTTATCTTTTTGTTGTTTATCCTGGTGTGCACCAATACATAATAATAATAATAATAATAATAGTAATAATAATAACAACAACAACAGCGATCAAATGTTACTGTTTTGGTTTACATACAAATGCACAACAGGATGAACCACACCAAGGTAATTTTTGCTTCTCAGGCATGCATTCACCAGTATGTGCCCAACTGTTATTGTTTATCCAGTTAGAGACTGCAAGATTCTCTTTCATACAAACTACATTGAACATTGGTTCAGTGCATTAATTAAATGATGCTGCCACTTGTAATGTGAGAGTCGAATGTCTAGGTGTTGGTATAATTTTAACTGTCAAAAATCTATCCCAGTGATGTCTTCAACTCAGTGACACCACTATGGTCTGCAGAGTTAACATACGAAACGTATTTTAGTCTCATAAGCTGAAATACAGTTCTACCTTCTCAAGTTCTTCCTCTGACTCATTTGGAAAAGAGTGTAACACATCACACGGTTACCGCTGCAGTCTGCGGACACTCATTTCTTTGTGTCCCAACAGCACGTTCTGTGCACAAGACAGCAGTAAGTTATTTGGAACTTCACATTAACAGCTGTAAAAATAAACTTTTGTGACTGTTGATGTTCTGTTTTATAGTGTTGCTGATAAGGTGTCCCACCCTGAAGGAGACAGCATCTTTCTCTGAAACATAACTTTTTAGCACACTACATAGCATCACACCCCCTGAAGATCATAATCTCTTCACAAAAACCTCAAATCTCACAATTTATTATCTGTTTCTTCCTTCATAAGACACCCATTCTACCACCCAGTTGGTATAGTGTTGCTTCAATTTACAATTTATTAAATTAAAAATTCCTTTGTTTGTACAGCATATATGGCAAAGTAGGGGTTATCAGGGGAACAAATACTTTATAAAACAATATAAATAATTTCTAAAACGTTTCATGTCTCTTTTGGTATGATGTATGGAGAATGCACAAATTTTAATTTTGTGTGAATTTTTTTATATAATAAGAAAACAACACACTAGCCTGTTTGGTGGTACGATTATTTTAGAATTTTATTACTGTTATGGTTACATAACCACTCTCACCCGTCTTCATTGCACCCATGTGATTAAAGCAACAAAATTATGCACTAAACTTTTGAAGTGTTGCTTATAATTGTGTCTGTGCTGGTAGCACTGTCAGAGAAAATTAACCATATTACATAAGCCTACGGCGAATAGTATATACACCATACACCTAAAATATACAGCTGTGTCTTGAAAACACTCTAAAATTTATGTAACTGACTGAACATCTAAAACTTGGCAGATAAACACATATTTCATACAAATGGAGTAGGGAATTCAAATGCTGTGAAATGACGAAATTGACACAATATGTTTGCCATGTCTGAGATCACCAAATAAGTGAACAGTTTCACCATAATCACAGGCACTGTACTTATAGATATTGTTATGGTGACAGACTGCCATCACAAGAGGCAGGGTCTGAAGGATGCTCAAGTGGCAGCACAGTACCGCTCATGGGACTATCGGCACCATAAAACTGAATGTTACTTCTGACTCTTCTTGCAGATTCAGGAGTACACGCAATTGAAGCTCTGTGAGTGTGTTTTGTCTCACAAACATCAGATCTGCATAAATATCCACCAGGACATTCCAACCCAAGTCTCTGGAAAGCTGCTTCCAAGTCCTCAGGAGATGAATCCAAGCCCAATCCAACAAACGATTCCAGAACCTGTTGCCTGAATTCTTCACTTGCAGGATCAAGGCCCTCTTTGGAAATTACAGGATTTACATTTTGATCCCTCCCACGTGCTTTCCACTTCAAACCCAGATTTTTAAAAGCATTGGTCATATCTGTCCTGGATGGATTCTTACCAAGTTTTGAAAATGTTTCTGCAACCTGCTGTGAAAATCCCATTTTTTTATCTGCGATGCTCTGACGATACTTGAAGCTTTTAGGGGAGTCTGTCCCTTTCCCTACGTAGCTCTCAAGAACGTCTTGCTTAAATTTCTCTTGTTCATGTTGCGGTGATGAAGCTGTGAAATTTCTGCTTTCACTATCATGTGAAAATCCTGAGAATAAAACATCAGAGACTGAAGTTTCATCATCTGACTGCTCAACTACCTTTGTCCATGCCAGAGGGCTGGTGATCAGCCCCCTCCTCAACATATCTGTCATAACGTCAGGTACGTCTTCGTCTCCCAAAATCTCAGTGCCTTCACTGTACTTAGAGTTTTCTCCAATATCAATCTTTGCTTGTTCAGTATTACAAGGAGAAGAGCATGAGGAAAGTATAGTTGCTCCTTCAGTAACTGTTGAAAGCTCCTTGATTGGTTCTGTATTTACAGCACTGAAAAAAAGATGGCAATCTAACATTAACATCATTACAGTGGGGGCTCAATATCTGTGATAAGATGGGACCTAAAAAACTGTCACAACTACCGGAAATCGATTCCAGTGTAAAAAAACCTTTTTGATTACAACAACTTACACAAAACCAGTAATAAAAATACCAAATATCCTCAAAAAGCATTCAGGCATTGGTTTTTTTTAATAAAATACAAACACTTTTTGGAAGCAAATAAAACATTATACAAATGAAGGACAGGCTTATTCCATACAGCACAAATGCAATAAACCTCACCTAATGAAAGACACAACTTGAACAAATAAAGAGTAACCTACACAATAGCAGGACAGTAAGTCAAGCCAGCTCAGCAGCCACATGATCTCATCCTCACTCATAAAAACCAGTTTTGAAAGGTCAAAACAACGGTATTACAGGGTGTGATGGTGACAGGTCAAAGTCCTGAATGTCAAAGTTTGCAATCATGGAGACCCTACTGTAATAGTTTTAGGAAGAAATGAAAAATGAAGTAACAAAGGGGATAAGCTCATGCACCGAACATTTTAACACTAAAATGAAATCAATCAAGGATCATTGCTTAACTGTGAAGTTAGAAGAGATGTAAATTAATTAGGTGCCTGGAAAGGTGGGTGAGGGGCTTGTTATAAGGACAGAAGATCCAACTTGCAAATGCTGGATAACGGACCCTGAAGCTCAAACTCTCTGCACTTTAAAAATTAAAAACAAATCATTTCTTGCCACATTCTCCAACCACTACTGCAGCTCAAAGGGGTTACTTAATGTGGATGACTAAGCAATAAATGAAGAAATAAGATAGAACTGCACATCACAAAGAATAGAGAAAGGGTAAGTTGAGGTTCTCTCAGTGGTGCTGGGATGCAACACTGTCGATGGGTAAGTAGCTCATATTTCAAAGAATGATGGTGCTTTAATTATCAGGGCCAGACTCTCGGACTTCTTGGTCCTGAAGAAGGCATAGTGATCATTCAAAATGTTGGGAAACACTTGCCCAATGACAAAGTGTCATATTATATTCCAGAAGACTGGAAAAAAATTTCTGTGAATGCCCCTGCAATGACACAAAGTTTCTGTTGTTACAATATACATAACAGGTCTTTGTCGGCCTAACACTTCCCAAGTCTGAATATGACCCCTAGAAAATGTTTCTGGGAAACATCACAGTGCCTATTCTGTTGTACAGAACAACCTTATTAATCATTAATAGAGAGGAGTTTGCCTGGATGGCACACCATGCAGTCTGCCAGATGCACAAACCTGCTGCAGGCATGATATTAAGAATCTTACATTACTACAAGTGTGAGTCTAATGAAGACCTTGTAAATGTGAAAAAATTAGGACCATATGTGTGCAGCTGTAGGCACAACAAGGCATCAGCATGGGTCAGTAGCACATACTGTGTGTATGGTTGATCTGGCAATGAAAAATAACATGATGAAAAATGAATGCTCTCTCCTGGGATGTGCTAATGCATTGCTGGGTATGCAGAGCCATAATCATGTTGAAAGGGTTGAGAGGTCCATAAAGAATGCCAAAATAAATCATGTGGCAAGGATATATGGCAATGTCTGACCAGTTAGTAGCTAGAAGATAAAGATGGCGAGCCCATAGGGTGGTGTGAATGGTTCGGTGGTGGGGGGCTGTGTGTAGAGATGTGGTTGTCTATCCAGCTGCTAACTGGTCACACCTTGCCTATATCTCCCCCACATAACCTTTTTTGACATGCTTCATGGACCACTCAATGCCTTACACAGGCAACACAATCCTTTGAAACAACCAGTGATGTATGGTCATAGTCCACAACATCACACTGTTCAGATGCAATGCTGTGAAAACCCCAAAACATGCAAGATGCAAAATGAGATAAATCATAAAGCTGTACCATACAGATCTGCACTAAATCAACCAGTAAAAAACATTTTAAGGTTTTCATTTTACTTACCTTTGTGTATTAACATCTGGTGCTGTGTGGATCCCAAATGTTTGTAGGAATATGTCTAGTGTTGCCGTAGACAACACTATGCACATACGTAAGAGAATGATACACAGGCCTATCTTATCTACACGTTACAAGCTAGCACCTTGAAAAGATAACATTTACATGACAGAGATTTAATATCTTTCAGTGATAAGAAACTGACTTCTGTAGAAGCTGATACATGCTCAGGTTGCCAAGAAATTCCCTGCCTCTGAGAGACGTGAAGGTTCATTACCAAATTTAAACTTACACAAAAAAACCAACAAACGCACATGTATAAAGTATGTTTCATCACATATTATAAATTACTGACATTATCCAATTGATTTTGCGATCATCAGGTTAGCATTGCAGGAGTACTAAGAATAGAACAAACTGCCAAATTATATAAGTGGAACCACTCAACATTAACCCACCACTGGACTCTATCCTGATCCTGATGAATCCAGTTCACACCACTATACCCTGCTGCTTTATGACCAATTTTAATATTATCCTCACATCCAAGCATTCAATATTGTCTCTTCCCTCCTGGTTCTCCTACAAAAACTCTGTAAGCAATTCCAAATCTCTCCCATGCATCTTATTCGCCTTAATTTGATAAAACAATTCAGGGCTGGCCAACTTCAACCCAAATGGGGGTCACATAATTCATTAAGGACTTGCCTGAGGGCTGCAAGTGTGTGTATACACACACACATATATATCAAATGGGTGGAGGGGATTCGGTTAACTAGGAAGCTGTTATTTACAAACAGTAAGTTATGCTTAGGAAGTCCAGTCGAAAGACAATGCAGTAGCCCTCACTAAACTCAATAAAACACAAGGCAATGTTGGTGTACCGAGTGCTATCTTAAAATTGATTAGTCACAGTTTGTGAACATTTTCTCTGCTAATAAAGTTGTCATGTTTTGTTATGTAAACCTATTATATTGTTTGTTAAATTGTATTACTGAAACTATTCAGGTGATGAAGGGCCATACATATTTCCCTCAAGAACCGCCTGCGGCCCATGGGCCACATGTTGGCCAGCCCTGACATAATTAATAATACTTGATGAACAGTACAAATCAGGAATCTGCTCATTATAGATTTTCCATCCTCATGTCAGTCCCTACTCTCAGCTCTCAGCCCCTCAGTACTATGCTATCATATCTGTGTCCTTCCCTTTAATATGTCCAACCAAGTTCCACACTCATATACAACGGCAGGTAAATTAGAGCTGTTGTAACTACCATGGGTTGGCAGCGCAGAGTCATGGTTAAGCATAAGTGTTCTACAATTCTAGAACAACTCCATAACATTTGCATCTCTCCACAAATGTGTGTTATTTGAACTGCAGATAACTGGGACTGCTACTAAATCTTGTAAACAAATCCCAATTCTGGTTAAAATCTAACAATTACAGAGTCCATTACGACCTACAAGTGTTTCTGCATGCCTCTCCAGCATAACGTGCCAAATATGAATGTGTAAAGACTGGTGTGGACAAAAGGAACATATATCCAGTGTTCATTAGAGTTTTCCTGTAAGTCTCACACTATTTGACACAACTTAACACAAACGTGCAGAAAGTGCTACGGTATGCAAATATTTCCTAACTTTTTACACGATTCTTTCTGCAGTACAGTGTCAAGATATGTGTGTTATTTAACAACACTGTCAAATGCTCAGATCGAACAGAACTGGTGACAGATGAATGAACATGTAGCACTGGTGGAATGATGTTGAGAGGGGAAAACTGAAGTATTGGGAAAATGAATAGTCCCATTGCCACTTCATCCTCCACAAATCCAACATGGACTGGGCTGGGATTGAACCTAGCCCTCTGTGGTGAAAGGCCGACATGCAACTGCCTGAGCCAAGACACAGCCTACTGTCAACACTTACAAAGCAAGAACTTACAACTACTTCTGTGAAGGACTTCAACCTGCATCACGAGACTAAATGTAACACTGAATGGGCGGTACCCATACTGCATATTCGGGATGTCCCAGGTTCAAATCTCAGCCTCCAAACCAGCTACCCTCACTGATATGTCATGCTTTTCCTCAGTTCCTCTAGATAGAGGATGGGATAGAACCTCAAATGAGGCTGGGAAAGTACTTCCAATCAGACCTTCACCACTTTCTCTTGCATCCTTTCCAGTTAATTACCCACTAACCACCACAATACACAACAGTAAATAAACAACAAACAGAAATACATAGTGAGGTGAGTGCATCTATGAATTAGAAACTATATGATTCAGTAATTACTTTTACTACATAATTTCTAATAATGCACTCAATTAAGTCTGCAAGATACAACTCCAATTTCAGACATGCTCAGGGGCCCACCCAGCCTCCTATTCAGTTGCGACCACAGTTCTTTCCCAGGAGTCAATCAACCAATGTGTGAAACTGAACATTCATCTCATCTAGAACTGAGGCTGACAACAAATGTATCGATAACTCTGCTGCCCCTGTACGGTTCATGGTTTGCACAGTGACAAACCCTGATTCTTACCATTACAAATGTCCACTTCAGCCAGCGGTACAGCAAAACTCAATACAATCACTTTCACACAACATTAAATGTGTCTACTATTCTGTTACACGTTTCATTTCAACAGCATTTATGTGTTCTGTTACCAGACTTAAGAAGTGCACGTGCACTGACACTCATATGTGTATGTTATCACGCACAGAAGCTATGCTTAGTACTACCGAAGTTACAACTGCTTCTTCACATTAAGGTCATGTTTGGGTGTCTATACCATGCAGTAAACGTATGTTCTGATGATTCAGAGGAACATACAGCCTCCACCTGCAGGGTGACTGAATTTGGTTCAAGTGGATGGTGAAATAACTGAGAAGAAGGAATTTCTTGGTTATAAAAAAGTCTGGGGGGAATTTTGTCATTCAGAGCTACAGAAGGGGAAAAGGGGATAGGGCTTGTACACAGCCAGGAGTTGAGCTCCAAGAATGGTCCTGTTCATGGACAAAAGTGGGAGACATGCAGGTGGATGCTGGAACAAACATTACTGCGTACTGTCTATCACAGCCAAAATATAACCATAATTTGAACAAGAATGACAAACACCTGAAAACCTGCAGCTGCTTCTTATCTGGGCTACAGCTTTGTCTCAAACTAAGAGAACAACACAGACTGAAAGTGCCTTAGAACACTGCTGAGGGGAATTTGTGTAGTGACAGCATAGAAGTGACAGGAGGATGGAGAGAAACGCATAGCGAGGAGCTCCATAATTTGTACCTTTCACCGAATGTTATTTTGGTAATCAAACCAAGGAAGATGAGATTGGCAAAGCCTACACATCATACAGGGGAGAAATAATAAATGCATGTAAAATTTTGGTTGTGAAACATCAAAGTATGAGCTTTAGAGAAGAATAAATGAAACAATATTGTGCACAAATTCAATGCAATAAGCATCCTTATCCTATTTCCTTAATATCCACTTTAATATTATCCTGATATCCATGCCTACATTTTCCAAATAGTCCCCTTCATGAAGTTTCCTAAAATTATGTAAGCATATTTCATCTCCCCATTGCACACTATATGCCCTGTCAATCTCAAACTCCACAGTGTCATACTGTAACATCCGGTGAACAGTGTAAATTATACACTTCCTTGTTATACAGTTTTTTCCATCCCCCTGTCACTTCCACCCTCTTACGACAACAAACTCAACTATTCAGAGCCAAGAGGCACAACACTGGTTTACAGGTTTCTGCAATCTAACTGCCAATATCATCCAATTTTCCTTCAGATAAAACACGATGTGTCTATTGTTTTGTTTTGTCCAGCACTGAACACGTGATTCAGATTTGTTCCATTATTCTGCACAATGTCCTTTTACATAGCCCTATTGATGCATCATATTATTTACAAACATTTTAGCAATATTTTTTCCGTGATACATTCTGCCCTCAACTGATAAGAATATTTTGACCTTGGGATCAAGCTTAGGTTTCCTTGTCCAAGCTAACCTTATGGAGAAAACATGTGAGTCCTTTCAAAAATATGATCATATCACTGCATCTACCACTTTCTACTGGTTAGCACTTCTTTGTCCAGTTTACAATAAGCAAAGTGAAAATTACGAACAGCTCTAACCAGAGGGAACACAACAGAAAGTAATGGTATTAAACTGCAGGCACAAGACACAACTACACTTCATCCCAAAATGTTTTCATATGAAATAAATCAGTTACTGTAATGTTTGACTTTCCCATGCACCACAACTGACTAGAGCAACAATGTTCCTGTTAAACAACGGTACTTTGAAGAAGTCCTGCAAATGAATACTCTTTATCCAGCAAATATCTGTTCAGGTGCACTAAGATTAAACGTACTCTGCAACTAACTGTGATGTATAAAATGCCCACTTGGCACAGACTGCAGAGGTGTCAATGCAGATACCAAATTGGCTAGCACACATGCACTAGACCAGTGCTTCTCCAACTATGTGCCATGACAGAACAAAGTGTCAAGAGCACTTACAGCTGTTGCTTTAGGGGTTGCAAGAACTCTGATCATCCACAACACAATTCATTAGCTAAACACTAAAATTATCAAGGCACTGTCAATCTCTAAACAGTATAACCTCCGGCACACATTTGGAGCAGAACAGGCATTCAGTTTGTGCACACATATGATGAGCAGTCTAAGCACCACATAACCCTGCCAAGCAATATGACATAAAGGTAACCCCTTTACTGCATTATTACTAAAAGCATATTTTTCATGTTCATTATAAGGGGAGTAAACAGGAGAGAAAAAGATACATGAGGAAGGCAAGCTATGCTCTGTTTGGTTCTTGTCAAGGTTTCCACATATGACACACTGCAGACAGTCCTTCGCACTCAGTTCAGGCATGATTTAGTCGCTCATAGGATGCAGAAACACCATAATTTTGGTCATAGCCCATTATATTGGCATGTATGTGGACACAATTCTTCATGCGTGTTGTGGCACAACAAAATAAGAACAACACAATATGTCACAAGGCTCATGAACATAATAAAACCAACTTCCTGTTTATTAATCCCTCATGCTGAAATTCCTCGACTCCACTAAAACTTGTAGGGTCACTACTGTGTTCACTACAATTTGCCACTGGTACCCCTCCTGGGGCATTTAAATCCTGTCCACAACTTACCATCCTATTTTAAAACTATTTTAATATTATGCTTCAACCTATACCTCCATCTTCCAAGCGGTCCAGTCCCTCAGTACCCCTAATTGAAATTCTGATCTCTCCCATACATGCTACATGCACTTACCTACATGATCATGCTCCTTTATTTGATCATCCTAATAGTGGTTTGTGAAGAGAACAAATTACGAAGTGTCCAGAGTGGCTCTGGGGCCCACCCAGCTTCCTACTCAATGGGTACATGGGGCTTCTTCTCTGGGGGTGAAGTGGCTGGGACATAAAGCTTACCACTCACTCCCATCTAGTGCCATGATTAGGGATGCACAAAGCAATACCTCCACTCCCTCACATACCTTTCAGATGTAGACAGGTACAATTTTACTGGTATCTCATTACAAATTTCTCTCCAACCCCTTGTTACTATATTCCTGCAAAGTCCAAATATCCTCCTCAGCACCCTATTCTCAGTCTTCCTTAATCCATTTTCATGTCTTCACAAGAAAGACCAAGTCTCACATCAATAAAAGGCAACAGGTAAAATTACACTTCTGTATACCCAAATTTTTTAGCTTTAATACAGAAAAGATGAAGACAAAGAGTACTAAAATATAGTAATACGAACCGTTGTAATTTGTATCTCCAGAGGCAAGGCGGTGGACGAACGTGAGTACGGTTCCGTTGAGAATGCTGCTGCTGCACTCTGTTTTCATTTCCATCACTTGGTTTGAGGAAGGACGTGCAGTGCGGGAGCTCACTGTTTTGAAACATTTGTTGCTGGTTACCTGCATCACAGACACAAGGAACATCAACACCAGCTTCTTCATCTGAAACCTCTACCCTGAAGGGTCCTTTGTCTTTACATGGAAGATGTGGCATCACAACCGACATCTCAGGTGGACTCAAATATTTTGTTGAGTCAAATCCACTAATGTTGTTACTCGCACTGCTGCTACTGGCACTTCTGCTACTGACACTGCTGCTACAGCTTCCTGATGATTCCATAAGCTTCTTTTTCTCGCCACGAATTTGCTCTATTTTCTGAGTAAGATGTGAAATTCTTTCTGAGCATTTCTCTGAATAATTTGAAAATATTTCTGGGAATTTAAATTTTTTATATTCATCAAGACTCATGTCTGAAATAAATGAGGCAAATGGTGGTGTCCTCATGTCACACTCACATGAATCATCATCACACCTACAGGAGCTATGCTGTTGTTCCTGAATGATCCTATGTTTCTTTACAATACCTTCAAGGCCACCCATTTTTTTACGTAATTCTGTGTCTGTAATTTTACATGAATTCTGCATTTTTTCTGGAGCCAAGGTACTTTGTATCTTGGTGTCACCATGTCCAAATTCACTGTAGAAATATGGTCCATTCACCTGCGGTACTGACGTAATAGGACAGGCCTGTCTACTGTCATTTGCAGGTTTGTGATACACTGGAACATCATCTGTCATTCCTTTCGTCTTATCTTTATCAGCATTTACCACATGTTTTACAGCATGTAAATCAGATCTCTGATGAGTATCAATTTTATTTTCTGTTGTCTGTTTCATTTCTGTGCTTTCTTGTGTACTTTGTTTAACTGTTTCATGAAGTGTTTTGCTGTCCATACCTTCTGTCACACTTATTTCTATATCAGGTGTACAGCTGTCACTTGTGCTCACACGCAGATCCTGAACACTTTCCCTGCTCATGGCAAGGAGACGTAAAATGTAAGCTGCTAACCAAGGGTTAATTCTGAATATTTCAGAACCTCCTGCTGTTTGATAATCATGCCATTCTGTCAGTAGCTGTTCAAAATGTTGAATGTTGGAAGCAATGAGTTGGTCTGGCAGGCTCAAGTAAGAAGTACTTCCATCTGACACAGCCTTATCTGTAACAGCATTGCTCCAGATCGCATTCTGCCACTGTTTTGTTTTGTTTAATGTTTTATCTTTATCTTCTCTTGTCTTACTTTCCCTTCTCTCAATCATCAAATGTGTTTTGAGGTTCCCTTTATCAGACACATCTATTTCATCTTCTGCTGTCATAGTTGCCTTCTCCTTGACACTTCTACTACATGTATCATGTCGCTTGTGTTTCCACTTGCCAGTCTTACTGTCCACAATATGATGCTTCTCTGCTGCCTGTGGCGAATTTCCATGTGAAATTACTGCGCCCTTTCTGGGAGAAGTTGACTGGTGTTTCTTCTGTGTCAGTTCAGAGACACTTACTACAACTTTCACTCCTTCATAAGATGTCGAGCTGCTCATCTCTGAGCTCAACTCTACACTGTGTTCTCTGGTTTTAGAGACTGATATGTCAAAACTGTATTCACTGAGAACTGATATAGAATCATCTTTTCTCATGATCTCAATTTCACCTCTATCAGTCGAATCTATTTCAGAAACCAGATTCTGTTCTCTAACAACTTTATTTTCAACCTTCTCTTTCCTATGTTTTCTACATCGCTTACCACCTGCCCTCACAATTAAAGCATCACTCTCTCTGTTTCCTTCAAGATCTCTATGATTTTCACATTCAACTAGTAAATTAATTACTTCTTCTTCACGAACTTTATGATCACCATTGTTTCTCCTTCCACCAAGTAACACTTTGTCATTTTTGAGTCCCTCTGCTGCCTTTGTAACTTTCTTTTCATGACATGCGTACTCTTCTTCATGGCTAATAGCATCATGTACTTCAAGTAACGATGACTTTACCTCACTTGACCTTTTGTCAGCAGAAGACTGGTCAGTGTTGCCAGCCATAAACACATTGCCCTTCTTAGGGGATGAACTTGCATTACCAAGCGGTTCTTGTGGTACACTGCCATGCATTGTCATCTCATCTGTAAGCAGAGTGTACTGAGAGTTGATCCGCTCTACCAAGTCTTCTAAACTTAAAACTTTCTTCTCAGAACACACAGACTCAGTGGTGATGTGTGTGTTGGTGCTGATGGCTGCTACATTGATAGTATTTGCAGGTGAAGAAGGCTTCTGTCGTGGTCCAGAGAGCGTCTGACAGTTGGCAACATTCAGCCTGGCTGGACTGTCCTGTGCCTTCCCTTCCCAAGGGTTTGAACTATTTGACTCTGAAACATAATTACTTTGAATGTGCAAGTACAACTCTTACTGTCCAGGAACAGTGAATTTTATATGTTTCTGTAGGGTAAACCACACAGCTGGGAGATTTGAGTTTCTCACAACAGTGCTCCTGAACATTCGTGTATACCGGCATATAACACCATGTCAAAATGTGGACTAGTTACAGGTGTTCCGAATGATCACAGTGACTCCATCTTCAAGGTCAAGCAGTTCAACAGGAATAGCTGTTCTTCTTGGGCTATTCCTCTTGGACAATACGACCCTGTAAAATGGTGCCAACTACTCAGGCAACAACTACAACCCACAGCAACTGCCTGTTGTGTACCAACAATGCCAAGTTTACTGGTAACTGAAAAGCCACATTGCATGGCAGCTCCTCAGCTGACACAGTCTGCAGCTGTGCCTAGAGTGAGAGAAATATTTTGTAATGCTTTCACCATTTTTTGTCAGTTTCTTCAAATTCTGAAAGTTTGTGTCTTTCACTATGTCGGAGAAGAGGACATTTGAAACACAGAATGTTAAATCAACAAAGCATCATGAAAAGCCTTAACTCTGGAAGTAAAGTATGAACTTCTGAGTGAACATGAGTCCAGAAATGAAAGTGAATGGGTTGGCAGTCAATTACCTTTATGTTTCCATGACCTAAACCCCAGTTTTTTACCATCACACTTGTGTGACATATGGGTCTGACATATGATGGCTTATCTTAATGTTGTACATAACGTGCATTATGTTCATATTTATTCCGTCTTCATTAAACCAACACTTAATGCACCGTCTTTCATACAAGTCGCGCTGTTTGATTCATACTCCGACAAATTTCGGCACTCATCAGCGCCATCTTCAGGGAGTGCCGTCTCAACTGTTAACTTCTCAACATGTGAAATGGTCTCAAGCAACTGTCAAACCGAGTGTTGCAGAAATGCAGTCTTCACTCACGATACACAATTTCTAAAGCTTCATGACAGTCACTTTGCTGATTAGTCATTTTAAGAGTTTTACCTTTTAAACCACCATGGTGCACAATACCACAGCAGAGGAATTACGATATAAATTTAGGTGCACAAATAACACTTTAAAATCATGTGTTTGAAGTGATAAGTTTTAAAGTAACTTCAATGACCAATCGTGAAGCTTTAGAAATCATGTATTATGAGACTGCATTTCTGCAACACATGGTAGGACAGTTGCTTGACACCATTTGACATGTTGCAAAGTTAACAGTTGAGATGGCACTCTCTGAAGATGGTGACGACAAGGGCCGAAACACATCAGAGTATTAGTCAAACAGCATGACCTGGTGTATGAAAGACAGTGCAGTAAGTGTTGGTTTAATGAAGACAAAACAAATATGTCTTAGTTTGCAACCATCAGTCAGGAACCAATAAGACTGCAGTGTCAAGGATCATATGTATTCAAATATGACAACTTTCCTTGTCCTTATTCAAATTTCAACATGCACATACCTGCTAAGGATGAAGGACGTGACACCAAGTGTTGTTGTGCACTGTGGTATACACTTTCAAATGCTGAGTCCATATTCTTCTGTCGCGTTTCACACAGCTCTTTACGTCGGTAATCCTCTTGAAATATCTCAGCCTGCAAAAGCAGTAAAAATGTCATGCAGAAATACAACTAAGGCTGCTATATCACAACACTAATTACACTGCAGACAAAATCAGAGATTCCCAGGTGGATACCTCATGGCAACAATGAAGCCTAAGCCACACCAATGTGTCTCCTCTCATCTACCTTAATACCACCCAGTTACAACCCTTTTCAGGACCAATACATTTGTTTCATAAACAGTGTTATTCTTGCAAGATTTGGCATTTTCGCAGTGTTTATGTTGAGGATTCTGGTCTTCTGAAATGTTACGCTGTGTAGCAGGCAATTTAACATATCTGGATATTCTGTAGGCACACTGACCCTTCAAAATGCTGGGAAATATGCGATCAACAAACGTCACTTCCAAGAAGACTTACACCTTCTGTCACACCGCTGTGAGAAGCTCAAATAAAGTTCTTTGCTTGCCATACTTTCTCAAGTTTCATAAACCTTTACACTGTCCCATATACAAAGTGTCCTGGAAGTTGCTTTACTGAACTGTCACTCACATTCCAGGACAACATTATTTTATTTAAAATCAACATGTAAATGGAGTACATACACTGATGACACAACAGCTGACAGGAAAGAGAGCTAGTGTAACCACAATGGTGCCAACTGCTGCCAGTAAAAAGCTGAGGGCAAGTAAAAATAATTATAGGTACATACTTCACTGTCTGGGTAAACACTTTTAGGACACCTGATTATATCAATAAGGCAGATAAAGACAGCTCAATTACTTTCCAGGGGATACCATCGTATGGTAGCCAGATGTGCTGAGATTTACAAAATATCTGCCAAAAGAGAAGCAGCTAAACAAAATATTGACACACAAACCTTTCATTGTTACACAAGTACAAAACAAGAGAAATACATATAGCAGTGTAAGAAATACATTTCACACCACTTGAGACGGCCAGACACTTAACTGAATGGGGCTGATAATATTAAATACTGCTAATCATTGGTACTGAGTCAACGGGACAAACTTTTACACAAGAAACAAAAATGCACCAAAGACCCAATTTTTTTTTTACAATAAATGTATGAATACAGCTGCTGTGTTTAAGGGGATGGAGTGTTCAAAGAGAAGAATTTTAAGCTATTTATCACCTGAGCAATGGTGGGGTCACTGTTACATGCACATGAATTCAGTAGGTTCCATATAGATATTTTCCAGCAAAGTGAGGTCACACCATGTGCAAGTTCATCTCATACTCAAGTACATACATTATGTTACAGATCAGGGGTGCACATATCTCAGGCACCAGCTCACCTGGGTAACTAAATTTTGTGTGGTGATGCATAATATTAGTGGGTCCTCAGAATGAAACTTGCTTCATATCACCTGTCTGGCACCTAGATTTTGAAATGGCTCTGAAATTTTTTGAAAATCTGTGGACCCATTTTATCAACACCACTCCACAAGAATATAAATATCTCCAGACTACGGACTCATGCTCTTTTTCAAAATAAATTACACCTTTATGATACTTATAAGTTCATGCAACCAATGCTAACTCACTGGAAGACTGTGTGGCCAGGTACTTCGAATGAGCCTCTCTTCTCGGGCAAGTGCATGCAAGTCATCCAACAGCAGCCTGTAATCCTTACACAGTCGCTCCCTTACAAGGGCTTGCTGGCCCCTGCCATGCAGCATTTTGCTGGTGTTGTCATCTGACAGAAACCTGCTAGCAGCTAAGTTCTGCGATTCAACCTCAGCTGCCTGAGTGGCATCCAACTAGAACATCAGAGATCAGCCCAGTTACTTGAAAGATGTTCAGTAAGTAATATTCCCTGGGCCATACAAATCAAAAGAGAAGTCATCACAGTGCTAAATGTACCTCATTTATTCCAATAAAGTGCCATTATATTTCAACATAATACCTGAGCACATTCATGTAGTTATCTTATATTGAAAGCAGTTTATAAATTCCACTGTGGTAGAGACTGGACTCTTACATTTGTGGACAATATTATATACAGTTCTGATGGGTAACTCCTTCGCTTCAGATTAATTTCGAGTTGTCACTCATCAGCTTTACAAAATCAGTTCCTACACTTGTGCTGTGTTCAAATCCATCACTGACATGTCTGGCTGACCAGTGCGATCACAATGA
>Ga0123355_10003849_pt1 | contig 21711 bp, 14 predicted proteins | sample TergutEmb28metaG_3_FD_89872 | JGI IMG/M metagenome (GOLD analysis project Ga0123355, IMG submission 89872) | Embiratermes neotenicus P1 segment gut microbial communities from Petit-Saut dam, French Guiana - Emb289 P1 | ecosystem: Host-associated > Arthropoda: Insects > Digestive system > Gut ...
ACTGTAACTACAACCTCCGGTACTGTGCAGCTACCTCCCTCCAACGTGGCCAAGCTAGCTTGGCCACGTTGGAGGGAGGTAGCTGCACAGTACCGGAGGTTGTAGTTACAGTTTTGTGTACTCCTGATTATGGGTTTAGTTGACACCCGGAACATGTACAGTGAACTTGCAGAATAATAAATAGACTGCTTTGTGTTGCATCTCGTTGGACAATTATTAATATAGATCAGCGATGCACGGAACAATAAACAAAAAATATGGCAACATCTTTCTTGAATTTACAGATCTTCACTCTTAACGCAACGCGCTCTTCGATCCTAATGTATGTCACAATATTAAGAAATAAAAAAAAAAATACTATTATTATTATTACAGCTTTCGAACTAAGGAAAAAACGACAACTCACGTGGAACGCGAGACACCAGTTAAATAAATTCTGATATCTGTCCCTTCCTGTTTATTTGTTTGTTTGTTTGTAATATGTTTGGAGATTCTGTTAGTAATTCATAGCACACTCTTTAATGTGTCGAAATGTGATGCGTAATGTTTCCCTTATTTCACTAACCGACAGGTTCATAACAGGCACTGCGTTATCTGCCGTTATTAAAACATTCACCAATACAATATAGGCCAATATTCAACATGTCTAATTATTCAACTATATAAGTTTAATTATACGAATTTTATTAACTATATAAATTCCTCACGCGGTGTCGGGCTGATCACTGGTCCAGAGGAGTCCTATTGAGTTTCGTGTGTCTGAGTGAGATTGTGAAACTTCGACTGTGAGCCCACTAGGGCCTGTGACGTCATGAGAAGATAAATATATTGTCCTATATATATAAATGACTCAAGTTATGGACTTTCTCATTTGTCCTCCAGAAGCTCCAATCTAATTGTCTGATGTGCCATTGGTCTCGCGCATCTCTCAGTACTAAGCAGATTTAGCTGACTAAGGATCTACACGGGATTCGATTGCGCGAGTTGGACCTTTCACAGAAAGCTACAAGTTCTTCAGCAGTAATAAATCTCTCGGTCACCCATGGGTACACACCCACCTACAAGCCAGGAATTTTGATTGGTTTCTGAGAAAAAGCAAGTCTGTGTTGTGTTATTTGAATCATGAATCAAGAACCTTATTCAAGGAAATGCGTACAACAACACTCTGTCCGGATTTAAGTGAGATTATTGTCTGTGAAATATAAAGCACATCTCCACTGTATGTACGAGGGAAATATTAAGTAGGATTATTCCGGAAAATCTGCATCGTCGAAAATAGAAACAAAATGGCTGAAAATGTTGTGAGACAGGACGCACACGCTTAGAAGTATTAATGCGCAAAGTGGCAGACTTTTAATACTCACTTCTGATACACAGGCACAAGTCAAATCGGGTAAAAGCAGTCCCGTTACAGGCCCGGAGTGGCCCAGAGGGTTCCAGGAAGTTAAGATTCCCAGATTTCGTGACAACGGCACAGAATGGTGGTAAGATTGTCAGCCTTACGCACCGGCCGCTTTTACCCCCAGGAAATGCTCCTGGTACTCATTTCTGTTAGAGGCTGAGTCGACTCCAGGACCATAGTGCGATCGGAAGGATTATGTCAATGAAAAATTCCAATGACACCATCTGGAATCGAACCAGCGACCTACCGATTTGTAGCACAGTACCTCAACCACTGTGCCACCGCGGTCAAATCGGGTACAAAGTCTAAAACACCATAACGTTCAATTAAAGCAACGACAAATATTCGCTCATTGAAATTCGCAACCCAATTACAATGTCATATGCAATTCTTAGAATATATGTGAGAGGGTTTAAACTTTAAGAAACCTACCAGCAACTGAGTCTGTGTGACACGCAAGTGCCCTTGCTCGTCTACTTTCCCTGCTTCATTAACCCTTACAGGTCACAGTTTCAGTTTATCTTCAGATGTACTAGACCGTGAAGCGGCCACTACAACCGTCATAATGACTCCATATTCAGGAGTCGTGAGATTTCACTGCCGCGTAGCTGAGGATTCTGTTCTACCGTGGAATGGCGCTGCGTCATTCGGAATGCAGTTTCCGAATTTACGAGGGAATGTAATGTATTCATCTTCTGGATTCGAGAGGCACAACGAGAAGCCTCGATTGCACTGTGCCTCACCCTATCGTGATGGTGATCGTACCAAATTTATACAAATATTTTTATGTTTTCTTCTGAGCGCTACAGGCATGTCAATAAACTTATTTAGCCGAAATGTGCTACATTGCTGGGAAAATAATTCAGACTTTAGCCTTGTCAAACTGTAACGCTGAAATGTAAATCTTCCGTTAACCTTTTGGCGCCTGAATTATTTTTTTAAATTTTGGCACACCTGTATATAAAATATGAATAAAACAGGAACCAAATGCGTTAGAATTATGAAACAAACTGCATTTTGAAGAAAAAAAAACGGAGAGTATTTACCAGGTTTAAAATATTCAGTACCTATATTTGTTGAATAAATATATAAAATGCAACGTTTAGAGGTTAGCGGTGAGGTACGACCACTATAGTGGTCGTTAGGCGTCAAAGGGTTAATGTAACGTATTAATAGTAATTGGTTGTTGTATTATGCCTCCAACAATACCAGTTCACGGACTGGGAATCTCTTAGATGTCTTCCAATCACTGCAGTGGCCGTATAAATCGCAAATCCTTGCAAGACGACGGAAACTAACGACTTAAAGGATTGAGGTCATTTATCCAGTTCTGGCAGAACTTCCATCGAAGGGCTACTTTCCATAAATGCTTTCTTCTGTACAGACCAAAAAGCCAAAATATTAATAGGCCTATTTTAGGACGTACGGTACCTAACTGCTTCACGACGTACGGTACCTAACTGCACCTTGCTATAAAATTATAACGGGTTTTGCAGTGTTTAAGGCGACAGTCGTGCGAAATCTAAAGTGACAGTAACCATATCCCATATCGATGTGGAATTACGTACGGAAACAGTTATGTGAAAAATGTGGAAATGGTTGTAACGTCGGGTTTCTGTTTAATGTGAAATAAGAATCGGCCATACAAGGAAATCTACAATTTATCTTGTAATCGATAACAGAAATTAATGAAATATTTAAGGTGTGAAAAATTGTCACATACGATAATATTTCACAAATATAACCAAGTTACAGTTAGTGATTGCTTCTTATCTTTCTCATAAGGCCTGAAGTTGAACCAATAAAGTTCGAAACATGTCGCCCTAACAATATACTATTTTTATTGTATATAAAATAAAATTGTTGTGTTATTGACTGACACGTTTGTATTTATGTGTTATAACACTTCGGGAGGGAAAACGTTAAAAAAAAGCTTTTGTATCTTTGTTTACACCTGAAGTATTTAAAGGAAAACAGGTGTTCTAATTGCTTTTCTCGATGGATTGGCATGTTTCGGTAGTATAACCTAAAAGGAAGAGACATTTTTAACATGTAGGTATAAATGGGAAGATAATGTTAAGTGAATCTTAAGTCGGAGAATTTCTTGATCAGATAAACAACTGTTAGCTTCTCAATAAGTTCTCTGCTCTATGGTGTTAGTAAATTAGTTGGATGATTGCTCAGCTATTCGAGAATAATAAGTTGCAAAAGCAGACAACGAACTAGTTACAAGATTTTAATGTCCTTCTTCCGCTCGGGTCAGCCAATTAGCTTGCGGTTCGTGTTTTACAAAACTCTTTAAACGAATATAAAACTCGTCGCAAGAGTTCGTGATCGCATTTGTGCACCCACAGATCATGTGATAAGTTGCCGCGAAAATTTGGCAACATAAATATTGCTTCCATTTTGGTAATGCTTGTAAATTATAACTGTTAACTCCGTTTTCTGCCCGAGTGAATTCAATAAATTAGATCGAGCACACGTCTTTCCCACATACAGAACTGAAATTTTAGTCGTAATTGACCAGGCCGTAAGAAATACACTGGTGTGCCATTATAAAGCGAAAGGGCATAACAAGAGGATCTGGGAGATTTCGAAAGGATTTGACATTCAGGTGACCGTGCATCGTGATAAATTCTTATAATAAAACCAAGTAGATGCACTAATTTCTCAAATTTATTTTTGGAATAAAATTCCACATGTTTCGGAAAGTTCCTCTGCCCATCATCAGGAGTTTTTCACTGTACACACAGCAATGGTATGTGTCATACAGGTTTGATGACAGCTTGCGAGCAGGATCAGGATGGAACGTCCTGATCCTGCTTTTCCGCTGATCAGTCCATGTGGTATGGTGGATAAAGCTAGATACGAACAAGGAAACTACAGATTTTACTATTGACGATAACTTTAGATATTATCCACCGTGTTAGGCTAAAACGCCACAACGTTTCGAAGGCCAAATCTGTTTCCTTCTTCAAGTGGAAAGGAGAACTGAGACTAGCTCTTCCTAACAGGTCCAACAAAATAATTTCTCTCCGTCTGCCTTCCATCTGAAGCAGGAATCAGATTCAACCTCAAGAAAGTTGCATGCTGTTGTAGCGTTAGCCAGTAGACAAAGTCCAAAATATCAGCCACATCTGTGATCACATATGATCAGAATCCTTTACAGCTGAATCTAGAGCTCGCGTGGAAGCACTGAGGAATCACCTAGAGTAAAATTAGATTAGAGTCTTCCGGTTGTCTTAGAATAAAATGAAAACATGAACATAAATTTTATCTCCTTCCAGCGACAAGTTATATCCGCTGTATTGAAATATATTTTACTCCAAATACAAACAAAACTTAGAATACTGAAGGCAATGAGGTAATGACAGAACCAACGAACTAATGTTGCCCCTTAAATAAAGAAACGACCTTCACATACACCATTAATTCTGACACAAGTTCTTTCTTTCTTAGTGTGACCCCTTTCTGCCTATTCGTTGTAGTTGTAGAAGGTTACTGTTGCACCTGATCAAACTCTAGGACCTCCAGCACACACACACACACAGCAGGACTTCCCTGGACAAAAGATCGGCCCATCGCAGAGACTTCTGCCTGACAACTCACAGCACTCACAAGAGACAGACATCTGAGCCCTCAACGGGATTCGAACCCGCAATCCCATCAAGCGAGCAGCCGCAAACCCCCGTCTTAGTCCCCGCGGCCACCGGGACCGGCCAAACATTAGTTATTATTATTATTATCATCATCATCATCATCATCATCGTCATCAACAACAACAACAACAACACCCAGTTCCAAACATGCAGTACAATACCTGTTAAAAATGAACGGAACTTTGACAATTCCATCTCTAGCTATGATTTACCAAAATAATTCTTCAGTCCCTTCAGTACCAATTAAACATGCACACCATTGTTAATCATTGTTTCCGTATGATATTTATTTACTGCAACTGGGTTTCCAGCCGGTGGCAGTGGTCGGTAAACTTGTACAAAAATAGGAAATGGACAGCTATATGTACAAACGGAGAAATAATACACAAAAAAAATACAAAAACACACAAAATAGAAAACAAACGTACAAAAAAGAAAAAAACAAAAAATATTAAAAAGCATACGTCGAGTAATTAGAAAATGACAAAGGGAAGCAAATAATAATAATGAGACAACGTACTGCACAGAACCTACATACAACTACATAACTATAAATCAATGATAATATACATATTTCACCAACATCTTCACTTCACTTCACTTCACTTCACATCAATACAATTCACTATACTTCACTACACTTCACTTCACTGCATTTCACTACACTTCACTCACCATCTTTTAGTTCCCTCTACTTTTGGACGTTTCGTCACCATGTTTCTAAAACCCTTCACTTCTCCTCACTTACAATTACTTTCCTAACCCTCTTTCTAAAAATATGTGATTTACAGGGGAACGTCGCTAGCGCCTCTGCAGGCGGTTGGTTCCACAGTTTGATTTTCCTGTTTACAAAGGAGTATTTACCGATATGTGTTCTTTGTTTCCTAGCACTGATTTTAAGATCGTGATCATCTCTGTTCAAATAGCATGGTCACTGTAACCTGTCCCCTATAGCTTTCCACGCCCATTCTTCGGTGTAAGCTTAGAAGACGGCGCAAATGCGATCTATCTTCCTACGCTGCGCGAAGATTTCCCAGCCCGAATCATTCGTATGATTTGCGAATTTAACCGCATTTTTTGCACACGGTCAAACACGTTTATCTGACCTTCCCTTTACGGATTCCAGCACGACACTCCATATCCAAGAATCGGACGGACTAGTGACATGTAGGCCAAGTTTTTCGTGTAGCATTTTCCCTTTTTGAGAACACGCATTATGAAATGATGTGCCTTCCAGGCTTTTCTGTACTGTGTAAATAACCTGGTCAGCCCAGCTTAAAACGATGCGTAAGATTATTCCTAATTATCTTCAGTTGCTCGCTTCTGAAATTCTTTGGTACCCCAAAAATAATTTAGAGGATCCTTCACTCGAGCTCTCGTGAAGCTTAAAGCTTTACTTTTACCTGAATTTATTTTCATCGCATTCTCTACCACCCCTTTCCCCCAATCCGTCCAGATCTAGCTGCAATGTTTCTATGTCGCTCTCATTCATGATTTTCCTATATATTATACAGTCGTCTTCGAAAAGTTTAATAGTTGTCTCAAAGTTTCTCCAAATATCATTTACGTACGCGAGGAACAGAAGTGGGTCCAATACGCTCCTTTACGGTACCCTCGACGTTACTATGACTTCCTCAGATAATTGCCTTCCTACTCTGACTCTCTACGAACGACCTCAAAGGAATTCCCTGGCCCATAGGACTACCCTCGAATCCACTCCCGAGGCCGCAATTTTCGTACGCATCCGATCGCACGGAACCAAATAGAGAGCTTTTGAAAAATCAATTACTATCGCGTCTATCCTGGCTCCTTCATCTAGGGAATCAGCTACGTCCTGGCAAACTGTCACTATTTGGCTTTCGCACGAGTATCCCGGTCTAAATCCACGTTGGCCTTCGTACAACCATTCACTCATATCCCTGACTTGCCTTAGGCAACCTGCTATGACGTGTTCCATTTGGTTGCCGACCAGAGGTTGAGCTGACTGATGTATAGTCTGGTTGTATTATAGAAATAGTTTGTTTACAATGGAAATGAAAATGAAACTGTCAAACACCAGAATAAAGCATCCCAACAAACAAAATATTTTCTGTCTATAGCCATTTCATGATAATGGTTATGACCGATACGCATAACCTAGACAATTCTAGGTATCAGCGTCACATATCAACGTTCCTAGGTAGATATCACAGATAAGAACTGAAACTGACGTGACTAGCTTTACTGCATGCCGTCCTGGTAAGTCTCCGGAGGATATTTGCGTCATGATGTTGCCACGACAACAGAAACTGAAAAAAAATCTTTAATATAGTTTCAGTCTGTATACATACTGAAGTATAAAAATAAAACAAACGAACAATTAGAGCGATGAGACAGAGAAGGCATCTCCATTAGATGGGCTTTTTATGTGACAGTTTTTGCCGCCGCATGTGTAATCTCTGTTGCTCCTTTCATCACCTTGTCCCTCAAGAATATTCAACTTTTTTTTTTTCTGTTCCAGTTCTGCTACAGATGATAGAAATGCGAACTTCGGTACACTCAATCACTCTTGTCGTTGGATGTGTAAATTAAAATAAGAATTTGGAACAAAGACGGAGGATAATAAAAAGAGAACGGAAAAACCTGAAAGAAGGAAAAAAGAAAAATTGAAAAGTACAAAGACAGTCGACAAAACGAACGATAACATAAAAAATTAAATTAGTAATGACTGGTTGAATGTTAAATCTGAAGAAAGAACAGAAACCAGATGGTTGAATAAAGACCATTACTTAGTACTGTTCCGGTAATCAAAATGTTTTCTTCATAGTAAGTTCCTCCATACGATAGCGTAATAATCCGTTCTTGAAATCATGGAGTTTTCAAATGCATTACTTAAATGATAATCTTTAATGCATTTTGAGTTCTGTAACTATTCTTATGACTTTGGAAAGCAGGCAAAATGTTCTGTGCGCATGTCACGGTCATTCAATCGCTACAATAATGCCTGACAGACGTTTTAATCTAAAACCGATTCTACTTATATATTTACATATATTCAATAAACAGTTTCACGCGCAGTATTAACACTCTGAAGACAACACAATTCACAGTGGACCAGTACGAATGAGCACAAACTAAGACTGACAGTTTGTCACATTTTTCAAGCGTTTCTTGTAGATGAAAAGTTTCAACTGCCAGAGGGAAGGGCATCGTTGAAAATAACGCGTGTTATTTTAAGTCCTATTACGCAACATAACAGATGGATTCCCAATTCTTCCTTTAACTTAACGACTGCACCAATTAGCTCCATGAATCAGTATTCTTAATGAGAAATTAATGACGCTAAGAAAGTCATGAAACCTGTCACCTACTATGGAAACGATGGGCTCATTAACCCTTTAACAAGAGCTTGCCACCATAGTCGGTCCAGACGCAGGCAGGTGAATTAAATCCAGGCCCTCACCCACTTGTGTTTAAGATTAGAGTTAATATGAGCCTTGCAGCTACTCTCGTGTCCGTTCCTTAGCAGGTAATTAATAACCCGACATTCAAGAACAGTGAGTTTCCTTCAATTGTCTGTGGTCTGCAATTGCATGGCAGTCTCACAGACGTCCCTGAATATTTTTGAAATACAACCCTTTTAGAGACAGGTAAGTTAGGTTAAGGCCACTTCTGATCAAATAGGAAAATTAAGGCGTTTCTTGACAATGCTGTTACAGAACTCTCTTGCGCAACGAAGTTTTGCTCAGCGCGTGTTTGAATATTAATAAAAATTACGGGTAGAAAATAAATTTTCCGAACGCTGGAGGATTTAAATACGCGCGGATAAACGAGGGCAATTACCCGCTAAACCGTCGCAGAAACCAACAGCAACAGCTACCCCAGCTTTGTGTAAATGCTTAACGTACAAATATGTGCTTATCTTAAGGAACTGGGGATGAGGTCCGTAAACGTCCGCGTTCACGTGACGCTATTTTTGCCATAAGAAATTCGCGCAAAGCGGTTTCATCCATCATACAGTACTCACTCCTCCTAACCTTCGCGCTGTGCGAGGGATCACTAAACTTGATGTCGATAAACCGTAAAATAATACATGACATTTGGTGGCAGGGTAATATTTGTAACCATTGCAGCAGGCTGCCTCCCACGTGATAACGTAAACAAGCTGCGTCCAACAGCCCATTATTTGAAATGCGAAGATTCAAGTGTTCTCGAACGTTATGCCGTGTCTATTTCTAAACATTTACTGACATGGTGAAGATACTATGATCCTCTGAAACGGCAGTAATTCTTTACCAATCAAAAAGCTGTAACATCCTAGAAAATTTGAATATTTATCAGCACCCTTTTCTGAGCTCACAATCTTTAACGTGACAAGGGTCACGTTAGGGCTAGCATTCACTAGTCGGTATCGTAAGCTTCGCACGGATCGGACGAATCGGAAAAAAAAATTCTTTACATTATCTTTAATGTATGTGCATTCACTGTTTCGTATCGTACGAAGTGTGCTCTGAAAATCCGATCAGGTTTCTCCGGGTGGGAAACTTTTCCGATGCGTTCGATGATGTGTTTTCTCTACTTACATCGGGTTTAAGTAAACACAAGGAGAACCGTAAATTTTTCATGGGTCATACGAAAGTATTGGAAAAATTTCACATCCTTTTCTTCCAGATGAAGAAATAGTGAGTGACACTCACCAAAATCCATTCTTTTCTTGCAAATATTGTGTGCCCTATTATCGTTTATATTTCCTGGTCTGTTTTTTTTTTTTCCTTTTTTCATCGATTAACTCGCAGGAAATAATGATTTCAGCTTCACTCTCAGATATTTTTAACATATGGAACACAAAAGATTTTCACGCCAAACTGGAAAACCTTTTGCACTGATTAGAGTAATGCAGGTGTCCAAAGTGAGAACAGGACCGAATGTGTAAACCAAACAAATCCGATGCGCACGATGCAGACCGCTGAACACTAGTCCTTATACGAAATGCAAATGTGATTAAAAATTGATCAATGTTCTGCAGTGCCCGCAGTATTCTTCACTGTCTCCAGCAGTACCCTGGACCTAACACCACAAACAGAAAAAAAAAAGTAACTACATTCCAGACTATGTAACGTGTGCAGCAGAAAAAGCGTCTTTGCATCACATAGCGTTTTAAAATGCAGAAACTTCTAAGACGTAAATTTCCGTTTATTTAGCCCACCTCTGAGGGCTGCATTTACACCTTAACCCGTAAGATTTACGGTACAATAAACGGATGAAAGGGGGTACAAGTTTGTGTTTTGTTTTCGAATTTTAACAACTAGAACAAACACGAATGAGGTCGCAATTCAGCTGTTAGTGTAAATTCCTAAATTTTTTCACCACGAATACATACCTACAACATGTAATCCTACATACAATAAGAAGCAGTTAACAAAACAGTATACAAATTTTAAAATGTAACATTTGCTTGCTGCATACCGCTGCGTTAAGAGATCTGGCCAGCGCCTCATTGTTCATGCAGTGCTGCTTTACATATCGGAAGCTGAGGCGCTATTTAATCACTTTCATGGCGGAGCTGAACATTTAAATTTCAGCGCACTCTTTGTGCAAAACGTGAATATTGTACGAAACAAAAAAGATAACATTATGAAATGCACGGCATTTTGTGGAGGGGAAAAAGAAAAGATATTGTTAATCATGTTTAAAAAAAATCAGTATGTCGGCTAACTATATGAAATAGTTGGGTGGAAGGGGCACGTCCTATATATACCAAGGACGCTGGGTAAAGGTTGCGTACAGGGTCACTAAGGACTGTATGACGCAGGGAACTTCGCGTTGTTGTAGAAAGTCATAACCACTAGCTACGCAGTATTACACAGGGTATAAACACAAAACAGATAAGTATACAAGCGTCGTAAATCAAATGAAATATTAATAATCTTACTCCGATATATTTTGGCCTTACTAGGCCATCATCAAGCATTTCCGTAAATGTAACAGTGGGACGCTCACAATGTTTACACATTAAAACTTGTACGCATGTACAAACTTTTCAAAATGCTAAAAATTAGCAAAATATTTGTAGATTCCACAATCAAATCTCAATTTAACGTGTCTCAGTATAGTAAAATATGGGTGAGTATTTCCATTTTTGCTGTGATTACGTATTCGGCGTAACGAGATACACAGGTATGTAGTAACCTACATTACAAAACGTCCGTATATGCATTAAAACTCTATATGCTTTCATAATTCGTCCCATGCGTGTTATCAACGTGCGTCGTTCAACCTTGGTATAATAGGGCGAATTCCTGTGCTTGTTTATCTGTTGAATTTACCCCAGTTACGGCAGTAATGAGGTAAGAAGTTAAGGTACAGATGTAGTCAGTGTGACTTCCATAACTCTTTGTGTGCACAGTTCTTTTATGTTTAAATACACATACACACACATGCATACACACATACACACACATTAGTACACAGTAAAACGCATAATTTCACTTAACCTAAGAGTACGTTTCTTGCCTGTCTGAATGAACCCTCAGTTTTGTTTCTTTCTTCCCACGTTTAGAGTGTCTGTCTGATGATTTGCATCTACTGCGTGCTTCGTAGTTTACTCATCTTTACTCGCAACACTTCTGCTGGAATCGCAAGCGTTGGCAGACCGCACTTTAAAAGCAATATTTAACTTAGTCCCTGTATATGTTTTCTTTGGTAATCTGGTGTTATTTATACAAGCCGCTTCGTAGAAATCTAGGTTCCGCTATCCTCTTTCGTTAGATAGTTCTTTTCTTACTCACGCCATATGGCTATTAAAATCATTTCCGTCCTTAAACAATATAAAACCATCAGACGTCTATGTACTGCATGGAGGTATCGCGGAAAAGTATGATGTATTTGTATGTCGACGTAGTGTAGGCTATATGCTCTCACACAAGTACAGGCCTGTTCTCAGAGTGGCTGAACAGCCGCTCTATGAGACTGCTGTTTTTAGTAAAGTATATTTTTGAAACAGCTGCATCAAAGAGAAAGTTCTTTGAACCCAGTTGGACGATTGTCATTTCATAACCACACTGGTTACACAGTTTGTGTAACTTCTGGAACACTTCTGTGATTACCTATGTAACTGCCGCTTTATGTGTTTCGTTAATGGAAAAACACTTATTTTTTGAGACTAAATTTGTGGTTCTGAGAAGCAGTAAAACCAGAATCAGCATAAGCTAAGGCTCGTTGTTGCCTTGTATTTCAGGGTGTTCAAAATAACGGCGACGCAGCTGTATTTAGAAGATGCATTAATGAATGTTACATTCGGAGCACAGCTTTGTATGGTGCTGTAACTTGGAAACTCAAAGAAATTTTATCAGAAATAACTTGAATGTTCTGAAATGTGGTGCTAGTGAAGGATGGAAAAGACCAGTTGGACCGATCGTGTGAAAAATGAAGAAGCATTACACACAATCAAAGAGGGCAGCAATATCCTGCATACAATGAAAAGAAAGAAGCCCGCCTTGCTTGGTCACATCTTGTGTACGAACTGCCTACCAAAAGCAAGTTATTGAAGGAAAGATATAGGGTAGGATAGAATTGACCGGAAGACAAAGAAGAAGACGTAAGCTGCTACTGAATGACTTTAATAAAATGAGAGGATACTGGAAATTGAAAGAGGAAGCACTAGCACGCACCCTGTGAAGAAGCTATGGACCTGTCGCAACACAAACTGTGGAACGAATAAATTAGTGAAATAAGAGAATGCGGTAGAACAAGCACAAATTTGAAAATGAAAGCGCTTCTTGTATGTATTATAAAATATCGAAGTTCCAAAATATGCATAGCATTAGAATACTAGAGGAAGACAGAGTCAATACCAATGTGTCCTGTACACTGCAAAAGCTACTGGCATCACGTAAGAACAAGTGCATTCCTCACCTCACTTACGTAAATCTAAAGATACCGTCTTTGATTCTGCCTTCTGCAAACAACTTACTGTCCGAACTGCATTCTTGCAAAATCTTCAGGACAAAAGAGACCAACCGCACGAAACAGGGCATGGCTATTCCGTTCGTAGCATACTTATTGTTTAAAAAATAATTTTTTATCGGAAGAGAACAGAGCGTCTTTGCTAGGAACACGAAGGATATTGTGTTCTATCAGAAGGAGCCCCATTTCAAATACACTGCAACACAAGTAAGAGGCTAACGACTTCAATATAAAAAAAACTGTTCGGAACAGGTCCTCTTTTCTTTTGCTTAAGGTTAATATCAAAGGAGTTCTACATAAAAGGAAGTAACAGGGACCCTGCGCTACCAACGTATGTGAGTTGGCGATCTTCTCTTTCTTTATCTTCTCTCTAGAAACCTAAAGGGTGGAAAGAGCAATCTCGATGGTCTGGCACGGGGCAGCGTGCTTGGAATGATCGTCAAACTTTTATATCCTGACTTAGATATTGAATTTTCGATTACATTCGGAGAAGTAAGAAAAAGTTTTATGCGTTTCTGTAATGATATGTACTTGTGAAATAATTTATGACATCGCTACAGAAAAATCGTTTTTTTTATATATCAGGCATAAAGAAAAGACAAGGGAATGAAGAAATGATTTGCATAATATTAAAGCATCAGTTTTCGGCTGAAAGAATTTCAGTAAAGTCGTACTAGAAACCATAAGAATGTAATTTGCTTGTAAAGGAATTTCTTTCGAAAAAAAAATATGCTTCTTTTTAATATACCTCTGTTTTAGTCGGCAGTCTATTCAGTATATTGAAATTAACAAGGGTCTTGGAAGTCCTGATATTGAGCGAAAATGTTTACAGCGCACTGGTACTGTCTTGTATTTTGATAAGTGTCACTGACTTCAAGGCAAGTTTATGCCCCAGAAGAGCAATTCAAGTGGGTAATATCAGGGGTGATATTCTGACTGGAGGACAGTAACCGTTACGGTCGCTCTCCAGAGGCGTTCTGACACTATCCGCGGTTTAACAAGCATTACGAGAAAATTCTATTGCTTTTGGCTTACTGCCGTCTAATTTCTTGAGTGAGATTTTATTTGAACGTCAGAAATATAATTAATCACCCGAACTGAAGTTTTTTCTTGTGCATAAAAATACTGTAATGTGTCAGCTTGGACGTTTTGATACCGTGGTTTACAAGTGCACCCCGTTCATACGCAGATCTATAGTCTGAACCAGCAGTCACTTAAAAACGAATTGATTCAAATTATGTTCTGATTTCAAGCACTAAATCCCCTATAATCAAATGTGTTTCATTGATGTTGGTTGGAGTTCTTACATATAAAACATTTCAAATCCATGCTTCAGAATGTAAGGCTCATATAATAACAGACGTTTTGATTTCAGCTTGTCTGTGTGTGTTTTCAGTTCAATTTACCATTTCCCTACAGAAATATGGCAACAGTTCACATTCATGCGTTTCAATTTCAGCACACAGCGTTGTTTACTTCACGACATAGAGCAGGCGATCAGGACGCCTGTACAGAACACAATAGCGGGAATTTGATGCAGTCTACAGACTAGAAGCTTTGTATTTAGCTTCACGGAACGGCAGAATACATTAATAAATAAAATAAAAATCATGGTTCCATAAATTAAATATTACAATAAAGATCAATCAGCTTACGGATTTTAGTGAATAAGGAGAAATGTGGACCCGATTTTCATTCATGGAAATCTAAATACAACACTAAAAATTCACTTTAACACTGAATTTTGTAGACAAATTTGGTAATTCTGGAAATTACCGAAACGAATAAGGAAAGACTGGTTCCTTCTGCATACTGAGTAACTTACCACTTTCACTCGTTGAGCTACCGCAGTGTTTCCCAGTTTGGTTGGATATATAAAGAAAATATATAGACGTTCTAATAAATAATCTGTTATAGGTAGAGGTTGGTACCTAGATGCAGTTAAACGGAAGTGTTAAATAAGTTACAAGGTTGTATGTAATATATGTACTGAATGGAGAGCTGGCTATAATGTGACCAACCGCATTTAATCGGAAAGTAGTCCCAAGAAAACAAGTGAAGTTGAAAGTTCTTTATTCAATAATTATCATGAGTATATTTCTCACTTGTCGGTCCCAGTGGCCCCGCGGTCTAAGGCATAGGTCTGCGGCCGCTCGTCTGCTAAGATTGTGGGTTCGAATCCCGCTGGAGGCATGGATGTCTGTCTGTTGTGAGTGTTGTGTGTTGTCAGGTAGAGGTCTCTGCGACAAGCTTATCATTCATCCAGAGGAGTCCTACCCACTGTGGTGCGTCGTTAGGTGTTATCTAGAAACTTCATGAATGAGAAGGCCTTAGACTGCGTTGGGCAGCAGCGGCAAAAAAAAAAATATTTCCCAATTTCATGTACTGAAAAAAGCAGACGAAAGGTAAACCAACACACTGGTATTCCCCGGTATTTCACTAACTTAAAAATTCAGATGTATTCCTCAGAACCTGATATTAGCCTTTTCTGTAAACTGAAATTTCATTACTGTGTCCGCAACAGCTGCTCACTGGATCCCATCTTGTGGCCGGGTGAATCGAGCCCAGGGCCTCACACTCTTACCACTTTTAAGATTCATTTTAACAATATCATCCCACACAAAGTCAGCCATCACACTTGTTTCATCTCACACGCACGCATACATCCCACCCATATCTTCCTCCTTCATTTCATTAGAGCCCAGGTACTTGATGATAAACGTATTTACTTCATGGTACTAAATAGCAATGGATGTTAATTTTTTGAAGACTGATCTTTATCAGCATTATACACAAAGCTTCATTTTGTTCATACTTGGCCAGGGTGTCGGACCATCTCTCTAAATCTACCTGTTTGGAAATGTTGCATCCAAAAACCAAATGTTACAATAAACACATGACATAAAATTTTAGAAACTAACTTAAGTAATGGTAAAAAAAATACGTTTGTATTCCACGCAGGTTTCTTGTAATACGTAGGCTATTCGGAAATCAACGTCCGGTGGGCTGTTAAAGAAAACAAGAAAGAAGGAAAAATATTTTATTATACACAAAAGTTAGCTACATAATTAGGCTACTTCTCGACATAATCACCCTCTGAATTGAGGCACTTATCATAGCGTGACACGAGTTTCACTATCTCCGCATCATAGAAAGTTGCCGGCTGGGAGCCGAGCCAGTCCTTGACACCATCCATAAGCTCCTCATTCGTCTTTACACGTAAGCGCTGTTTTCCCAGCCAGAATTTCATCCGCGAAAAAAGATGGAAATCACTCGGGGCGAGGTCCGGGCTATATGGTGGGTGGTCAAACATGTCCCAACGAAATTTCTGGAGCAGGGCTTGTGTGCGTGCAGCTGTGTGTGTGGGCGTGCGTTGTCGTGCAGAAGTACAACACCTTACGTCAACATTCCTCTCCTTTTGTTTTCAATGGCTCTGCGCAGTTTTTTCAGAGTTTCACAATATGTTTCTGATGTTATCGTGGTTCCAGATTCCATAAACTCGATCAACAGCACTCCTTTTTTGTCCCAGAACATTGTTGCCATCAGCTTTCTGTTTGCCAAAGACTGTTTGAATTTCCTGGGTTTATTCGGTGAATGTGTGTGCATCCATTGCTCTTTGGTATCCACATTGACAAACTTAAACCGTGTTTTATCACCTGTCACAATCTTGTCAAGAAATTCGTCCCACTCATCGTGACAACGTTGCATAAACGTCAAAGCTGACGCCATTCTTTGTGTTTTGTGAACATCAGTGAGCATTTTTGGCACCCATCTGGCACAAAACTTGTGGCAGCCAGGTTCTTTGTGACAATTTCATACCAAACCGTTCGACAAACTTGAGGGAATTCGAGTGAAAGTTCAGAGATGGTGAATCGACGTCGCTCGGGAACCACTTTGTCAACGTGTTGCACAAGGTCGTCAGTCACTAGAGATGGCCGTCCTTGACCACCCTCATCATGCACGTCTGTTCTTCCATCGCGAAATTTTCTGCACCACTCCCTAACACATATGTCACCCATAAAGTTTGGTCCATACACTGCACTCAATCTGCGATGAATTTCAGTTGCACTATGGCCTTCAGCTTGCAAAAAACGGATCACTGCGCGAATCTCGCTCTTGCCGGGAGTTTCTGTAGCAGCACACATGTTAACACGCTCATAGCACAATGAGAACTAAGCGCAATGGCCGGCCGCGTTGTGTGAGACGAGGCAATTGTTTATCGCTCGGTACTGTGCCAGTGCCAGGTTGCCATTTTTACTGGACTGCCCACACTAGCCCACCGGAAGTTGATTTCCGAATACGACTCGTAAATGTCTGTAATCAGGGAAAGACTTTGTGCTTATCCTGTATTTCACCCCAGGCCAAATAACGTGGAAGCAACTTACACATTGAGCGAAATGGAGGGTTTAATTTCAACATTTCCATTTATGAGGCCATGCAGTTTATACACTTTGTCACTAGTCATTCTTTTACACATATCATACTAATGTCTATCCGGAGAAATAATGAATTAATAATTTATAATATTAATGCATAATAATTAGCCAACAAATACACAAACCTCGTATTTACACAGCTATATTACATTAAAACAGTCTTCACCCCGCAAATTGACAATGACTATATTATAGTAATTCGCCAGCAAATGCACAATACTTGTATTTACAGAGTTATATTAAATTAAAACATTAATATCTCCGAAGTTCCGAGCTTTTATGTTTTAATGTAAGAGAACTGTGTAAATACAAATATTGTGCATTTGTTGGTGAATTATTACAAATTAGTCATCAATGTACGAAATGAATAACAAAATTTATCAGTGCCGCACAGGCATGAGATATTTACCAGTACAAGAACAGCGAAGAGAAACTGTATGAAACGAATGTCCTTCCATGTTGCTATCCAAAAATTTAAACATCAAGATATATAGAAATATAATTTTGTCTGTTGTTTTGTATGGGTCATAAACTTGGTCGTTGACATTGCGGGAGGAAAGGAAGCTGAGGGTGTTTGAGAACATGGTGTTGAGGAGAATATTTGGACCTAGGAGTGAAAAGGTGACGGGGGAATGGAGGAGATTGCATAACGAGGAGCTAAATGATTTGTACTCCTCACCCAATATTGTGCGGGTGATAAAATAGAGAAGAATGAGATGGGCTGGGCAAGTGGCGCGTATGGGTGAGGAGAGGGCGTGTATAGGGTCTTGCTGGCGAAACCGGACGGAAGGAGACCACTGGGGAGACCTAGGAGTAGATGGTTAGATAATATTAGGGTGGATCTCCAGGAGGTGGGATGTGGGTATGTGGACTGGATAGGGCTGGTCCAGGATAGAGAAAGGTGGCGGACGCTTGTGAGTGTGGTAATGAACCTTCGGGTTCCGTGAAATGCGGGGAATTTCTTGACTAGCTGCAAACCAATCAGCTTCTCAAGAAGGACTCTGCACCACGGAGTAGGTAAGTAAGTAAGTAAGTATGAAACGAATGTATCTGTGTACTTTAACAAAATGTTGAGACAACTTCGACTAACAACAAACTGCATCTCTATAAATCTTTTATGGAAGCCATTGCTTTGAGTTCATTACTAAACGAACCACACTTATTCAGTCTAAAACAACACAGGTTTATTTCAATTCAACTGGTAACCCTCACATGTAATCTACATGTTTCGGCCATACTGCGATCGGAAGGATTAGAGATGTACTAGACCACACTCATTCAGTCTAATGCAACACACACATTTATTTTAATTCAATTGGTTACCCTTACATGTATGTTAAATATTTGGACCTGTATTTAGGTCATCCTCAGGCATGTCAACACAAAGACCGTATACGGGAAAATACATTTCAGGGTTTTCCTTTTTGGATTCTTGTATCGATTGATGGAGTAATATTGACTGGTCGTAGCAATCCTGATGGAAGCCACCTCGTTGTGTTTATTACTAAACAAGCCACACACACACAGTCAGTTAAAGATAACACGGATTTATTTTAATTCAACTGGTTACACAAAATCCATACAAAGAAAATATGGTTTTCGTGTTGACATGCCTGAAGATGGTACAGTACAGGTCCAAATATGTAACATACACGTAAGGGTAACCAACTGAATTAAAATAAATGTGTGTGTTGCATTAGACCGAATGAGTGTGGTCCAGTACATCTCTAATCCTTCCGATCGCACTATGGTCCTGGAGTCGACTCATCCTCTAACAGAAATGAGTACCAGAAGTATTTCCTGGGGGTAAAAAAGCGGCCGGTGCGTAAGGCTGACAACCTTACCACCATCCTGGGCCATTGTCACGTAATCCGGGAACCTTAACTTTCTGGAACCCTCTGGGCACCTCGGGGCTGTAATGGGACTGATTTGCCTTTACCTAGTACATCTCTATCAAAAGGTATGGACTTCTTAATGCTTTCATGTAATGTAACTATGTAAATACAAAGACTGTGAATTTGTTGGTGAATTATTATAAATTAGTCATATCAATGCAAGAAATGAATAACATAAAATTTACATCATACTTATTTAGGCAGCCCGAAAGTAAACATCGCCATATATAAGATAGATGGAAGCAGACGCATTCCCAATTTGCAGGTTATAAGTAGGTCATATGCACTTCGGTATACAGACGGCAACACCAGCTCACATTACGCAGGAGATTACCTTCTCACAGCCGCGGTACTGACGATTCAGTTCTGGTGAGACTGGAGGCCATGCGGCTGGGGTTGGGCGAGTGCTTCCAGACATTTCAAACGAACCTAATTCCTTCACCTTCTTGGACTCACCGAACATTAACGATGAATATATTACATGCCTTCGAAACGTCGGTATCCACGGACCTAGCCATACGGTTTCACGTCTCAGAAGACCTTAATCCTCAACACTAGCATTACAATCGCAATTTGTGTTTGACCTTCAACCGATTTCCATATGTCAGAATTGAGTGGTTCGGACTGTGAAAGCAATGCAGAAAATAAATCCGCAACATCTGAAGGTTTTAGCCAAGTAGAAGTGCTGCTTTAAAGGAGACGTTCTCTTGCAAGATATCTTATGTGTCCGGTTGCGTTGAGAGCGCAGTCCACTAGCATCTGCCTGACAGAACTTATATATAACTTGGAATTCACTTCAGGCACATTTATACTCCTATCGCTTCCATTCCCCTGTCTTGACCCAATAAAGCTGGTGCAAGGCTTTTCAGACTATTGACATGGATGACGATAAAAGAATCTGAGACTCAGATATCCGAGGTTCTACCAGCGGTGTTACTGAAGAGTCGAGTCTTCTGAGATGTTACGCCCTGTCGACTGATAAACAGTTACTGACGTTTCGGGTAAGATTACTTCGTCCATTTTCAAGTTTAATTAGTCTTACTGGAATGTTTAAACATGGAGACAAAAGCATTACTTTCCTTATTCCTTGGACTGCTTGACGTTGAAGATGAAAGCACTAAGTCGGAAAATGGCAAAGCATAACGACTCAGGCGGCTTTACACGTGTGATCACACGTGTTTCTGCATACGTCGTTCTGCGTGACCAGCTACACACACACACATCCCAGTGACAAACATGTGAAGGAAGCTACGGTAGCTTAGGCTACAGGGAAATACGTTTAACGTTTGTTATACTCATGTCTTTTAGTTACAGCAACGCAAAATGCTTCAAAAATAGAAACATATCTGAACTTCCCCAATCTACGTTAACGATAAACGGGGAATATCCGATGGTTACTTGCGGTTTTTATCGCCTTCAAATACACATATTTCATTCTTATAATAAAACCAACTGGATATACTAATTTCTCAAATTTACAGTGAAAAACTCCTGATGACGGACAGAGGAACTGTCCGAAACATGTAGAGTTTTATTCCAAAAATAAATTTGAGAAATTAGTGTATCTAGTTGGCTTTATTATAAGAATTTATCACGAAGCACTGTCACCTGAACGTCAGACACATTTCAGTTAGCTTACTGTGTGAAACGCCACTGCACTATTTTTCTCCAACCCTCAATGCTAATAATGTATATTCACTATTTATTTATATTCACACAACTGCTGTTCACCTGCCACTTCCTGCTCATAATTTTACAGGTGCTTTGTTTCTTCCGTCTATGTTAAAATTTCACACAAAGAGCTATTACATACGTGCATTCATTATACCTAAACTAATGTTACCTTAAATAGAGCTTATGTTTCTTTAACGATCGTAAAGAGTAAACCACAACACAGTTCTGACCAGGTCTTTCATAAGTAGTGCAATAAAATGGCAGCTAAATATTTACGATACTTTAAAAGCAAAGGAAAAACTATAAATCTTATTGTTGCACCGTGCATTTTGTAGAATAATTTCAATTATTAACCAACAATTGCACTTATATAAATTCCACATAAAACAATCAAAAACACTTAAAAACACTCCGACATGTTTCGATCCTTTTAGATCATCATCAGGGAGCTATGTTTTTCCTTACCAAAATTATATTATAACATTCACTATCTAATTCGTTTTCGTAAACAGGGTGTTGTGGCAGCATGTCTTGTTGTGTAGAAATGTGCTGTTGGGAGTGCAGCTGGCTAGGTTTGCGTCGTATGCGTAGCACACGACGCACACCTAGCCAGCTGCACTCCCAACAGCACATTTCTACACAACATGACATGCTGCCACAACACCCTGTTTACAAAAACGAATTAGATAGTGAATGTTATA
>Ga0123355_10003850_pt1:0-20000 | contig 21707 bp, 10 predicted proteins | sample TergutEmb28metaG_3_FD_89872 | JGI IMG/M metagenome (GOLD analysis project Ga0123355, IMG submission 89872) | Embiratermes neotenicus P1 segment gut microbial communities from Petit-Saut dam, French Guiana - Emb289 P1 | ecosystem: Host-associated > Arthropoda: Insects > Digestive system...
GCGGACGCTTGTGAGTGCGGTAATGAACCTTCGGGTTCCGTGAAATGCGGGGAATTTCTTGACTAGCTGCAGACCAGTTAGCTTCTCAAGAAGGACTCTGCACCATGGAGTAAGTAAGTAAAGAGGCAAGAACGTAAAGTTTACCACTCACTTACATCTAGTGCCGAACTTCAGAATGAGTTGAGCTACACCTCTATTCCACCTATACACCTTCATGGAGTGGACATGGTAAACTTTACGTTAAAACACCAAGAAGAGAGTGACGGCTTAGTTAAGTGTTAGCGCTTTCTTGATTGTAATCAAGAAAATAATCACGGTAACCTAGATACTTGTTGCGCTCAGTTCTGGACTCGGAACATAAAAGACGCCATGACGTTCAGGGACAAAGACAGAAGTTAATCGAGGCTGCACAAAGGTACCCTGTCTTGAGACTCGGGAACCGTTTGAGTTACTGTGGCGCAATACAGAGAGAGTCATCACTACCCAGTACACTACATCTTATTCGTCTCAATAAGCAAGGAATATTAAAAAGAAAACTGTGAGGCGTTCTGTCCGATTCTTGATCGGAACAGCCACAATCCTGACTGAAGTAATCAGCCGTTTTCCTCAGCCCATAAAGTTGAATAACAGAATTTTACCCCGAAAAAAATCACAGTCATTTACCTTCCATCCTCTTTAATTTCACTGAACGTGGTCACACTTTCATATAATTTAAAAGTGAAGTTGCCCCTGCGCATGCTATGAAGGCAGGTGGGAGAGTGAAGGTATAGTTCCAGTTATCCTTAACCTCGACCATGAAAGAGATGAATGGTAAGCTTGACGTCCCGGCAGCTTTTGCTCCGGGAAATAAGTCGCAGGTGACCACTGAATAGGAAGCTGTGTGAGCCCCGCCGAACCGGTCAGTATGCTTTGGCGAACAGAAGGACCTCTAGCGCTGATGGTAATCGAACCAAAATCGCTTGGTTCCTTTTATGTTTTTTGCTGCGTGCTTTGTAATATAATGGCATAAAATTCAAATATTAGTTTAACAAAGGTGCATTCTGTTGGTTTACATTATACGATCGCTGAGTTCGTCATTCCGTAGCACTCATACAAATCAACGCTGCAGTAAAAAAAAAACCTCTGTAGTTAATATACATAGCTAAACAAACTACGACCATTAGTATCCGTTTATAGAACTGAAAAATTATTATAATGTTCACCCATTATACACAGTGGCGCAAAAAGAACGCATTTTTTCAAATAATTGTAACTTTTTTATTTTCAATATAAAAAAATTATATTAACTCCAAAACAATCTGTAACAAATGCAGTTTTGATTACTTACATTGATTACTCAATTACGGAAAATTATATCAGAAAGATGGCGTCCTTCTTGCCGTACACACGTCCGGAGCTTCCCCTCAAAGTTCTGCATCACATTTACTAACGTTTCTTGTGGCACAGTTGCAATTTCTTCGCGAATGGATACTTTCAGATCGTCGAATGTACGAGGTTTTCGAACGTAGACTTTTGATTTGAGGTAACCCCAAAGAAAGAAATCGCTTCACTCTCCCGGCTACTACCCATTTCAAAAATATGCGTTTTTTTGCACCACCCTGTACTACTTTAATTACGACGCAACCCCAGGCACTGACACTCAGATTGTCCGTATACATTACGCTGCCGCAAGTAATGCTGCATATGAATTCTCTAAGCAATTCAGACGGACCAGTGATTCATCGATCCTCAGCACATATTACAGTTTCTCTTCAACCAAAAGAATCAAGGCTTCTATAATAAGACGCCGTGTAGATTGGTAAACAATTACAGACATTTCAAAGAAGCTGGCCGTCAGTTTAGTCAAGGTCTGGGCAGTGCAACTTGGTGTAGAGGTAAGAAATGGTCTTCTTCTTCTTCTTCTTCTTCTACACCTACCCATTCAGTGGATACCGAGGGTTCCTTTCCTTTGAGTAAAGGGGCCGAGGCATGAAGCTGAATGCTCACCTTTATCTAGCGCCAAGGTTAAGAATAAATGGAACCATAAATCCGATTGAGGATGGGTTTCTAAATATTAACTACAGTAACCATGTCATTAACGACAGTACGAATCATTCAGTGTTCGTTGCTGGAAGGTTTGCGAAACTGACTGTACACGCAGTTGTCAGGACGCGAGTTTGTAATATTTTAATGAATACCACCTATAGACACCGACTGCCGTGCGCCTCGTGCAGCTGAGGCAACCAATCAAGGCAGACCTTCCACCAATTACAACGAGTATTGTCTCAACCCTCGCCTCACCAGTCAACATTAAGTGTGTGTCAACTGGAAATAATAGCTGGTCATTTGTCACTGTCGTCTCTCCCTAGGGATACTCAACTGTTGTGTTGAAGACAACGGATCCTGAGTGTATTTACTTGTAGGTGGCTACGCTCTAAATCGTAGGTACGTTATGTGGACAGCAGAGAACCTATATGCCAGTTCTGAAAATCAGTTAATTATTCTACGTTTCAGTGCGTAGATTCATACCGATTTTATATCTCTCGCAGGCACGCTCCGAAACTATGTACATATATACCAAAGCTCATGGCGTCACGTCCCAGACAACTGTCGCCCTTATATCCACTTAAAACAGTTTCAGTACTTGTCATGTGGAGGCACTCGTTGGCACAGTTGTTAGAGGCACTGCGTTAGAAGCCGGAATTTCGCGTGTTCGATTCCCGATGGTGGAATCTTTCATTGATACAAACCTTCCGACCGCTCTATGTCCCTGGGGTCGACTCAGGAGGGTATATTGCATGGGGAGTTAAGGAGGACGGTGCATATGGCAGATTGTCTTGATAGTCTCAACCTGCTGTAACCCTCAGGCCAGTACAGGGATTTATTAATCTTTTTATTGTGGTGGGAATCACGACGCGTCAGGGGACCGAATGTAGGTACTGGAACGTCTGATCGCAAAATTTGGCGTGGGAATGAGGGTAGGAAAACATCAGTAGCTGCTTTCCGTTGGTGCTTGACAAAGGCACGCAGAAGATACATAACAATAATAGCTAGCCTGGTCTATTAACATCATATCTTGAAATATGGGATAAGCCTCGAAATAAATTTGCATCTTATTTCCCTTGGACTGTGCAGTCGATAAAGTGACTAGCCTATGGGGTGAATCACACAAGAATCTTGGTTCTACTGCCGGCAGCGACAAGAGGTTTCTCTCTTCTTAAGAGCCTGTGACGGCTTTGAAAACCATTGGGTATGGGGAGACCTTTGACGCGAGGCAAAGCGACCGGGGCTTGAAGCTAACAACACACCTACAATTAGTGGTGAGTTGAAGAATGCATAGAGCTATACCTGCACATACCAGTATGTCCTCGTGGCTCACTCAGTGACGACTTAAATTAGTACTTTCAACTGAAAAGTGAATCTAGCCAGTATAAAGAAAATAAATAAAATATTTTGTGTCTATTTAAATTTCCCATTGCTTATCTCATTAAGTTTACTGGTTTGAAAGTATGATCTGTGTAGTTCGGTAGAAAGATAACAATGTCTGGATGGAACTTCCTGCCTCTTTCTTCCGAGTAGAAGACAAAAATTTTCTTGTGTGTGCTGAATTTGTTCTGATACAATTACTTGCAAAAAAAGTAATATCTAAAGGTAATGATCACAGAATATTGTCGGAATCCGTCTCTTTCCCTGAGGTCTCCCCAGCAAGAACAATATTTGGTGAGAAGAACAGATCACAAGGCTCCTCGTTATGTAGTTTTCTCCACTCCACTGTTACCTCGTCCTTTCTAGGCCCTAATATTCTCCTCAACACCCTATTCTCAAACACCTTCAGCCCAGGTTCCTCCTAATGTGAGAGACCATGTTTCACCCTCCCACAAAACAGTAGGCAAAATTATTGCTGTGTAAACCCTAATCTTTATATTTTTGGATACCTAACTGGAAGATACAAGATCCTCCACAGAATGATATCAAGGGGTCCCTGACTTAAATCTGCCCTTCATTTCTTCATGAAAGGTATTCTGACTTGTTGAGTTTGTTTTGAAACAGACAACACAAGAATATTCACTTACGCAACCGATTCCATGGCACAGAGTCACTGAAACCAACAGATTCTGAGCCAGCCAATTATTTCCCCTAATCTTATGCAAACCGACAGTCAATCATCGTGTTCAAAACAACCCTGCTTGGGCGTTTCCTGAGCAAGGGCTGGGATAGAATTAAGTGTCACTATTCCTGTCCTAGCCTAATGGTTCAAAGTTCTCGAGTTCGAAACCAGTCGAAAGCGTTAACTCTGATTGTAAAGGTACAATGCCACCATACACGCAGTATGCGCAGTTACAATGACAATAAGGGCCGAAAATTTCCCTTCGCACGAAGGTCGTCTAGGGAACACGAGTCACAGGGGAATGTGTAGATACAAAACGTTCTTGGGAAGACACTGTCAAGAAAGTTTAAGTGTTGAATATTCAGTTTTACGGTAGTTTTAATTATGAAGGTTTCATACAACCCTAACAATGTGAGATTTCTGGCTTCCGCTGCGAATTAGATGAGATCTGCGCTCCTCTGGTATATTACGCAGCGTATGGTGGTAATTCCTTACCGACGTTTCGATACGAATTGTCGATCCCATCTTCAAGGACAACCATTCGCTCCATTCTTCAAGGTCTTGAAGAAGGGGCCGATAGATTGTCCCGAAATGTCGGTAAGGAATTACCGTTATACGCTGCGTTATATCCCAGAAGAGGGTATATATCTGCACTAGAAATGTCTGTGACCCATAACTAACGATTAAATTAGTTGAGTACCCTTCCAGCGTTCAATCAGCGCTCCTGTGGTTTCAGGGTTCCACGGCGGTTCGTTGACTGCTCTGCACACACACACACACACACACACACACTTGATATCTACGTGTACGCCAGAAACGTTGTCACACAGTACTGAACCAACCAAACCGCTTTGTATGCCTCTGCTTAACTAAACCAACAGACGCTACTAACTACCATACAGCTGCGTAACCTTATTTTGTCTTCAGGCAGCATTTGTACAGTTATGAGTTGCAGAGTTGCAGATACTAGGGTGGGACGGACTGTGCAGATTAGCTGAACTGTTAATGCAGTTGCACGTATTAAATGGTACCGGGTTCAGTACCGCCTACGATTCATTCTTCCATATACGGAGGATTCCGGCGTAGTACCTTGAAACAGGCGACGGCCGCAAGTCATCATCATTCGGTACCGACAGTCGCTGCCAAGTGCTCAGTGCCAACACACCGCATCCCAGAAACACCACGATGGCATCAAGGCCAGTAAATCGGCGACACCATCTTCAATATTTTCACCGTTTTTCTCAGTCACTCCAAGAAAGGCTAACATCGCTACGTTCCGTGTCATTCTAGTTCATAAACCGTAACCATCTCAATACTCTACGGACTTTAGAGTTGAGAAGCGTTAATAAACTGCCTGTGGTGCAGTCTATGAGCATAATCTGCAGTGATACAACGTCGTCGAACAAGATACAAAAGTTTTATTCGTGGGCATGTCAAACAAGTCAAAAAAATCAGTGTCGCTAAGAAATTTGTACAATCTCTGACGCTATCACTTCAGGGATAATGAACCTTGAATCTCAAGTGTCGAGAGCTCGAGTTTGCATTCTCTATTGTTACTTCGCATATGGGCTGTTTGCCACTGGTTTAACAGCACACAGTAACAGCCACTTTGTAGGAATATTATTGATGAATCCTTTATTACTTTTAACTACGGGGACTGACATAAAATAAATACCATTTGTGGCATTTTGAAATCAATAATTCAGTTGACTACAGGAGATTAGCAACTCGTTCAGCTGACACCTGCCACGATGCACGCTTTCGCAGGGGAGTAGATGAAGATCCCCGGTCTTCTGGGATATAATGGTACGTCAACAGGTCATCATAATCCGACGTTGCCTTCTCATTGAAAGGTATGCAATTCCTGGGAGTACAGCTTTCATTTACACGAAACAGTAAGTCCTTTCAGGACTTAATCAGTAAGTCCTATCTGAACTTACTAATACTTGACGTTCAAGGCAGTATGTTTATTGCTAACGTCGGAATCCAATTATCCCATGACGTAGCGTCAAACTCCGCTGGAATGGAACTTTCATCTGCAAGGAACTTTTCAGGGCAGGCCAAAGAACTTCTTATTCCAAATAATAACGGCAGTTTGGAAAACCTCCCTGGATATATTTACAGAACTTTCATAGGCTTACGTACAAAACTACTGGCAATAACATTTTCAGAAAGAATTTATTAAGCGACATGGCATACAAATCACTTTCCATATTTACATTCTCAATCAAGTGATTTACTATTCCGACAGCCACCCAAACATCTCACTGCGTCTCTTCGTTATGAGCGTCATATTACAGAAACGCGTGTTTTATTCAAAATCGCTCTTGCTTCACTTCACATGACGGTCCACAATATTTTATGTTTAGCTTTGGCGATGTTTTCAAATTCCCCGTATCTCTTTCGTTCTCGTTTTATGACGTCAATAATGACGCCATGGGACCAACACAGACGTTCATTTTCTTTGATTGTCAGAGGAGAATCATATCTCCTCCTCATCTCCTAGCAGTTTCTCTGAAGTTCTTCAGCACTTTACAGCAAATATATTTTCTACACTAAAAACAAAGTTGTCTTTGTCTTGTAATATGTCTGCGGACGTTGCGTTATTATTTATATTATTTATGCACGTATATATATATATATATATATATAGCGTAACAATTTTGTCAATATTATTTGCATGAAACATGGTGATTATTTAGGTGGACGAGGAAAACAAAAGCATAGCAAAAAAAGTGCGCATGTATCTATTAATTTTCCTAGTCTGTCTACGAACAGTGACGTAACAGACGTCACTATCAAAGACCTTCATCACAACAGATGTACTGTTTTATTATTATTATTATTATTATTATCATCATCATCATCATCATTATTGTTATAATTATGTAAAGTGATATGTACTTGCAGCCGAAAGCAAAAATCGGAAATAAGAAAATTTTTAATGAATGCTTCTGTATAAAGGATGGTGTCGCTTGGTCCTGCAACAAACAGAACCCCATCAATATCACGCGGTATATCAGCTTTAGTGTCGGTGCGGCATTTGTAACACGGACAGTGTCGTGTTAGTGTGACCGACTAAACAATGACGGTGACGTAAGGTAAAGTATGAAAGAGGGGTAGCTATACAGCGTCATCAACGGCTGTCTTCTGTTCGCGGTGGGGTAACGTGACCAGCACTATACCTAAGGGAGAAAGGCCAAGACATGACAATGTAAATATTGTTACATCATTACTAACATTTGAGCTACGTTTGTCAAACGTTTACATCCGATTGGTTCAAAATGTTTACAAAAGAAAACAGCTGCTCTATTTCAGCTCAATTCAGTAATCAGCCAGTTTAGGACTTGCTTTAACCATTCACAACTTAGTGTTTTTTTTTTATTTGGCACAACAGCCCACAGTGGTTCAGGGGCTCCTCATTCACGAGGTTTCTAGATCACACACAACGACGCACCACAGTCGGTAAGAGTCCTATGGACGAGTGATTACCTCGTCGCAGAAGAGCCTAGTGATTAGTGCACGCAGTTTCGGCTTATCGTTCGCAAATGTGATATTTTGCCCAAACGGCATATTTGTGTGTTTTATATGGACCTCAGAAAGAAAACTGTGATTATTTCCTTATACAGCAGTCACTGATTAACGTTTTATAACCGGAGCGGAGAGTGTCTACTGCGCGGTTCGAGATGAATCTTGAAATGTATTTAGCCCTAATGTTAATCGTGATCTTCAAAGGGTGAATGACCTATAAAATCGTTCCCTGTATTTAATATTTCTTTAAAATAATGAAATGCATTAAGAGTACTCAGGCTATAATTTCTATACGAATTCCTGTGTTTACCAGCCGATGTCCTGTGCCTTTCTCTCTGATTTTCATTACCGAAGAATGTTCTTTTGAGTCTAATATGTGGCAGGTTTATTAGTGCCCAAGAGTCATAAAAATAATCAGCGTGTAATGCAGGTAAACAAATTTATGTAATATTCCTGAAGACAGATTTTGAAAAGGAAAAATACGGTCACGATAAAAAAAAAAGCAAAACACAAGGGGTATTTTCCGACAATCAAGCGAATTGCGTTAATGGAAAAGAGAGCTGGGCTCACTTCAGAATCTCTATTAATTTTATTGTGCTTAATTCTCAGTGAAGTTAGAACAAACATTATTTATTGGATGCGTTAATGAGCCATATAAGCAATATATACGTACGCACAATTAAGGGGATAACTACCTGCTCAAATAATCATTAGAAAATTCTTTACTAAAGAACCTTCTCTAGATAGTTATTTTCTAGCTATAAATTTATCTCGTTTTATGGAATTCTAAAGTTCTTGATCATCATTATTAAAGATCGCTCTTTTGACAGTACTAGAGTACAAATTATAAAAGTTCACTTTGAACAACCGTACACGACGAAAATCGGAAATTTGCAAGCGTGTGAATTTTTACCCCTTTAAAGGGCTGTAGTTAATAGGCCTATGTAAATAACCCCGCCTCCAATATCCAATAACACTGCAATTTTCTCACAGATTTAATTATTTTTGGTAGAATTCTCAAAATAAAACTTGATAATTCCCTTAAACATAACTTTTCGGAAGGTCTGCGTAATGTAGATGAAGAGTGTTCTATGACAGTTTAAAAACGGATTTTAATAAATTATTTAATAGGAATTCGTACTCCAAAACGTCAACTGAAGCCTCAGTATTCAGCCTCATGAGGCAGAAGTAGCAAGACTTGAAAATACAATTTTTGAGACACAAGAAGAAGTGAGTGCTGGATCCAGTGATCAGACAGTGAAGACTGAGCCTGCAACCCGGACACCACTCCAGCCTAGCCGCACCTAACCTCCAACATACAGCAAACCAAGAACGACACGACCAATGTGGTAATCAACATCATAGTCGCGAGCTCCTGATGATGGGCATAGTAACGCTCGAAATATGTTGAGCCTATAATGAGTACGATAAAATATCAAGTGGCATCTAGTTGGTTTTATGATTCTTAGTACTCAAAACAGACTTCCATGCCCCCGGCGGGATTCGAACCAGCAATCCCAGTAAGCGAGCGGCCGCAGACCCACGCATAAGACCGCGCGGCTACTGGGACCGCCATTCAGAACCTTTTAGTTTTATTAAATTCCGTCTCAAGCTAAAAGTCACTCAGTTCATAACGACAAGAGTGAAACTTCGAGCTGCATCACTGCCACCCACAGTCGTTTAGAGAACTGGTCAAGCAACATCAGTCACTCAGGTTGACCATGCAACCGGGTGCACAAGACGTCTGCAGACCAGCAACAGCTTTTGTATAACAAGTCGCTGAGGAAGCCGGCCGGCCAGCCAGTGTAATTATGCTCGCTTGAGGCGGGACATTTGGAAGGGACATGTAGTTGCGTTGTGGTAATTAAACAAGGATTAATGACACGAAGCAATTTCTCATGCTTCACTGAAGCTCGATTCCCGACGCCCACTCAACCAACTCCAGAGCTTTGCTGGCCCTCGTCATGGAGGTTGCGACGGAGTGGATGAGTGCTTATTTTTGAGGACTACACGACAGTACGGCATCTGCAAGTTGTTTGTTCGGCGGTGCGGCACTTTTCTTGAAAAGTCTGTCGTACTTCAGTAGGTTAAAACAGCAGTTCACAAATTTTCGAACAATTCAGGCGCCACTTCAAAATCCTAGGCGGCAGAAGGGTGACACCACGCAAGTTCCACACTGGGGACTCAGAAATATTTGTCGCCACCTTAGAAAACGTAGTCACCCGGGCGATATGGTGCCCGGTATTTATGCACTCCTGGGTTAGAATCTCGCCCGTTTGTATGAAAGTCGAATCTGCTTCGCCGTTCTGTCCTGTTCCAAGCCAATTTGTTCTTGTCAACAGCTGCCAAAACTCCTGTTTTAACATCCGTTCAAGGAATAAGCCTAAACTCTCCAATCGATCACATTCCTTATACTGTCCAACCAAAGACTTTTATTTATTTCTAATTGTCCCTATTCCAGTTACATACTCCGCGCGATCTTCCGTCTTCATTAAATCGCTATGACAATACCGGGATAACACTGCAGATGATAAAACATGTAATTTTCTCCAGTCTTCATTGCCGCCTCCGTGTTCATTCCAAATATTTCTGCAATCTGCTTGCAAATATCCAAGATCTAAATCCTCCACAAGATCGACAGTCCAAGCTTCACACACAAAAGCAGGTGAACGCGCTTTAGCACAGATGTCTTATAAATCACAAAATTCTGTGTTGAAACATTAATTGTTTCGGATAAGACACTAAAATACAGACGATTCTGAAATTTAGCGGTAGCAAACAGCTGCAGTTCAAGAGCAAAGAACGGCTGAAAGAAGCTGCACGGTTGACTTATTGTGATAAGAAGTATAGGGGCAATTTTTAAAATGAAAATACAACTAATTACTTTGCAATATATGCGTAGTATCTTCCTTACTCGAAATTAATTCCGGCTAACTGAGGAAAACTTTAGACACAAGAGGCTGAGAAAAGTGTAGTGTTAGTTTGGGAACTGTCAGTCGATACAGATTTCAGATACTGGCTCTGTTTCCGCCATCAGTTTTAACTGGACTTACGCACCGAGGATAGTAACGGAGCTAATCTCAGTTACTAAAGACAGAAATAAGTGTAAACATTAGTGCATCCATGGTTAAAGTCAGATCCGATCAGCATACCGTAAGAGAATAAAAACTGCCAAGACAGATCTATGTATAAAAATCACAAAATTCGAACCACGTACTGTTCAAATGTAGGTAAACACTAAGGATCAGAAGACAGCAGAAACAACGAAAAAAATAGAATAATTAAATGGTGCTAGACTGAACAATTTCATAGAACACAGCTCTTCTTGAGAAGCTGATATTACTGCGGATAGTCACTGAATTCCCCGAAAGTTAAGACATTGTCATATCTACAACAGACCGACCCTTGTGCATATCCTGAGCCGGATGAATTCAGTCGACGCAATCCCATCTTGTTACTTGAAGACCAAAGACTCAGGAATGATTTTGCATTTTTTTGAAATGTGAAGAGACAAGCCTTTTAAATTTACTTTAGACTTTTCGGAATTATGTGAGCTGAAAATGGAATTGTTCATAGTTAGTATCCAAGTTTCTTATAAGGTTTCTCGACATTTCCAAGATAAATCTAGTAAGGTGATGGTCCATCGCGCTATGAACAGTGCCATTAAGTCCATATGGTGTTCCACGTGCACACTTTTTATCAACAAAGTACGATATATCTTATGAATAATATATTTTATGGTGCTCTTCTGCACAGGTAATGAAGAGGGAGGCATTATAGAGCAGGCCTGCAATACACGAACAATGAATGCAACAGCATGTGTCCGAATTACGTGCCATCGATTTTGTACAGATTTCCAAACCCTGTCCAGATTACGCCCTAAATCATGTACGTACCATCAGTACAGGCACAACACACGTAATGGCAACGCTGTCAAGGTACACGATGTTATCGCCAACAGTGACACCAGAATCCCGCCTTCTAATCCCGCTCGGGGCAGGGATATAGGCTGCTCGCTTTTTTTTAAATCCATTATCGGATATAGGCATAGGCCCTGAAATGAGCCATTCTCTCGTCCCGTGAAATCAGCCATGTATAATTCAGGCTACTGCTAACAGCACTGAAAGCCACCGACATGTAATAACATTACTCAAGTCGTACTCCACTCTAGAAACTTTCACTTTTAACTTTGTCTTCTTTCATACAAAAAGCTATAACAATACTTCTACATAGTAACCCGTACAATCTACTATTTTCAAATATTCAAATATTTTACACAGTAATGCCGGTTATAAATATTATGTAAAAGACACATACTTATTTCCACATCCATGTTTTCTTTAGGCCTCAACCTCTAGTTAATTCCTTTTTGTATTATAACCCATATATATATATATATATAAACACATTATTAGACTACATTAGAGCCCTTTAATATATTTGTGTATTAACGTAGGCATAATAAGTTTTCAGAAATGTTAAACAAAACAGTAATAATAATAGAGCTAAAGAATATAAAATTATGTGACTTGAAATTTGTAGTTTCTGCTAAATCCATTTGTTAATACGTGAGTAAGAATAAGTAGATTGCAATATCTACAGAGTAATTCACGGATTATATGATCTGTATAAATACCATATGTAACTGTCGTTTAAGGATAAATTCCAAAATTTTTTAAATTATTCAGTAAGTTACTCACTTCTCTCCTAGACCAGCAGGTCGAAAAGCAAGATTCGATTTTCATTTTCATATTCGAAATATGGAGGGTTATATTTGTTGACGTTGCGGGGTGGGGGGTTTACGTTTAGCCCCACCCTTGTACTGCTCATCATCACGACCATTCGTCTTCATTAGTCACACCTACCGGGTTGACAGTGTTTAGAAGGCGCCGTGATGTTCCAGCATTGATGCAGGGTAGAGACGGTCGCGCGGCATAATATGGCTAGGACATTGCCTCGCAGTTACGTAAACAAAACCACAGCCTGTGTTATGGGAATAATAGTTCGGATAATGCGCCATAACGGGTATCATTAGTGCGCTGTTAACGATATACGTGATAACCTTAGGCCTACAATGGAAATAAAATCGTAATAAAACTAAGCATAAAATTTTACACCGATTTATTATAACTCAGGCGGTTAGTCGCCGGCCTCTCGCTACATGGCATCGGAATTTTTTCCAGGCAAATGCACGTTGGATTTGTGGCGAACAAGTGACACGTTTATATTATGTTATTTTCTTCACTGTGCGGCATAGTTGCGAATCTTGTTTGCTCATTTTCAGGCGCGTTAGCATAGCTGCGAGGAACGCCTATCATATCGTCATGTCTATCTGTCTCCTCTTCTGTCTGTCTGTCCGAAAATACAAGCGCGGCTCTCACTAGTCGGATTTTCCTGAAATTTGAAAATATGCCGAGAAACTCCAAGTATGGTTGCAATCTGCCATATGCATCCGACACATTAAGCGTCTAATTACATACGTTTTATTGTTTCAGGTCACAAAAAATTCGCCACAAAATCATTTTCTGTGCAACGCTCAATATACTTGTATTGTTGACAGTGACATGTAGCTCACCAGCTTCCACATGACGCACAGTTGCGGCCCAATTGTAATAATGGTTACGCGAACGCGCCGCAAGTTACGTTACACGTACATAGCCAATGATGGCTGTCTGTTTGTATTCATCCTGACTTATCTGTTTCGTTGCAGTATCGTGTCTGATTCTAAAGTAATGTCGTTAAAAATGATAAAGTTTGCATGAATTAAATGTGACAGTATGCATGAAGGTTTAAAGAGGAAGAAAAAGCATTTCAAATTATTTTATAACAGAAAACAAAGTAATGAACTCTCATACTTGTTTAATTATTCGCCTCAGTGTGAAAAATTGCAACTGCAATTACGAATTAACAGACTATTAACATTAGACAAGATAATAATAAGTGGTTTGGGGATCTCACAGCGTTCTTGATAAATTTTCACGTCTTAGGACTTCACGGCTTATCGACTGGCAAGCAACTACCGAATTTTCGAACGAGCGTAAGACCTTCATCTTCAGCGTAAAGCAGCCTAAGAAAACAGGGTGTAGCTGTCGACATGGTGTAAGGTTCAGAGGACAAGATGACTTTGTGTCAATAAATACTAAATGTAAACACAGTAGAAAATTTAAAGATCATGATATATAGAACTATCATTTTGTCTGTTGTTTTGAATTAGTGTGAAACTTGGTCACTGACATTGCGGGAGGAAAGGAAGATGAGGGTGTTTGAGAACAGGGTGTTGAGGAGAATATTTGGACCTAGGAAGGACGAGGTAACGGAGGAATGGAGGAGATTACATAAGGAGGAGCTAAATGATTTGTGCTCCTCACCCAATATTGTGCGGGTGATAAAATCGAGAAGAATGAGATGTGTTGGGCATGTGGCGCGTATGGATTAGGAGAGGGGGTGTATAGGGTGTTGGTGGGGAAACTGTAGGGTAGGAGACCACTGAGGAGACCTAGGCGTAGATGGGTGGATAATATTAGGACGGATCTCCAGGAGGTGGGATGTGGGTATATGGACTGGATAGGGCTGGCCCAGGATAGAGACAGATGGCGGACGCTTGTGAGTGCGATAATGAACCTTCGGGTTCCGTGAAATGCAGGGAATTTCTTGACTAGCTGCAAACCAGTTAGCTTCTCAAAAAAGGACTCTACACAATGGAGTAAGTAAGTAAGTAAATAAGTAAGTAAACACAGAAGAAGTCCATTTATCCGGATTAATTGGGACGGCGAAACAACCTAATATGCAGAAAATCCAGATAATTGGATTTTTCTTTGGAAATAGGCTACTTTGGCAGTTTGAGGTAGAAAAAAAAATTTCTACAAACGGCTAGTTTACGCCACATTTTTATTTACTTACAAACAAAACAACAATACACAATTCCTTGTACGTATTTTAAAAGTGGGGTAAAAATGTAAGCCATAAAAAGATGCAGTACAGTTACAGTAAAATATTTTACCCGAAGGGTCAAGTCGATCCTGACAACCAGCGTCCGGACAATTGGAGATGTACTGTATGTCTGTAGAAAGGCATCAGCTCTCTCGAACAGGCCTTATTTCTTACGTTATATGAACCTTACATTTTAGTGTCTTGTCTTTAAACTCATCCCGTGTATTTCTGCAAACGTATAATGAAACACTCTCAAACTGGGACTGACTGTACGATTTCGGTACCATAATAAAATTTAAAAAAGAATCAAAATTAAGGCTTTGTATTAGTTCCCAGACTGTACAAATACAAGGCAACACCCAGTTATCTCCAGACCTTCTTCACTTTCCCCGTCGCTAAACATCGACATTTGGAATACCACATTTAAACTCCTCGAATTCTCATATTCCCATTTCTTGAAGCATTCCACCTCCCTGACCTTTTGGTCAAGTCCCTTTTGTCTTTGTCTTTGTATGTAAGTGCGGTCAATCCTTGCTGTCACGCCGGCTTTGGTGGAAAAGTGGAAGGAACTAAAACTAGAGAGAACACGGTGTACCACTGACCGTCCTTACTAAGCACACGCAAGTAAGGAAAAGAGATAGAAGAAGACACAAGAAGAATCATTTTGATTTATAGCGCAATACATAACACTGAAGGACGCAGGAGCTATAACAACTTTTTATCTTCGACCCGGCGCAACTTTGTGCCGATTCTTCTTCTTCATCATCATCATCATTTTTGTCCTCTTTTCTCTATCTTCGTCTCTGTTCCCTTCAGTATGGAGAAAGCAGACGACGCGACCGTGAATTTACGGCACGAACTTCGCTAAATAAAGCAAGTGTGAAGGGTACTACAAACGCATAGCCCTAAACTTCATCGGTACGCGCAACGCGTCACAGGTAAACGAAGCTACCTATCGGCTGTCTGATGCGCTGTCGTGTTGTAAGACCAATATATAACATGGACGTTTTGTGAAGGGAAAGACGCTTCTTTTTATGAATTTGTACGACAACGTGATGACGGTCGTGCAAGTCGGCCGAAACATGTTGTAAAAATGATGACTATACGATATTCATCGTGTCGTGTTACTCGGACCTTGTAATCGATATAGACTATTGAAGTAAGACTGCGTACCCGGAGTTTTTGGAATCAACCAAAAATTGGTCAAGATTTCGTTTATAATACGTCCCGTATTTCCTACCTCATAAGACGCGTTTTTTTTTCTTAAAGAAAGGTCCCCGAAAATCACTTTCTTTTTATCGCCAGAACACAAACGTGTAAAGAAAATCTTATGTTTATTGGACCGTGCATTATCTTGATAGTTGAGTAAAGAGAGACCAACTTGATGCCGCTTGTTTTATTATTACTTTATTCAGTGCTCAACATGTTTCGGACGTTAATATATCCAACCTCAGGAGCTTGCGACTGTAAAGAAAAGTTTATCAACCCTTGTTAATTACAGGATGCGTCTTTTTGCAACATTTTATGAGGCGGAAATACGGTACAGATGGTTTTACTTGGACTACCGATATTTCTCATACACTAACACTGATCTGTTCTGAAAGCAAACAAAATGTATGTATACAAGAAACAAGAACAGCACAGATACCTCATCTCGTATAGCGGCTAGGCTACGGACTGGACAACGGAGGACTCGTGCTTCGATTCCCGAAAAGGGAGATTCCTTTGTTCTCCTGAGCATCAAAACCGAATCTGGAGCCCACACGCGCTGTACTTAGCAAGTATTGGAGTGATGTAACCGGAGTTTGAAGCTGACTACTCATCTCCACCTAACGACGACATTAAGAATAGATGGAGTTTTACCTCCGCGCCTTCATATCCTTTACGGTGTACAGAGGAACAACTTGGAATGAAAATGTGCAGCATATAGCTCCATGTTCTACAGTAGCAACATCTGACAAGTAGTGGCTAAATATGCTAAAGGTCGGGTATCAGAACTTGAAAACGCAAAGCCTGAGTGGGGCTGGAATATACGGAGCTGTGAAGGTGCGGCCTTAACATGCACAATAAGGAGTAAAAAAAAGGCAAGCTTGTCCCTGTACACGCTATGAAGTCGTATAGGGGGCGCAGAGTTACAGGTCCACTCATTCTTAATCTCGACGCTAGATGGAGGTGGTTAGTCAACTTCATGCACCGCGTCCTATACCCCGGGAAAGAAACCCGGTACCTTTTGAATAGGAGACCGGTGGGCCCCAGGGCGGTCTGGTCTTTTTTTTAGAAGAAAAAATCTCTTGCCCCTGCCAGGAGAATAAAAAGGAACCTTTAATTTATTAAGAACCGCAGTTTACCTGTTTGTTCTCTTTTCATTATTTTAAACAAAATTCTTAATATAATTGCAAATTATGTTGATATTCGTTATTAAATTATAAACCCTTTTAACAGGAACGTTGACACACCTGCAGGCTACAACGTAAATAAAGTAAGCAATCTGTCGCCATTCCCACGCACGAGAACAGGTAAGACGTCTTCTTTTCGCTTAAGGTTTCACCTTTGAAGCTTGTTTAGCTGGGAACTTACGTTTCGACTTGTTAATTACATACGCGGGTGTCATGACACAGTGTGCAAGGCGTGAGATATTTATAGCGCACGACCTGATGCAAGCGAGGCTTTGCTTGGTGTTAAAGTTACAGCTCCATCCATCGAAACTGCAGCTACTGCTTCGTCCCTTGTGCGTCGTACAGTCACAAACAATGAAGCAAGCTCGTGGCATTTTACCTCTTAAATTGAAAATGAGTGTTAGTATGGAATTCAAGCCCTAGACTAGGGCTGACGAAACATTTTGTGGGCGCGTGACCAGCTTGTCCATAGATTTCGAAGAAATTCTTCCGCGATCCCATTGGAATTCTGAAGAGTAAAATAAGGTCTTGGAGCCTTCCATAATTATTATTAATTACTGCATCGTTATTACTAACGCATATTATAATTATAAGTGTATAATTAATAGTATATTTATCATATTTCTAATAAGAGCCTCTTAGAGGAATGCGATAAGGAAGGGAGTTTGGAAGTAACTTGGGCTGCTGCTACTTCCTGTTTGACTAGAAGATTGTAAAAGGTTTTTCCAACAGCACGTATTCGCCCGGTCACCGCCAAGCCGGCGTCCCCTTGATAAATATCCAGTTAATACTTCTTACCGCTGCCGATTTGTTTAAAAATGTCTCACTCGCAGTTTTGTTTGGTAGCAATGCTAATATAATTATAATTTATACTCAGTCAGATATGTACGTATGTACATACAAACACACACACAAGCACGCGCACACACACTTCTTCACAATATAGAGACGCTGGTCAGGCAAAAGAAATAAAAAAAAAAAAAAATGGGACAGCAGTGAATGCCGCGCGTCATTTTGGGCACGTGTGCCATAGTTTGGTTAGCCCTTCCCCAGACCGTTATTTGGGGTTGTTCAGCTAATGTAATCTAAGCTGTCCTCAAAACAGCCGTATAGGCCTAGAGTGTGTCGGTTCGAGTTATCATGGTTTTGAATATTAAGATGTGACGCAGTGCAGGCTAGTAGATAAGCATTACCTCGAAGGAACCTGCTACCATCATTTGCAGCGTAGAAAAAGCTTTTCTCCCTCCCTCCCTCCCTCCCTCCAATAATTACAAATGGTTTCGTAGCATTAACATTACTTACTCTTATAAGATCGTGAGTTTAGATGCCTCAGTCAGTATAGTGACTTGGTACAGAGTCGACAACCGAGAAACCATGGTTACACTCCCGGCAGGAGCAAGAGTCTTCATCTTCACAGCGACCAAACCACTTTTACGTCCCACGCAGCTTGTTACTCAGTGGGTGCCAGAAGAGTTTCTCCTGGAGGCGAAATGGCCAGGACGTTTGGCTCTCCATTTTATTCATACACGATCAGCGGTACATAGCAGAATTATCTCCATTACGTCTCCAGCTTCAGACGTAGGTAACGTTAGCAGCCTAGACTGACATCAAAATTCGGGAGAGTGCTCGAAGTCGTATGTCGGTAGATCGGTGTGTTTCTGCAGTCGAAGCGGTGGATGTACCAGTATTCGTCTGCTTGCGCAGTAGCAGCAATCATATGACTAAAGGAGGAGGACCGAAATGTTTGTGAGACTCGCGCTGAAGTTTGTCATGCAAAATGACAGGGACTTTTTGGAGGTAATTCTGCTACACCAACACTGTAGTATATGAAAAACATTCTGTGCCTTTTGTCGCCCCCGTTATCAGAATCGTGTGATGGTTTCAAGCACACACTCACCAATTTCTACTGCGTGTCTGAGAAGCAGTACCTCACATTTACGATGTAGCCGTTCCTGTAAAGTGTTTGTGCAGAACTCTCCCACTACATCCCACACTTTTAATTCCGTAATGGTGTGGTTCTTGTCAAGACCACCTCTGTGGCCCTAGCAACATCAATTTAAAGCGATTCTTTCAGTGAAAAGATTTTAGTCCGATTCAACCTTCTGGGTCGTCCATGGACACATTCACTCCGCTATACAGCGATACATTTGCATGCCATTCCAATTGTTTCAAATCTACTTTGCCGCAATAAGAAAACGACGGTCTGTAGAATGGCTTTTGCTCCTCAGACGCATCTTCATGAGGAACGATTTACATTGCAAATTACACAAGTAGCTATTTTAAATGGCAGGACGTTCGGATACATCAGGAAAGCAGTTTATTTACTTTTTACTCTCACTGAAGTGTTCGGGAGCTTCATTTTAGTTGATTCCTTTTCTGGTTATTGGTTTATATTGCGGATATAAAACGCACATGTTCGGTCTTTTGTAGTAGCAATTTTAAAGATCGACTCTTACGTACTGCACGGTACCTACGGTAAGCAGATGGGTACAATTGGGAAAGGTGAAACTATCAAAACGAAAATGCGTGATAATTAAACAAATTCCGCACATGTTTCTGTACAGAGGCCCATGATAACCTCACACCGAAAATCGACCGGGCAGTCCATATTGTGGTATTCAATAATGTAATATCAAGAAGTCTATAGACGGACCTCTACGGACTACAATACGACTTTCAATGCTGTCAGGTTCTCAAATCTCACAACGAAATATTGGACCAACCTGTTGTTATGAAAATCCGATGCTTGCCACAGAAACCAGATCTAAGTGTATGTTTGAAGTCCTCTGCGATGTGAAGTTGCGTCGCTGGGTGATGGCATCCGACACTTGGCAGGCCTCTGTGCCTTCACCTTCAAGGTTAAAGCAGTCGAAAATCGTTAAAGTGAGGGAAACGCGATCGTTCTAAACGTCGGGAACCACGATAAACTTCATAGGCCAAAACAATTAAATCCTCAGTAATACCTCCACAGTCACCTCAACTGCAGCACCACACATGCAAGACACTGATTTCACCCTATTCTATGCCAGACGTCGTAACCTACCCAGTCATATTAC
>Ga0123355_10003851_pt1 | contig 21702 bp, 15 predicted proteins | sample TergutEmb28metaG_3_FD_89872 | JGI IMG/M metagenome (GOLD analysis project Ga0123355, IMG submission 89872) | Embiratermes neotenicus P1 segment gut microbial communities from Petit-Saut dam, French Guiana - Emb289 P1 | ecosystem: Host-associated > Arthropoda: Insects > Digestive system > Gut ...
CTGCCCTCAGCTATGGCCAAAAAAAGCGTGTAACCATTGCAAGTGTTCTTGTGCAAGAGCCTCAGATTATTATCTTGGACGAGCCAACCGCAGGTCAGGACTATCGCCATTATACAGAGATAATGGAGTTTTTACGGGTGCTTCAAGGCCAGGGCGTTACTATTTTGCTTATTACTCATGACATGCATCTTATGTTGGAGTATGCACCTAGGGCGCTGGTGTTTTCCGGTGGCAAACTATTGGCGGATATGCCATCGGCAGAGCTGTTATGTAACCCGGCCCTTTCTGCCGAGGCCAGCCTTAAGGAGACTAGCCTGTTTTACCTTGCGGCAGAAAGCGGGATTACAGACGCAGCGGCCTTTACTAGGCGGTTTGTCGATTATGAGGGGAGAGTATAATGGCGTCCAACAAGTCTAAGCTTAGCTATGTGGATAAAAATACTCCCATCCATAGACTATCCGGGTCTACAAAGCTGTTAATGGTTTTATTTATCAGCTTTGCGGCCATGATTACCTTTGATACACGGCTACTAATTTTTATCGTGCTACTGTCTTTTACTATGTTTGCAATTGCCCAGGTTCCTTGGCGGGACATGAAAATTATCCTTACCTTTTTAGGGTTTATTATGGTTATGAATATCCTAATAACTTACCTGTTTGCACCAGAGGAAGGGGTACGGATTTACGGTACTAGGACAGTAATAACCCATTTTTTTGGCAGATATTATTTAACCTACGAACAGCTTTTTTTTCAGGCAAACCAGACCCTAAAATACCTTGCTATTGTACCCTTGGCCCTTATTTTTTTTGTTACAACGGAGCCTAGCGAGTTTGCGGCTTCCCTAAATGCCATTGGGGTTAATTATAAAATTGCGTACTCTGTGACCTTGGCACTGCGGTATATCCCTGCGGTTCAGCGGGAGTTTCATGAGATTAGTCAGGCCCAGCAGGCCCGAGGCGTAGACCTATCCAAAAACGTGAAGCTTTCTAAGAGAGTAACAGGGATGCTTACGATTTTATTCCCACTAATAATCACCAGCATCGACAAAATTGAGAGAATATCCAATGCTATGGAGCTACGTAGCTTTGGTAAAAATAAACGCCGGACATGGTTTAGGGCAAAGCCCTTTAGGGCTGCGGACTATATTGTAATTATCGCTAGTGCCCTGCTGATAGGTGTTTCTATTGCACTGTTTTTTGTTAACGGCGGGAGGTTTTTTAATCCCTTTGTGTAATTCTATGCCTTTTATCAAGGATAAGATTAACACTTAAGCCGGCAGCTACCAGCACCCCGCCAATTAAATTGCGGGTAGATAAAGCCTGGGTAATCACTACGTCTATCAACACACCAGAAAACACCTGGCCTATAAAAATAAGTAGCGTTAAATAAAAAGCAGATATTTTGACTACAACTATATTGCCCAGCAAAACAACACATACCCCCAGCACACCCCCAAAATAGATGTACCAATTAGGGGAAAGGGCAAACTCCGCTAAAATAATCTCCCCTCGCCCAAGGAGCGTAAACACAAGTAAAGACACAATAAGCCCAATAAAATAGTTGTAAAATGTGCTTACCCGCACACTGGTTAAATCCGAAAGCTTGGCGTTAAGTGTCCTTGATAAGACAATATTGACCCCTGCAATAAAGGACACCACCACCGCAATTATTTCAAAATCCGTTATCATGTATGCTATACCCCCAAGTATTAGGGCAAGGCCGATAAGCTTTTCCTTTGAAAAGGGGTGTTTTTGCATACCAAAAAACCCATACTGGTCTATTGCAAGGCCCGCAATACTTTGGCCAAACAACCCAAGGGCTAAAATTGCAGATACACTTATCCTACCAAAGGACAAATTATTAAAAACAGTAGTCAAAACGCCAATAGCGCCCCCAAGATAAAGAAACCACGCAAACCTACCGGGGAAAAACCGCTCTCTTTTAAACAGCACTACAGCCGAGATTAATATCAGCCCAACTATATGGATAATAACCGTGGCCGAATACACGCCGTAATATGTTGTAAGACCGCCGTTTATTGCAATCATGACAGAAATTAATATCCCCATCAGTAAAGAAAGAATATAGAACATATCGCTACCTCCACAGCCCATTAAGGCCTGACATCACCAACCAAGCATGAAAAGGTTTACCAGAAGTATCAAAACCGGTTGGTGTATTTTCGTATTAATCAGTAAAAATAAATTTGCAGGCTTTAATGCATTTTTATCCCATTATATCCCCGCCATTGACCTGATGATATGACATATGGCATAGTAGAGCACAGAAGGAGGGTGACAAATGAAGAAAAAACCTTTGAATGACACCGACAGGGCAATACTCTATCAATACGGCCTAGAAAACGTGGACTTAAAAAAAGCCCTCCATCTCTATTTCTCCCAAGGAGAATATTTATCGCGAGAAGGCGAGGCCCTAAAATATCTCTATTTCGTTGTCTCCGGCAAGGCAAAGGTAATACTAAGCCTATCCGATGGCAAGCAATTATTACTGGGTAATTTTATTTCAAGAGGCATAATAGGCGATGTTGAACTAATGACAGATATCCAAACCCACCAGGCTACCTTGCAAGCTGTCACCGATTTTGAATGTATCGCACTGCCCCTAGACGAGTATAAAGCCACTCTCAAAGACAACAATACCTTTATCAACCACGTTGGCAAGGAGCTGGCAAGAAAGCTAATAGGCCGCGCAGTAAACGGGGCAATAAACACCCTACAACCCCTAGAAACACGCCTATGCGCGTACATAATGCAAACCGCAACAGACATGCACTTTAATGAGCAATTAACAGAAGTGGCAGTAATGGTAGGCGCAAGCTACCGCCATTTACATAGGTGTATCAACAAGCTATGCGATGACAAAATACTTGAAAAACAAGCAAGGGCTTACCGCATAATCGACCACCAGGCTTTGCAGGATATGTCTGGCGATTTTTATGTTTTATCTTAATAAAGTAAAGACCTTGGGGCGCGGTTCTGGGAGAAGTTATAGGACTCCTTACTCTTTTTCTATTAGCTCTATGCATAGCCGGGCATTTTGCGCAGATAGCTCCCTTAGCTTATTCGCCGCTTCATATATGCTTGCAGATATACCTTCCATATCCCTGTGGATAGCCGCTGCATACTCAATCATCTTATTTGCCTGAGGCTCTTCTACCGGCATGTACCAGCTCTGCCCCATAAAGTCCATAAACTGGCTTATCTTTGGGCTATAAACCAGCCCTATACAGGGTACGCCTTTTTCCATTGCGTAGACTAGGGCGTGGAGGCGCATTCCTAGGGCAAAGTCGGCGGCGCCCATTATTGCCCGGGCTTGGTTGAAATCATTGAGAGATGGCTCTATCAGTATGCTTGGGTGCTTCATTAGGGCCATAACCCGGCGGGATATATCTGAGTCTTGGTCTATCCGCATTGGTACAAAAACCGCTTGATAACCGTATGCTTCTACTATATGGTCCGCAAATATGGCAACCTGCTCCTCCAAATTGGGTGGGTTATGCTGCCAGCTTCTTAGGTTTATTGCAAAAAATGGCCCTGTTACCCCCAACTTGTTTAGCTGCTCCTCACTTATTTCTGCCAGTGGCAGTGCCAGGGCGGCATCGGCGGTTACATGTACCTCTGGCCCGGTTACGCTTATCTGGGTCAACACATCCAAGGATTCTGGCTCTCTTAGGGTTATCAAATCTACTTTGTTTAAGGCTCGACGGGCTCTTTTTACATTTATGGGCCTGTATACTGGGCCTATGCCTTTGGCGTATAGCATGTTTTTGGCCCCTAGCCGTCTTGCCATATTTATTATCAGCAGGTAGTAAATTAGGCTCTTGGTGCTGGTTTCGTCTTGGATTAGATTGCCGCCACCGGTTATAAGTAGGCCTGTTTTTCTTAGCTGCCTAAAGACCGATATAAAGTTAAACCGGTGTATCGCGTTAACGTTAAACTGGGCCCGGGTGTCTTTGGGGGTAAGGGAGAGGACAGTAAGGGATAAGTCGTCCCGGTATGCCCGTAGATTTTGGACTATGGATTGCAGCAGCATATCATCGCCGCTATTGTGATAGCCATAGTAGCCAGAGATTACCACATTGGTCTTGCGCTGGCCTGTGCCCCGCCCCACCCTGGCCGGGGTTTTTAGCATGTCTTCGTATACGTCCATGGAGTCTGTTGCCACCCGCTCTAGGGAGTATAGGCTTTTTACCAGGTTCCGGCCCATTGCACCTAGGGCGGCCCGCTCTTCCTTTGTCATTTTTAGCAGGGTGCTTATATCGGCGGCAAGCTTTGGCCCAGTTACCGGCTCGTAGCCCCGGCAAGTGAAGTTGGTCTTTATTGCTTCGTCCTTGTTGGCCTCGGTTAGGATACCAATATAACCGGCACCTCCCGCAAGTATTACCGGCAGGGCCGCGCTCATTGCTTCCAAGGAGGCCCTTGCAGCATTTACAAATATGTCTGCAATTGCAAGAAATCTATTTACATCTGTTCTTTGGCCGACAACATGAATCAAATTTCTGCCTGCTCGCTTATTTACACCATCGGCTTTGGCTTTTATTGCTTCGTAGTCGTCGCCATTGCCTACAATTATAATCTCAATTGGCCAGTCCCAGGCCAGCTCTTCCGCTGCATCCAATAAGGCGTGGACAGGTAAGCTTATGGAATCTAGCCGGTCTAGCCGGCATACCGATACAATTTTCACAGTATCGGGCTCAAGGCCCAACTCTTCTACAAGGTCTTCCGGGTCTATATCTGGGGAAAACCTGTCTGTATCTATCCCGTTAACCGTAAGGCTGATATCCTTTTCCCTTACCTTGTAATGGGTCAGCAAATAGTCCTTTAAATCCTGAGAAACGGCAAAAACCCTATCCCCCCAATTAGAAAGCCGGTTAAAGGGAAATGCCACCGAAAAATGCCCATGAACCGTAGTCACAAGCTGAAAATCCAGCCGCCGCTGCAAAAGCCCACAAATAAAGGCCGGTATACGCGCATGGGCGTGTACCAGCCTAATATCATTTTCTACAATGATTTTGCGAATGGCCCTGTAAGAAGAGAACACATTAATAAACTGCTTATTATGCAGGGGCACCCGGTAATGCTTTATACCGCAATCTTCCAGCTCTTTTACATATACCCCACCATTGGATACAACATGAACGTCTAACCCCATACGTTGCAGGGTCTTGCTTAGCTCCAGCACATGGGTTTCTGCGCCGCCTATTTCCATGCCCATTAGGGTCATCAGGATTTTGGGTTTTTCTTTGGTCATCATTGGTATTCTTCCTTTATATGCGGGTAAATTGGGAAAAGGTTGCATAGTTCTTCTGTGCAATAAATACATGCCCGCTGGCATTTGGATGGACAAAATCAAAGGAAATTTCCCCATAAAAGGGGTTTAGGTTAAAGATAAATAAATCTGGCCTGTCGGCCATATATGAAAAAAGGTCTGTTACCAAGAAGCGCCTAGTTTCGCTAGTTGATAATATTATGCTATTCATGGACTCTACCAATAAATGCGCCCATACAGAAATGGGAACAGATAGCATTAAAATTTCTTCTGGAATAGGGTTGTATATTGTATTGACAATAATAGTAGCCCCTGGTGCATTGGTTTGAAGCCATGTAATAATTTGCTCAAACTCGTTATAAAAGGTCTCTACCCCTTCATACAGCATAGTCGTAAGCTCTGGGGAAAAATAGCCCCGCCATGTGGACACAACATCTGGGGAGCCGCCGATAATCTCTCCGGCACCCACAATTATCTCCCCTACCCCCGACACTACATCACCCAGCCCCGACACTATATTGCCAAAGCTAAACTCCACTTCCTCATCAGATATAAAGCCCCCTACCCCGCTGATGATTTCAGACACTGCTCCCCAGGCCCCGGACACAATGCCTCCTGCCCCTGACGCAATATTATCGGCACCGGATACAACCTGCATATCGTATAAATATCCCAGGAAGGGTGTGAGTATATTATTGCCACCTATATTTAGGGTGATTACCTGAGCGTTTGTGAAGTATTCTAATGATGCGCTATCTAGGTTGTTTAGAAAGGTGAGTAAGGTTGTTGTGGTATAGCCGCTTATGGCCTTGTTGCGGTATACATCAACATTGTCATCAAGCCATAGCTTTTCGAAAAATAATGAAGAATGGGTGCCTTCTGGGGCGTAGGTATACCCAGGTAGGCCATAGCCGGAGGTGACAGAGTCTCCTAGGGCAATATATACACGAGGTGGAGAGGGCGTTGGGGACGGTGTTGGGATTGGTGTTGGTGAGGGTGTTGGAATTGGCGACGGGAGAGGTGACGGAGTCGGTTGTGGAGTTGGTGATGGAGTTGGCCCTAGGGTTAGAACTTGAATTGGCGTTTCGGCAGGGTCAGGTAGCTCGTTTCTTTGGGAAAATCGCATGGCTATTAATATTGATGCCCCTGCTATGCATGTGAATAGCACTATTGCTGATATATACATATGTTGTTTCACAAATCTTACGATGCTTGTACTTGGTTTATTGTTTCCTTCATTCATATTATCCACCCCGTTTGCTTTGTTTGTTGTATTCCTTTGTAGTTTACAAAAACTATTAGAATGACGCAACTGGAAATAATAATGCTTGTGGCTGCGCATAAAAAAGGAAGCGGTGGTTCTTCGCTTCCTTTTATGCTTTGTTGCGGGTATATCTAGTTTTACATCACAGCTTTATATAATCTAATACCGTCTTCTAGCATCCAACTCTCTACCACGATAACGGCTATTGGGAGACGATGTTTGCTTTGGCATCTGGTTTCGCTTTTTGATTATTACTATGATAACAGCAACCAGAGCAGTCACTACCGCTGCAAGGGCAATTATTACCCACGTCATTGTAGCAATCCCGCCGCCTGTACCATCCGCTGGTACTTCGTCTGAAATGGGAGCTATAGCATCTCCATTTCCCCCAACGTCAATCGCGGCACCGGTTGGAACAAAATCCACCGTTTGGCCCTCTGCATTACCAATCCCTCTTGAGGTAAGGCTTAGCTCCGTAATCCCGGTTGCATCTGGGGCAATGCGGAACAAAACGGTAAAAATAGTACCTGTTCCTACATTATCTGCGGCAGCCCCCCACACAGCCGTGACTGCGTTAAGTTCACCTATGCGTTCCTCTGTGGCCCCCATTACATTTGAAGAGAAAACCATGCCGCTTAATGCCTCCCCTTCCGCAATGGAAATGGGGGTCAGCACAGTGTTGTCAAAAGCCAAATGAAGGTCGTAACCCGCAATGCCAGGGTTATTTGTAACTGACACGATTACTTCAATAATCCCTTGGTCTGTTTCTTGGGTTAATATATTTATTTCCAGGGTTGGCTCAGTGGCCCATAGCGTAGTGGTTGCTGCTAGTATAAAAATAAAACATAAAAGTATATTTCGCAATGATTTCACCATATAATGCCCTCTATCTTGACCCTGGGCCAAGCACTACATCCGGGTTACTCATATCCTCAGAGGCTAAGTAGCGTGACAAATGTATAAGGTCGGAAAGGTCAACACTACCATCGTAGAATACATCGGCAACGGTTAGGCCATCACCTGTAAGCTCCATATCGGGGGTGCCTGCTATATGCTGGGCTAGGCGTATCAGGTCAAAAATATCTACAATGCCGTCTTGGTTTACATCTCCCCATAATGGGCCAGGCTGTGTTGATTCATCAATAATATTAACATAACCAGAGCGGACAGCAGCATCTACATTTTCATGATTTAAGTGTTTCATATCATTTATAGATACAGTTATGGGTGTCTGTTGTGAGGTTGCTGCCTCACTATTGATTGTGAAGTAGATATAAAACAAAGGCTCTGTGTCCACTTCGTATGGAGAAGCCCATACAGCGGTTATTGTGCCTGTATCCTGATTTATATTTGAGATGAAAACCGAACCCCCTAAATCCCTTCTGATTGTGGCATCTTCTAGGGGTATTGGTGTTAGGATGTCGTTGTCGTAGGTAACAGTGATGTCAAAACCTGCTATACCTGGATTGTTGCGTAGTGATACAGGGATGCGTACAGTGTCGCCCGGCTGCCCTGATGCATTGCCTATGGTTAAGGTAGTATTGGCATATTGGCCCCATATCATTATTGGACTCCGGTGGTTAATATTTGTTCCATTGCCAAGAACACCATGACGATTATTGCCCCACGCCCAAACACTACCATCGGTTTTCATCGCAAATGTAGTTGCATAGCCCGTGATGCCAAGATTATTGCCCCCACCCATCCAAACTGTCCCACCTCCAATGACTCCAGGGTACCCTGTTGAAAGCACATGTGCCCAATCATTACCAATGCCAGTATCCAAGAGAGTGGTGTTTGTGTGACTGTAGTAGCCCCCCACCATTATATGCTCATCATGTCGCGTCCAAATGCTACCATCATCTCTAAGTGCTATCAAATGCCATTCACCCACCACAGCTTCTTTCCAGTCGTAGTCTGTTCCGAGACGTACAAGCTGATGATGGCGTATAAATTGGGATGATTCAGCCCACGAAGTCCAAAGACTGCCATCGGTGGCAACTGCACCAACCTTGCTCCATAAACTATATATAGAAGACCAATGAGTACCGATACCTATTTGCTCAAATGGTGCATCATGGGAATGGATGTATCTAGCCCAAAGACTACCATCAGTTTTTATCGCCCTTATTTGAGGTATTGGTCTATCAAATATATCAGCAAAGATGTTGCTACCTACTGACACGCTTGCCCAATCGTAGTCCGTTCCAAGTCTTACCGGAGTTTGAGTCCAAGACCAGGATATTGGTGAACCAGCTCCTCCCCATGCCCAAAGACTTCCATCTGCTCTTATTGCAGCGGTTATGGAGCCACTTAAGCCACTTGATACACTAACCCAGTCATTGTCGGTGCCTATTCGTGTCGGTACATATTTGATGACACTAGTTACATGATCATAAGGTACACTCCCCCATGTCCAGATACTTCCATCTGTCCTAATAGCTACTGTAACTCTAGAACCTGCTGATACATACGCCCAATCGTAGTCGGTACCAATGCGTACTGGCGAATATCTAGTTATGGTAGTTCCATCACCAAGCTGCCCATGAGAGTTTAATCCCCAAGCCCACAGACTACCATCTGTTTGGATTGCTACGGTGTGAGTACCAGAGGTGTCAAGCTGCAAAACCCCCGGCCCAGAATGCCAGTCTGTGCGTGCGGCTTGTAATGTAATACTGGGTAACAAGGCCATTAACATACTCATCACGACTATGGCCCCTAAAAAATTTTTTCCAAACTCCGCAATGCATTTTTTTGTTTTCACGATCTATCCTCCATTACAATTAAGGTCTTGAGCCAGGCCCAAGCACAACATCCGGGTTACTCATATCCTCAGAGGCTAAGTAGCGTGACAAATGTATAAGGTCAGAAAGGTCAACACTACCATCGTAGAATACATCGGCAACGGTAAGGCCATCACCTGTAAGCTCCATGTCGGGGGTGCCTGCTATATGCTGGGCTAGGCGTATCAGGTCAAAAATATCTACAATGCCGTCTTGGTTTACATCCCCCCACAACAACCCCGCCTGTAGGATAGGACCCGTTCTGATTGAACCATTTTGGGTAAGAGCATCAACGTCATCATGGCTATATTGCTTCATTTCCACAATGGACACTCTTATTGGGGTGTTTATTGATTTTTCTGCCGTGTAGTTGATTGCAAAGTAGAGGTAGAACAAGTGCGCCTCATCAACATCATAAGGTGAGGCCCAAACAACGGTTATTGTTCCGGCTTCGTTGTCTATATTTGAAACAAATACAGAACCGCCTAAGTCTCTTCTGATAGCAGCATCGTCTAGGGCCACGGGGGTGACAATATTGCTGTCATAAGAAAATACTAGGTTAAAGCCCCCAATACCGGGGTTATTTTGAAGAAAAACAGGTATACGTACTATTTCGCCAGGTAGGCCTTCTGTTACACCTGCAACAAGGACGGGGCCAGATATATCTTCCCCGTTTAAATTATTGTGAACATTATATACCTCTGGTGGTGCTGGAAAGGCTACCCCACCGTTTGTAAACATTGACCCTAATGCTCTATTGCCATAAAGCTCAAAGTGCACATTGGGAACGCGCAACCCAAGTACCCGTCCAGCAAAGTCTCCTCCCTGGACAAAGGGGTTAAGTGCTGTGTTGTTTATTATTTGTGTATTGCTTTGCGGAGGCGTAACCGACCGGTGGAAGGCCATGCCAACAATGCCACCTGCGGCTTCTTCACCAATTACAAAAGCCGATGAGGTGTTATTTTCTATGATACTATCGGGGTGGGATACTCGTCCTGCAATCCCACCTGCCCCTGAAGTGCCAGAGGTGATAATTCCCGAAGAGTAGCTATTTCGTATAATACCGCCAAAAGACGCATTGCCTACTGCGCCAACGATTCCACCAGCAAAGTGTGTACTGTGTATTTCCCCAACGAAATAGCTATTTGCTATCATGCCGCTACGCTGATACATGCCACTCAGCTCACCAGCTATTCCGCCAGAAGTCCTTAAATTATTTATTGTGCCTTCTACACGAAGGTTTTTAATTGTCCCGCCAACACTGCCGAACAGCCCATGGGTAACAAACATAGGCACATCATCTTCCAGGCTTGGCCGGTTCATATATAGACCAGAAATTGTATGTCCATTGCCGTCAAATGTACCCCAAAATGGGCGTGTGTCTCCCGATATTGTTAACCCACCAATTGGCATCCATCCTCTTCCATTGTCCCAGTTACGGCCAAAATTGGATATGTCTATATCGTTGGCAAGGGTAAAATACCTAAGGCCGCCCCAATAGAACCAGTTAACCACAACTTGCTCTGCCAGCCATGCTAGCTCCCCGGCAGTATGAATAATGTAGGGGTCGCTGGCGGTGCCGCTCCCAACAGTTATTGGTGTGAGGCTTGAGCTAAATGGAGCTATAGTTATTGGCCTTTCAGCCGACATGTCTGGCTCTACGAAAACCGTGTTTATATTGTCTAAACCATCTGGTGCTGCGCGAGCTATTCTTATAGGCATATTTACAGCTAGCATACTAAGTACAATCATGGTACACAGAAGTTTTCTCCCTAACGCTGCAATGCTTTTTTTGATTTTCATGTTCATTCCCCTTTTATTATATGATTTCAAGGGCTACTATCTTGATTCAGGCCCTAGCACTACATCTGGGTTACTCATATCTTCCGATGCTAAATATCTTGACAAGTGGATAAGGTCTGAAAGGTCAACACTGCCATCATAGAAAACATCAGCGGCAGCAAACCCAAGGCCAGTAAGCTCCATATCGGGGGTACCAGCAAAATGCTGAGCCAGACGTATCAAGTCAAATATATCTACAACGCCATCCTCGTTAACATCGCCCCACAGCAGCCCAGGAGGTATCCAAGCAATTGCTACAAAGCCATCACGAGAGTTGGCCCCTACATCTTCATGGCTTAAGTGTTTCATTTCTATTATTGAAACATTGACGGGGGTTATAATTTCTTCATCCATGGCTAGATTGATATCGTTGATTGTGAAATATAGTGCAAACAATTCCTCAGTCTCAATTTCATAAGGTGAGGCCCAGACTATGTTGATTGTGCCGGCTTCTTCATTTACATTTGAAACAAATACCGAGCCGCCTAGGCCTCTGCGGATAGCAGCGTCATCTATTTCTTCAGGGGTTAACACATCACGGTCGTATGTGAATGTTAGGCTAAAGCCTGCAATGCCTGGGTTGTGTTGCATTGTGACTGGGATACGTACTGTATCGCCTGGCTCCCCTGCTGCTGTGCCTGCAATCAAGGTTGGTGCTGGATCTTGGCCCCAGATCATTACGGGTCTTATACGGCGAACCCTTGTAGTTCCATCACCAAGAACGCCGTTGTAATTATCGCCCCAGGCCCATACACTACCGTCCTCTCTCATCATGAAGGTGCTGTTGCCACCTGCTGATAATAGACGTGTCCAGTCATTGTATCCGCTTTTCTGCCCAAGAGAGGCGCCCATACTGCTGGTGTAAGTACCAGGAGGGTCATCACCGTGCACAGCATCCCATCGAGACCAAATAGTGCCATCATTTCTAAGGGCTACATGATGGTGCCTACCACCCATTGCACTTACCCAGTGGTAGTTTGTTCCATAACGTGCTAATCCCTCACTTCTTGTATCTAAACGGTCATAAAAAACCCAGTACCAATAGCTACCATCAGAAGCAAGAGCCGCAAAACCGGCACCATCTCCATGTACCGAAGCCCAATGGGTACCTATACCAATTTGTACAAAAGGGTCGCCATAAAGCCCAAAAAGCCAGAGGCTTCCGTCTGTCTTAAGTATTCTCATCGGGACATTAATTTGACCGCCATAAGGTTGCCCGGTAAAAGAATGAGGAGGAGCAATATCCCCCACAGAAACACTAACCCAATCCATATCTATCCCAATCTGCACAGGAAGGCTACTATGCCCATCGTTATACCAAAGAAACCCCCAACCCCAAAGACTACCATCCGTCTTAATCGCGCCAGTCCCACGAGGGCCAACAGATACACTGGCCCAATCGTTGCAAACACCAAGCCTTCGAGGCACATGGCTATCAATTGTACCGCCGTCCCCAAGAAGATTATGCCTATTACTTCCCCATGCCCAAAGGCTACCGTCTGCTCTTATTGCCGTTGTACGGTTGCCTCCGGCAGATACATATGCCCAATCATAATCCGTGCCTATACGCACCGGGTAATATCTGTTTATAGTGGTTCCATCCCCAAGCTGCCCGTAGCTGTTTAGCCCCCAGGCCCAAAGGCTACCATCTGTTTGGATAGCCACAGTATGACTTCCAGAGGTATCAAGCTGCATAATACCCGGCCCAGCTTGCCAATCTGCGGGAGAGGCCTGTAATGCAATACCGGGCAAACCAGCCACAAGCATACTAAGCACAACCAAAGCCCCCAACATCTTTTTCCCAAATTCGATGAAATATCTCTTTGTTTTCATTTCCATTCTCCTTCTTGGCTTATTGGGCCACACCCAACTCAATATAATACGGGTCTGCAAGGTACTGGGCCATAAGAATAAGGTCAGCAACTGTCACCCTGCCGTCTCTATCTACATCGGCAAAATAAAGGGCGTCTCCATAAAGCTCCATCCCTGGGATATTGGCCAAATGCTGTGCTAGTCTAATTAAGTCGCCAACATGCACATAGCCAGAGCCTGTTACATTGCCCCAAATTCCCTGCTGGTCAATATTAATAATGCCGTAATTGGTACGGGCATAGATATCTTCCCGGTACTCGTTCATTAAATCTGTCACCGACAAGGATACATATAACTGACCCTGAGGGGCATCATCGTTAATCCTAAACCGGATTGTAAACAGCTCTCCAGTAGTCATATTGCTAGACGACCCCCAGATTACCGTCACACTGGTTGGAGCGGGATATCCCTGAGAGGTGTAATAATATGGCGGCTCTTCATTCCCGCCATAGTAATAAGTATCGCGCTCATACGCCTCCCACACATTTGAAACAAACACTTCCCCGCCAAGCCATGGGTTTTTTGTGACACCAATAGGGGTAAGCACCCCGTAGTCAAAATCTATTTGCAAAGAGAACCCAGCAATCCCAGGGTTGCCAAGTAGGAAAACAGACACATCCACTTCATCCCCGGACCTGCCACTTTCTGCATAGAAAAGGAATACGACATCTTCATTGCTGGCCAAAATCCTGGGCAAAGCAAGGCCAGTTGACGATATTAGGACAATAAGAAATAAGCTAATCGCCATAACACGAAGCCTCTTGAATCTCAAGCTCATAAGACTCATCCCCTCTATGCATTTATAATATGTAGCCAAGTCTTGCAGATATGTAAATAATAACATTTATAGAATCAATTTGCAATATATAAATAATTTTCGACAAATAATACAACCCCGCAAATACAACAATTTGCATTTGCGGGGTTGTTAGGCTACATATATATATTATAAGGAACAAGCACCATCCAAATCACTCCTCAGAAAGAACCCGCGACCCCTTCCCATATGCCAAATAAAGCACAATAGCAGAGACAATCATCATGATAACAGCATACACAAAGGTAAGGGCCGTATTATCCGCAGCCCCATCCTCGGTAAGCTGTCGTATTTGTACCCCAAGGGGCAACGCAAGAGGATGATACAAAAACACAGACATATCAAACTCTGTAAGCAATGCATTAAAGTTAAGGGCAAACACCGCCATAACAGAGGGCAAAACTACAGGAAAGATAATCCTAAAAAACGTATATAGGGACTTTGCGCCTAAATTTTTAGCGGCATCCTCCAATGTATCATCTACAGAGAAAAACGCAGCCCTCGTTAGCCTAAGAGTAAAGGGTATCCGAATAATCACATAGCCAATAACCAAAATAGCCATAGTTCCCGTTATTGCCCGGTTAGCCATAAACCACTGGGGCCGCCCAAAGGTTGTAATAAGACCCAAGGCAATCAAAACCGTAGGAAGCAGCCAGGGTATCATAAAGGCATACTCAATAAAGGTGCTAATCTTTCCCTTATACTTGGTAATCAAACGACAAAGCAGCAATATCAACGCCGCCACAGTGGCCGCTGCTATAAAGGAATACGCACCGCTTACAAACAAAGGCCTATAGGCGGTGGGGTTTGTTACTATCATCCGGTAGTTTTCTAATGTAAAGGACGAAAAGCTAAGCTGCCTACGGGAAATTGTAGCCGCGTCTGTAAAAGAAAACAGTATAATCAATACAACCGGCGCAATGTAAATCAAAAATAGAAAATAAGAATAAACATGGGCCAGCACATTAAACACCGGGTTTTTGATTTTCTGCTTAACAATTTCGGTTTTAACTTTAGATACAGACAGATAATGCCCACGGCTTTCCAGCCACGCAAGGCCACCTATTAGAATAAAAGAAGACATCCCAAGCAAAAGAGCCATCAAAGCCGCCAAATCCCTAGACCCAGGCATTGCAGAAAACGATAGTATCAGCGGGTTAATGGTTTGGAAGTCCCTACCCCCAACCAACAGAGGTGCCGCCATTGCACTAAGCCCACCAATAAATGTGAATAGGGTAACAGCCGTCAACGATGGCAGAATAACAGGGAGAACCACCCGCCTTATAATAGTAAAATTGGAAGCCCCCATGTTTTGCGCAGCCTCAATTGTTTGAAAATCTACACCTCTTAAGGCATTCCGTAGGAAAATCATATAATTCCCCGTTGCCGCAAAGGTCATAACAAATAAAACCGCCCCAAAGCCCTCAAACCAGCTTGTGTTAAAATTGGGGAAAATAGAGACAATAAGATTAGTAATATATCCGCCCTGGGAGTAAAGAAATCTGTAGCCAGATACTAAAATAATGCCGCTATATAGTAGTGTAGTCATATAGCCTAATCTTAATATCTTAGCGCCCTTTATCCTAAAATACTCCGTAATTAATACCAGGCTTACCCCAATAATACCTACTGTCACCGATAATATAGGGGCCAAAATAAAACTGTTTCGCAAGCTGCGCCTGGCTCTTTCTGAGCCAAAGAGGCGCTCTGGGGCTCTCATAGTAAAGGCACCATCTTGCCAAAACACACCGATTATCGTGTTAATATTGGGCACAATAAGGAAAAACACTATAAACCACAAAAGGGCTATGATTAGCAGTGTTTTAACGGCATTGGTCCTTAGCTCATCAGTCCACTTACTTCGTAGTAATTTCATATTTCTATCCACCTCGCCCACTAGGGGGCATCATTCATAACCATGCATAAAAAAGGTTTACCAAAAAGAACTAAACCGGCTACTTGCCCCTCATTAATACTGCAATATGTTGTTAGGGTCAAAGCTTACGCTGACCTTTTCCCCTATTTCATATTGAGGGACACCGCTGTTCTTTTCAATTACCTTAATAACAGAGCCAGCGGCATTGAGGGTATACTTGATATACAGGCCATAATATTCAAAGGACATAACCTCGGCTTCATGTAAAACTACATGCCTTGCGCTTGGGTTATTTACATACACCCGTTCTAGCCTAATGTAGCAATTTTTATCCGATTCGATATTAACCTTTTGCAAAAATTCCCCATCAAGCTTATTAATATCGCCTATAAAATTGCACACAAATTCGGTTTTAGAGTGGTTATATATTTCGTCTGGCCTGCCAATTTGCTCTATTACCCCATTGTTAAATACCGCTATACGGTCCGAGAGAGTAAGGGCTTCCTCCTGGTCGTGGGTAACGTAAATTGTGGTTATCCCAAATTTACGTTGAAGCTCTTTTAGCTCGTTTCTTAGCTGGACTCTAAGTTTTGCGTCCAGGTTAGACAGGGGCTCGTCCAGGCAAATGATAGATGGGGAAGTCACCAATGCCCTAGCTATGGCTATGCGCTGCTGCTGGCCCCCTGATAACTGGCTTATCTTTTTAGACATTTGGCTTGCGTCAAGCTCTACCTTTTGGGCAATTTCCTCTACTCTTTGCTTTATTTCGGCCTTGGGTACTTTTTTTACCTTTAAGCCAAAAGCAATATTTTCAAATACAGACATAGAGGGAAACAGGGCATAGTTTTGGAATACCATGCCGATATTGCGCTTTTCTATTGCCGTATTGGTTATGTCTTTGCCATTGACGGTAATAGTGCCGCTACCCGGTATTATAAAGCCAGTTATACTGCGAAGGGTTGTGGTTTTTCCACAACCAGAAGGCCCAAGGAGGGTAAAAAACTCTCCTTGGGCTACCTGTAGGCTAATGCCTTTAAGGGCTTCGAAATCTCCGAATTTTACCCTTATATTATCTAAGATTATCATGTCGCTCTTACTGCATGTAGGTTAGGTATATATGCTCTAACCATGATTCCATATTGGCAGAAATAACATCCCAATCTATGTCTTGGTGCCGCAATGCGGCTATTTCCAAAATGTCTGCTGGCAAGCCGTTGTGGGCATTGGGGTTAGCTGGTAAGTAGTTAAACTCTATACCAAAGGCGTTCATTGTTTCTGCGCTTCCAAACCAGTCAATAAAACGCTTTGCCGCATCTGGGTTGTTTGCGCCGTTTATTAGTGCAACACCTTCCACAGAAAATGGTACCCCAATTGCCGGTGAAACATAAGCAGCCGCTACTTCAAACTGTTCTGCCCTTACGGGTTTGCCTGTATGCCACATTTGGCCCATTGCTACATCATTGTCTTCTAGCGCAATGGTGGCAAATAAGTCTTCACCCAAAAGGTTAACGCCGGTGCTGTATTTGCCCTGGATATTGGCCCAACCTTCGGCTGATACGCCCAAATGGCCACTTGGGTCTAAAAATCTAGTGAAAATGCCGGAAAGTATCATATGGGTTGTGCTACCCGTTAGTGCCTGAGAAAAGGCATGGCGACCATGGAAGCGCTCGTCATTCCACAGGTCTAGCCAGTCTGTAGGGGCTTCTGCGGGGCTAAACTGCTCTGTATCATAGATTAGCAGGTTGGCCATAAGGGCCACTGCATGGAAATATCCATATCTATTGTTTAGATGAGCCGGTACTTCGCTTGCCCATGGTGGAGTATATGACTCAAGAACATCGTCGCCTATCAAGTCTGCCCATAATAATTGGTTTAGACCAAACACTACATCCCCCAGTGGGTTATAGCGCTCTGCTCTAAGCCTATTGGCTAGGCCTACACCGCCCATATCTACAAATTGCACGTCTATACCTAGTTCTGCGGCTGCCCGCTCTTGTATCCAATCTCCACGGCCATCTGTTATTGCGTTTGAGTATAGGATAATTGTGTCTGTGCCGTCTGCTGCTGTGTCTCCTGCTGCTTCGTCTCCATTACCGTTACCACATGCCGCTACCAGCAGTACGGCGGCTAGTATGGCTACCAGTAACAGGGTTTTAAAATGGCTCTTTTTCATTTCATTCCTCCGTTTTTTAATTACTTGGTATTACGCACAGCATTCTAATTTAGGTTTTTGGGATAGTCAAGCAGAGATTAGATAATACCCTAAAATAGCATTAACAATCCCCCATGCAAGCTCATTTTGGTTATGGGGGTTAATCATCCATGCAAAGTCTTGGATATTGTTCATAAAACTAATTTCCACAATTACGGCAGGTGCCCACACCGGGCGGCATACAAAGAAATTGGCCTGGTGGACTGTCCGGTGGCGGGTAGTAAGTGGGTTGATATAGTGCAAGTTATTCATAAAAAACTCTGCAAGAGGCAGGCTGTTGGGGTTGCGATACCACATGGTAAAGCCATGTATATTGGTAGCGTTTGTAGTCTCAGCGGTGCTGTTGGCGTGGATGGAGATAAACATGTCGGGCTTTACACCACGGCTGATATCTACCCGCTCTTGTAGGGTATAAAAGGCGTCCTCTGTTTCTCTTATAATAGTAACTTCCGCACCAAGCTGGCGCAGCCTTTCCGATAGCAGTAACACATTGGCCAAAACTATATGGCTTTCGGGCATATATGCGCCCATAGGGCCAAGTGCCCCTGGGTCATCGCCGCCGTGGCCTGCGTCTATTACAAAGTTAAACCCGGCAAGGGGGTAATTGCCCTCAGACAATGTACGGCGGCGGCGTAAGACTAGGCGCAGCTCGTTGTTTTCGTGTTCTACATAAAAACCTTCTAATCGTGCATTTTGCTTCAAGGTCATGAAGTATGCCGGTGCGCCGTTGTGTGTGCCAATGACTATTTCCTCAAACATGGTGGTTCCTGGGGTGAAGAAAATCGGAGGCAGTGCATTTTGAAGGCCTAGGCTTACTATTAGCTCCCTACCGTCAAATTCCGCATAAACTACCGGGAAAACATCTGTATTCCATATTATTTTATCTTTGTGGTCATCTACGATATAGCGGCCTTCTGATAGATGGCCTGCTTTGGCCATTATGAGGGATGGCTCCGCTGTTTCTACAAATCTGTGAACATTGGTTGTCTCCACCCAAACCCCTGTTGCAAGAAGTGTCCAGTCTCCGCGTACCGCAATTATACGGTCCCGCTGGCCCCGGTGTATCATCCAGTGTGACCCGCCGGTGGTGGTAGGGCCTGGGAAAACCCACGCTGATGCTGCCGTTACCTCTGCGTATAGGCGGGCATCTGGGCCAATTTGCATTATGCTTCCGGCTGCTGTGGCTGATGCTGTATGGTTGTTCCAGGTCATGGTGTATACAGGGCGGCCTATGTCTGTTATTGCGTCACTTGAGGCAGTGGCGCTTGGGATAAACGTACCGGTAAACTGGGCGGCTACTATATTAGTGGCAGTGCTTGTAAGGTTGGTGTTGGTTTGGGCTAGCTGGATTACCTCGCCGCCTATCTCTACTGTTACGGTTGCACCAGCAGGGGCTGTGGCTCTTAGTGTAACGGCATAGCCCATTGCTACCCATTCATCGGTGGCGGGGGCTACATTGGTGATAGCCGGGTAAGCCATGGGTGGGGCTGGTGTTGCAATAGCAGGGCCGTTGTTGGTGACAATTCTTGTTATAGGTGCTTGGCCTTCTTGGGTGAAGGTGAAGCTGTTTTGGCCTCTTTCCAGTGGCATAAAAATACTAAAGAAGCCTTCGCTGGTGCGGTTTATAACAAGCTCGCCGTTTATATATATAGGTATGTCTGGGAGTCCGCTGCCAAAGAAGTTAAACCCTGCCGCGTCTATTACCGTCACATCTCGTGAGGGCTGAGCAACTAGCAACCTGTCCATTAAAAAAACCGGTATTGGGGTGGGTATTGGCGTTGGCTCGGGTATATGCATCTCAAAAAACCGCCCTACTTCATCCCCTACAGAGCCAACCATAAAAGCAGACCTAAAGAAAATGCTGCCCTGTACTACGTCAGACTGGGCATTGCGGTGTAGCTGCTGCAATATTACTCCATCCCAGTTATCCCGGCCTAGAACCTCACGGTATATTGCAAGGCCTATATATAGGTCTACATTTGTGCCTTCGACTAAGTTTTCCCACCAACTAAGCACCCGCTCGTAGTCGGCTCTATCATGGCCAAAATACCAGTAGATTTGAGGGACAATGTAATCCACCATACCTTCTATTACCCAGCGGCGGGTGTCTGCATATAGCCGGTGATAGCTTTCCATACCATTGGTATCGCTGCCCCGTGGGTCTGTGCTTTGGTTTTTCCATATTGCTGTAGGGGATACGCCAAAGCGTACATCCGGGTTAATTTCCCTAATGGTGGACTGCAATAAGCGTAGCATATCGTTTACATTTTCTCGCCGCCAGTCGTGAAGGTCCATACCGCGGCCATGGGTGACAAAGCTGGCTTGGTCTGGAAAGTCGCGACTTGGATAAAAATAGTCGTCTAAGTGAATGCCATCTATATTGTAGTTTTGCATTATCTCGGCTACCCCGTCGGCTATAAGCTGGCGTACCTCCGGCAGGGCTGGGTCAAAGAATAGTGCATTATTATAGGTTATTACCCAGTGGGGGTTTTCCCTAGCTGGGTGGCCCTGGGCCAGTTGATTTACATTGGTAATGTTTTCTGAACGATTTGTTATGCGGTATGGGTTTATCCAGGCGTGGACTTCTATGCCCAAGGCATGGGCCCGCTCTACCCAGTAGGCCAAGGGGTCAAAATTTTCCGGTGGGGCTTGGCCCTGTGTGCCGGTTATCATAGCCGACCATGGGAAAATTTCTGACCGGTATAGGGCATCTGCGGCGGGGCGCACCTGTACGAATACGGCGTTCATCCCCAGGGTATGAACCCGTTCTAATATACTGTCTATTTCCCGGCGCATATCGGCGGCACTCATGTTTCTGCGGGAGGGGAAATCCAGATTATAGACCGAGGCTACCCACACACCACGCATCTCCCCAGAGCGGCCTGGGGTGGGTATTGCGGGGTTGGTTTGGCCTATAGCTACAGCGTTTGGGGCTATAGCCAATACAAGTGCTGCAATTGATAGAATAAGTACAAATAGTGCTTTTAATTTTTTCATGCATTACCTTCCTTTATTGAATGGGTGTTTATGGCACACCTACTTAACATGTTCCTATGTGGGGGTTTTTATACGAAAATTATCCCGGCAGAATTATAACACGTGGCCAAGGTTTAAGACATTAATCGACAAGGTTTTTTATTAAGATTTTACTAAGTTTTTGTAAAAAATTTATCTATTGCAAAATTATGACTCCATACATATTGACGAACATATGTCTTGGGTGTATTTTGGAAAATCAGCTAAGCAAGCGAAACCAAAACAAGGGCTGGAGCGCTTTTACCCAAAGTATCAAAACCTGAAATTGAGGCCATCAATGTTCGTATGACCTCTGCATCTGACGCTGGCGTTAGTGAGGGGAAACTTCATAGCTACAAACAAATAAAAGAGCATGGAAGCCCCGAGCTTCCGAAAGCACCATTTCATGACATGGGAAGAAAAAAAGTGCCAAGCAGATGACTCACTTGGCACTTTGTAGACCGCTTTATCTAAATATATGTGGCGTAGCGTATGGTTTGTCCAATCTCCACCATTCACGGTTGGCCCTAAGTGCAATCCATGTTTTGTGGATACCGTCGGGTTTCATGACAAAGTAGTTAGAGTTTGAGGCTTCCTGTATATACGAGTAGTACCAGGCGTTTTTGTTCATATTATCCGGCCAGGTTAGCATGTCAGGTAATAAGTCGCTTGGATACTGTGGAAGGCGGCCTGTTGCACGGTTTACAAGTGCGGCAACCTGTGCACGGGTAA
>Ga0123355_10003852_pt1 | contig 21699 bp, 25 predicted proteins | sample TergutEmb28metaG_3_FD_89872 | JGI IMG/M metagenome (GOLD analysis project Ga0123355, IMG submission 89872) | Embiratermes neotenicus P1 segment gut microbial communities from Petit-Saut dam, French Guiana - Emb289 P1 | ecosystem: Host-associated > Arthropoda: Insects > Digestive system > Gut ...
AGCGGCTTCTACGTCATCCTTTAGGGCGCGTATTTCTTCCCTTGACCATAGCTCTCCTGGTTGTTTGTCAAAGAGGGTAGAAATTACCCCAACCACACCGGGAATTTGGCGTATTTGCCAAAGTTTTACTGTGTCAGCTTGTGGCCCAAACCAACGCAATGTCATTTTCATCTTTGCTTTCCCTTCCTTCTCAAAAATTTTAAAGATATTGTCTCATATTCGGCACATGATGTCCACAATATTTGTAATTTATGTTATAATCTATTCTGTAGAACAGTTCTAAGGAGAATTCTAGTGAGTAAAATTATAGCGATAGCTAATCAAAAAGGTGGCGTGGGTAAAACTACTACCACAGTTAATTTAACAGCTTGTTTAGCACAGGCCGGTAAAAAAGTGCTTGCGGTAGATTTAGACCCCCAAGGTAATACTACAAGCGGCCTAGGCATAGACAAAGATAATTTAGATTACACCATTTACGACCTTATGCTAGGTGACGGCTACATAGAGCAAGCCATGTTGCCAACTCAAGTAGATGGTTTACGTTTGCTGCCCTCTAATGTAAATCTTTCTGGTGCAGAAATTGAGCTTATAGACGTACCTGATAGAGAATACCGTTTAAAGAGCATTTTAAAGCACGCTAAATATCTTTATGATTATATTTTTATTGACTGCCCTCCTTCCTTAAATATGTTGACTTTAAACGCATTTTGCTCAGCAGATTCTGTTCTTGTGCCTATACAATGCGAGTATTATGCCTTAGAGGGGTTAACTCAACTTTTGCATACCATAGAACTGGTTCAGCGTAAAATGAACCCACGTCTTACTATAGAGGGCGTAGTTTTTACCATGTACGACGCCCGAACAAAATTATCTACAGACGTAGTTGAAGAGGTTAAAAGCTATTTGGGACAGTACGTATATGAAACTATGATTCCGAGAAATGTCCGTTTAAGTGAAGCTCCAAGCCATGGCCTGCCAATTACTTTATATGACGCCAGTTCTAAAGGAGCAGAAAGTTATAAATTATTAGCAGAAGAAATTATGATGAAGAGTAGGTGAGTAAAATGCCATTGCCTCGTAAAGGATTAGGACGCGGGCTAGAAGCCTTGATAGATACAGGATCTGAATCGTCCCAGGTGCAATTAGAACAAAACACTAGCCCTTTTAGTACCACATTTGCCCCACCGAAAAGACCGGATGGAGTAAGCCAAATCGACATCAGAAAAATAGAGCCTAATCGCGGCCAGCCAAGAAAATATTTTGACGATACTGCCTTAACAGAGCTTGCAGATTCTATTAAATCTTACGGAATAATTCAGCCTTTGGTTTTAAAAGATAGCGGCACTTACTTTAGCATAATAGCCGGGGAACGCCGCTTTAGGGCCGCTCGCTTAGCAGGCTTAGAAGAAGTGCCGGCAATAATTAAAGATTACACAGACGAAGAAATTTTACAAATTGCCCTAATAGAAAATATCCAAAGACAGGATTTAACTCCTATAGAAGAGGCATCCTGCTATAAAAGGCTGATTGACGATTATTTTTTTACAGCCGAGGCAATTTCAGAAAAAATCGGTAAAAACCGTTCAACTGTCTCTAATATTATTCGCCTTTTGGAATTGGATGAAAGAGTGCAAGATCTCGTATCAGCCGGAAGGCTTACCATAAGCCACGCCAGAGTACTGTTAGGATTAAAAGATAAAGAAATCCAGTTTGCTGCAGCAGAGCAAATAGCTGAAGAGGATTTAAGTGTACGCGCAAGCGAAAATTTGGTAGCAAAACTAATTGAAGAAGCCGAAGAAGCTGAAAACTCGACACCCCCTGCATCTGAAGAAGAGCAAGAAGCAGATCAAAACGTAAACGAAGCATATCGCCAAGCAGAAGAGGAGCTGCAAACTCTGTTTGGAGCAAAAGTGAATATTTTACAGGGTAAGAAAAAAGGGAAAATTGAAATTGAATATTACTCACCAGGTGAGCTGGATAGATTAATAGGCTACTTTAAATCCCGGACATCAGATGTATTTTGAAACTACTTTTAGGGGCTTCAAAATACATCGAATGGAGGCGTAGTAAATGGAAGATGTAAAGATTCGTTACGAAAGACTTAAGGCCAAAGGGCTAAAATTAGATATGTCTCGCGGTAAGCCGGGGGCGGATCAGTTAGCACTTTCCAAAGATATGATGATAGTCCTTTCGCCTGACGACTATCTTGCAGAAGATGGATCAGATTGCCGGAATTACGGTGGTGTAGATGGCATACCCGAAATGAAAAAGCTGTTTGCCGAGTTGATGGAAGTTGAAACCGAAGAAATATTAGTAGGTGGCAACGCCAGCCTAACGTTAATGTACGAAAGTTTATGCGCGTTTTTCCCAAAAAGAGAAAAAAGAAAGTTTTTATGCCCGGCACCAGGCTACGATAGGCATTTTACCATTACGGAGTATTTAGGATTTGAGCTAATAAGCATTCCAATGACAGCAGAAGGCCCTGATATGCGGGAAATTAAAAAGTATATTGCTGACCCAGCCGTAGCCGGTATTTGGTGTGTGCCTGTTTTCTCTAACCCGCAGGGATTAACTTATTCTGATCAAGTAATCAAAGCGCTGGCGAATATGAAACCCGCAGCAAGTGATTTTCGCATATTATGGGATAACGCATACATGCTGCATCATTTTGAAGGCGAAGCCCCTAAAACAGTAAATTTGCTTAACGAATGCAAAAAAAATGGCACATATGATATGCCGCTAATGTTTACGTCATTTTCAAAAATTACTTTCCCTGGGGCCGCAGTGTCTGCTATGGCCGCCTCTCCTGCTAATCTCAAAAAAATGCGAGATCATTTAATAGTGCAGAGTATAGGGCCTGATAAGTTAAATCAATTGCGGCATGTGCGCTATTTTAAAAATGCTGATGGTGTTCGCAAACATATGGAAAAACACGCATCAATTTTACGTCCAAAATTTAGTGCGGTGATAAAAGCATTAAGCGATAGCTTAGAAGGCAGGGGCTTAGGCACATGGTTAAAACCTTCAGGAGGTTATTTTGTGTCTTTCGACACCTTGCCCGGCTGTGCCAAACGCACAATAGATTTATGCGCAGAAGCAGGTCTAATAGTAACAGCCGCTGGAGCGGCTTTCCCCTACGGCAAAGATCCGCAAGATAGCAATATCCGTATAGCACCAACTTTCCCAAACCAAGGGGAGTTAGCACAGGCAATGGAACTTTTTTGCACCGCTGTAGAGCTTGCAGTTTTGGAATCTAAATATAAAAACGCAATATTATACTAGGAAATTGCTTGCAATTTCTCTAGCAGCCCCCAGAGGCGGCGAAGCCGCTTTTTAATTAACTTTATTTATTGTGCTTCAGCTTCCATATCGGTGCTAATTTCTCGTAAAATATTTTCTAATTCATCTATGCGGTTAAAAATAAGTGCTATACTTGCATCATCTGGTGGGGATAGATATTGACGAATTAAATTATTATAGTCATCTTGGAAAGCTTGAACACGGCTGCGTTGTAACTCTAAAGATTCGTAAATTTCGCGCAATTGCGCAAATGCCTGGTTTTTACGCATAGAAATTTCTGCCTGAGAATTTTTTAAAATATTATCAGCAGCCATTTGAGCACTTATGATTGCATTTTTGATAGCGTTATCTTTATCTTTATAACTTTTTATCACTTGTTCTAAAGTTTCTATATATTCGTCAACTTCCTTTGGATCGTACCCGCGCTTTACTATGTTAAAACTCTCCATAATCTATGACACTCCCATCCTTCTATCTTAAAGCAAATGTTTTTATTTCCTAAAAAATAGCTTATCATAATCTGTCAAAAATGGCAACCCAAAAGCGAGTGGTTAGACTAATGATTACAATTAATGACATTTTCTTCATGAAAGAAGCCTACAAAGAGGCCTTGTATGCATATAAACTTAAGGAGGTACCTATAGGCTGTATAATTTGGTGCGACGCCGAAAACAAAATTATAGGCCGTGGCTATAATCGTCGTACTACAGAAAAAAATGTTTTGTATCACGCAGAAATAATTGCTATTGACCAAGCCTGCCAACATTTAGGCGATTGGCGGCTAGAAGGTTGCCGCCTATATGTTACTGTAGAACCCTGCCCCATGTGTGCGGGGGCAATTTTGCAAGCTCGTGTGCCTGTAGTGGTTTATGGTGCAAGTAACCAAAAAGCAGGTTGCGTTGGTTCTATATACAACCTGCTAGACGACAGTCGATTTAATCATAGGGCCGAGGTTATTTCAGGAGTTTATGAAAAAGAATGCGCGGAACTTATAAGAAATTTTTTTAAAGAGTTCAGAAAATCTTAGCCCAAAGCACCTAGTGTGAATTTAAACTTCATACAATATTAAGATGTAATTTAAATTCGCACCAAGTGCGAACTTGAATTTCAATAGAGTACAAAAATACCGACATGAACATTGTCGGTTTTTTTGTACTAAAATGTAATTCAAGTTCGCACCAAGTGCGAACTTAAACTTCAATAAAGTGGAAAAATAGCAACTTGAATCTTGTTGCTATTTTTCCACTAAGATGTAGTTTAAGTTAGCACCTCCTGCGATGGCCCACAGATATAAACTTGCTACCGAGCCATAGGGAGAGTATCTTTGGCGCAACTCTTCAAATACATCTTTTGTAACATTTTCGTAATTATATAAAATTTGTATGCCTTTTATAATGGCTAGGTCGCCATAGCTTAAAATATCTGGCCGATTCAGAGAAAATAATAGAAGCATTTCGGCAGTCCATAGGCCTATGCCATTTAGTTTTATAAGTTCTTTGATAATGTCTTCGTCTGTCATGGAAGGGAAATTATCGATATCTAACTCGCCGCTATTCACTTTTTGAGCTGCGCCTAGGATATAATCTGCTTTTCTAAAAGAGATGCCATAGCTTTGAAGCTCTGTTTGAGAATGAGCTAGTATAGTTTCAGGATTTATTTCTCCAAGGCCATTTAACATTCTTCCCCATATGGTTGCTTGGGCTTTTGTAGATATCTGTTGGCCTACTATAGAATTTACCAGGGCAGAAAATAAATCTGGGTTAGTTGATCGCTTTATTTGGCCAATTTTATCTATAGCCTTGCCTAAAATTTTATCGCGTTTTTTTAAATAATTTGTTTCGGCATTGCCGTAGATGAAATAATTTTGCATTCTGCTTGTTCCTTCGCTATAATATAAACAAATTTATCCAAATGGAGGGATTATTATGTCAGCAGTGGGAGAATATCGCATTTTTATGAGTACGCCAATCGGTGACAGGGACATGACAGTGACAATTAATGAAGATTCAGGTACATTAGAGTCTGAAGGCCGGGTTTACGAGTTGCGCGATGTAACAGTTACCGAAAACACATTTTCAGGTTCTGCAACACTAAGCACACCTATGGGCGAAATTGACGCTACACTGACCTGCACAGTTGATGGAGACGAGGTAACGGGGGAATTAATGACACCGTTTATGCCTATTGTTGCTACTGGTAGGAAGCTTTAAATTAAATTTATAAAACGGTGTGGCATGGGAGCCGCACCGTTTTTATTTTATACTAGGAAATTGCTTGCAATTTCTCTAGCAACCACCAGAGGCGGCGAAGCCGCTTTTTTATTGCTTTTTATCCACAAATCTGCGTCAAAGCACCGCTGGTATCCCATATAAGTTGATCCGGATAATGGCCAGAGCCAAATACCTCTGCTGTAGCCCAGGTATCGTAGCCAACCTCTTTAAAGGCTGCCATAACACTTGGCCAGTTTACATCTCCTGATAGGATGTTGATAAACCCATTTAAGCCGCCGAGAGCAACTTTAAAGTCTTTAAAATGTACCTTGCAAATACGATTGCCTAAAATGCGTATCCAATGTTCTGGTTGACCGTAGGCTAGTATGTTTCCTACATCAAAATATGCGCCTACATATGGGCTGTTTATTTTATCAATAAAATCTCGCATCTCTAAAGGAGAAAGCAGGAATTGATTCCATACATTTTCTAGACCAATTTTTACTTGCAATGCTTCGGCCTTTTTTTTGAGCTCCATAAATGCTGTAAGGGAACGATCGTAGGCTATGTCGTACTGCACAGGTACAAAATCTGGATTCCATGGGACAGCCACTGCGCCGGGCACAACTAAAATAGCGTCTGCTCCAAATGCTTTTGCCATTTCCAACTGCTTTTCTACGATTTTTATAGCTTTTTCTCTTACTACCGGGTCATCAGATGTTATAGGGCTACCCCAGTGTAAGCCTGTTGATACACTGTGGATTGGTAGATTTAACTTTTCCGAGTATTTGCGTAATTCTTCCCAATCGGCTGGGGTGGATTGTAGGCCTGTTGGGCCATCTTCTTCTAGGTTAAGTTCAATTCCGTCAAAACCAGCCTTTTTCGCAAATGCCATGCCCTCTTTTACGGTTTTGTCTTTTGTAAATGCCCATGCGTTAATTGCCTTTTTCATTCTTTATGCCTCCTTCGTCGGCTTATCAGAGGATGTTTAAAATTCGCAAGTGAATTTAAACTACCTCCATCAGTGCTCCTTTGTTGTCTGCTGATTTCTTTTCTGCCTCTGCTAAGCGAATAGTTTGCATATGGCTGTCTAATAGTTCTAGATAGTCAAAATTTTCTTCTCCTTTTAGCAGTTTGCTGAATAGTATAATTTCATCGTAGTATGCATTTCTGCCTTCAAATTCGGCTTCATAGCCTTCACCATCTAATGGATGTACCATTAATTTGCCCTTTTCGAATACTAGCGCGCCCTTTTCAAAGTTTATGCGGAATAGCATAGAGAATCCATAGCCATCGCCGTTGATTGTCCAGTCATCTTGGGCGTTTACCATTTTGCCGTCTTCGTAGATATAGTTTGTAGAAACTATATCATAGCCGCTGCCTTCTATAACATTGCGACCAGATGTACTTACTGCTTTTGGCAAGCCAAACAGCCATACGATAGTATCTACATCATGCACATGCTGATCTAAGAGGCATCCGCCGGATTTTTCTTCATCTAGTAGCCAATTTTCCCAAGACCAACGAGGGGTTACGCCGCCGCGATAGAAGTATGCGCCTACACATTTGCCGAAAGTCTCTTTGTCTACATAATCTTTGGCGAAAATGTAAGCATCCCAATAGCGCAGGCAATGGCCTATCATTAGCTTTTTGCCAGTTTTTTTGGCAACAGCTATCATCTCGGCGCATTCTGCGGACGAGCGAGCCATTGGCTTTTCACAAAAAACATTTACTCCCATTTCCATGGCTTTTATGCTCATAGGTGCATGTAGATGGGTCGGCAAGCAGAGGTCTACAAAGTCTAAATCCTCTTTTTTAATCATCTCTTCCATATTGGAGTAAAAAGCGTATTTTGATAAGTCAAATTTTGCATCTGTTTCATCTAAATTTCCAGCAACACCTTCTCCTGCTGCTAGCTTTTTTGCATCTACATCGCAGATGGCTACAAGTTCGATTCCTTCGTTATTTTCTGCCATTTTTATGTAGTTTGTTAGGTGAGCGCTGCCCATAACGCCTAGGCCTACTAAACCTACTTTCATGATGTTTCCTCCCTTAATTTTTTACAAAACAAGCCCGTCCGTAAGGGACAGGCTTGTGCAAAATACTCATAAATTTTTTAGAAATGAACAGCTTTACCTGTTCTTGAAGATTCGTAAATAGAATCCAAAATTTTAGTTACAACAAAAGCTTGGTCAGCTGTTACAAATAGATCGCCTTCGCCTTTAAGCGCTTTTGCCCAAATTTGAGCTTCTTTAGATGGAGGGGCTTCGCCACCTGTCATACCTGGGATGTATGGAGGAATTTTTGATCCTACCATAGTCACAGCTTGTTGTGCGCCTACTACGTGGTTTAATCTTACGCCATCGTAGGTATCTAGGCCGCCTTTGGTACCGCAAAGGTTTACCATGCCTGGTTTAGTTTCCATATTGAGTGCCCAAGATGCTTTTAGATGGATCACTGCGCCGTTTTTCATTTTTATGTAACCCACTGCAAAATCTTCTACTTCGTAAGTTTTTTCGTTCCAAGGGTCTGGGTTACCGGTCCAGCTTGTTTGGCCTTGAGTTTCTGAATCTAACAAGCGGCCAAGTTTTTCAAAAGATGTACCTACTACATGGTCTACTTCGTAGTTGTTCATAAGGAAAAGCGTTAAGTCAAGGGCATGTGTACCGATATCAATTAACGGGCCGCCGCCTTGCTTTTCTTTATCCATAAATACGCCCCAAGTTGGTACGCCGCGGCGGCGAATGTAACTTGCTTCTGCGTAATAGATATCTCCCAACCAGCCATCATCTATCACTTTTTTAGCTATAGCATTTTCGTGGAAGTGGCGATATTGATAACCGATGGTTAAAAGTTTGCCTGTTCTGTCACGGGCATCTAACATTGCTTTAGCGTCTGCTGTAGTTGCTGCCATTGGCTTTTCGCAAAGTACATGCTTGCCGGCTTCTAAAGAAGCGATAGTAATTTCGGCATGGGCAACGTTAGGGGTAAGTACGTGAACAGCGTCGATAGATTTGTCTGCAAGTAGTTCTTTGTAATCTGTATACACTTTTGCGTCTGGTGTACCAAACTCTTTTGCGCCTTTTTCTGCGCGTTCTTTTACGATGTCACAAAAAGCTACAAGTTCTACGCCTTCTTCTTGTTTCATGCCCGGGAAATGCTTTCCAAAAGCGATTCCGCCGCAGCCAATAAATCCAATTTTTACTGCCATTGTGGATTTCCTCCCTTAGTATAAGTTACTTTGGTGATGATCGTTTTCGTTTGTCTAAAAAGATTTAGACAAACGAAAGCCGACATCCTGATGCTTCACGTTGAGTATAATAGTTGCTGATTGCATAGTCAAGGGGATTTTTGCGGAAAAATTCATAGGAAAAATTCCATAGAAAAATTCACAGGAACCGTTCAGCTTTTAATTGCCAAGGCGTTTAGATATAATAATGACAAACTTAAAAAGGAGGCCAGCAAAATGGCAAACAAATTAGCAGTAGACAAGGAATTTAAGCAGCTAATCCCACCGCTTTTAGAGGAAGAGTACCGACAGTTGGAGCAGAACATACTCGCCAAAGGCAAATGTCTAAACCCAATTATCTTATGGGATGGGATAATCGTAGACGGCCACAACCGATTCTACATATGCATGGCGCATGGGATTGAGTTTGAGGTTAAAGATGTTTATTTCGAGAGCCGAAAAGAGGCTAAGCTGTGGATTTTGGAAAATCAGATGGGCAGACGCAATCTTACAGATGCTGCGCGGATAGAGCTTGCTTTATGTAAGGAGGAATTGTTGAAAGGATTGGCGAAGGAGAGGCTAAGTCGCGCTGGTGGTGATAAATACGGGAACAAAACGCCTATGTTCAAATCATCTACAGAAGATGAACAATCCGGAACTGTACGAAAGGCTATAGCAAAAGAAGCCAATGTTAGCGAAACTAATCTATTTAGGTACAAGAAAATTGTGGAACAAGGCAACCCGATATTGCTAGAAAAGGTCAAAAATGGCGAACTAAAAATTGGCACTGCCTATCGTATGCTGCCAAAGGAACTTTTGAAGCAGCTAAAAGAAGCCGATGAAATATTTGATTATATCGACGAACATTTATGTAAGATTAAAGGCAAGGAAATGAGAGAGGATATTGACGAGCGGCTTTTAAGCTTGAAAGTGCAGCTGCAAGCATTACTAGAAAAGAGGAAAATCTTATGATGCTAAAAATTGATGCTGATTTTAAAAACATAATACCACCACTAAGCCAGGAAGAATTTGAACAACTGGAACAAAACATCCTATCAGAAAAACATTGTAGAGAAGCTATTTTAATATGGAATGGTTACATAGTTGATGGCCATAATCGATATGTTATATGCCAAAAGCATGATATCCCTTTTGAGGTAGAGAAATTGCGGTTTACCTCAAAACACGAGGCCTTAATTTGGATAGCGGAGCATCAATTGGGCAGACGCAATTTGAGCGATGCAGTGCGCATTGAACTGGCGGCCTATAGGGCAAAGATGCTGAATTTAGGCGGCATTGTAAGAAAAGCAGTAGCAACAATGGCAGGAGTTAGCGAACAAACAGTGCATAGGTATATGAAAGTAGTTGCAAGCGGTGATGCCGGATTGATTAATCAACTTAGGAAGGGGGAAGTTAAAATTAATACCGCTTACGGTAAGTTGGCAGCAGAGACTAGAGTGGTTAGGAAGATAAATATTGAGCCGGATGGGGAAGATGAGTTGGGGGTTGAGTATTATGGTGAGACGATTAAGGGCTTGAGTAAGGTTGAGAGGTTTTATAGAGAGGTGGATGCGGCTTATGGAGAAGTGGAGTGGGATTGGTTTAGAAGGAGCTTGGAAAGGCATTTTAGGAGGGTTTAGATGGTAAAATGTTTGACCTGTGTGTTGGGTGCGTGTAAAATGAGCTTAGAAGAATGAGTGATGAAGTTAACTATCATTGGGGTATCATTATGAATATACTATTTTGGAATACAAATATTCCTAAAAGCGGAGACACAAAAGCAAGCAATATAGACAGTTGTTTGTTAAGTTTAGTAATGGAAAATGATGTAGACCTATTAATTCTTGCGGAATATGGAGAAGATATAAACTATCTTTGCCGCGCTATAAGCAATTTGACCGGGGTTCAATACATACCTATACAAAGCACTAACAATTGTAAAATTAAGGGTATAGTAAACATAAAATATAACATCCAAACACTAAGAGAAGATATTAGCAGTCGATATCTAATTGTTAAAATCACAACTGAATTCTACGAGTTGATTGTGGCTATGATTCATAGTGACAGCAAACTCTATTCGCGAGATAATCGACAAGAGGAGGCTTTGAGGTGGTTTCATTATAAAATAATTGAAGTGCAAGAAGAACATCAATGCAGCAATGTTATAGCAATAGGTGACTATAATGTAAATCCATTTGAGGAAGCATGTTTAAGTGCAAGTACATTATTTGCATTGCCTTTTGCAGAAGATACAATAAGAAATCCAACACGGAAGATGGGTGATAGAATTTATCAAAAATTTTACAACCCCACCTGGAAATTTTTAGGCAATAGAGAAATACCTTATACAACGTATCACTATTACGATAGCAGAGATATGACAAATTGCTACTGGAATGCGATTGATCAAGTAATGATTCGACCAAGTCTTATAAAGGTATTTGATGATAAACATTTTAAAATAATTTCTAATACAAAAGAACATCAACTGCTGCGAAATAAGAAGCCAGATGATGAAAATTATAGCGACCACTTACCTTTGTTTTGTATATTGAAGGAGGAACTGATATGATGGAAAGCATGTGGGACATAGCACTTGATAACAGTAGTTTGGAGGAATTGACGCCTCCCGATGAAATTGTTTCGATACAATGTGCGTACTTAACAGAGGCTACGAATGGAAAAATAATTGCAAAAATATCTCAGTTTAGGTATCATACGGAACCAGGCGATGATGAGTTTCATTTTGAATTTTATCTTACATCAAAGTTAATGCCAAATTATAAGTTTTCAATTATGCGTATTAGCCATAAAATACCGTATTATCCTTTGACCATTGCTTGTGATGATGATATTATCGAAGAAATCGAAGATAATAAATATAGAATTCTAACATGTAATGACGAAAAACATTTTATTTCTGTGTTATCCAAAATCATAAACTCTAACAAAATTAATAACGTCATAAATTCCTTGTATAGTATAGTTAGAAGCCACGAACGAAGGAATGGACTTGACGATGTTTCATCGTTTTAGACAGGGGGATAAGTGTGAAACATTTGCGAAGCAAATTTTCATACCACCTATTTGTTCCGCCGACGAAGGAGGCATGAATTAAATCATGAGAAAAGTAACACTAGCCGCGGCCCAAGCCGGAGATATAGGCATAGACAAGCGCTTCGACTGCCTGTCAACTAATTTTATACCAGACTCGCAGCTAATCTTAAAAGAACATGTTATACCAAGGCTAAATATGCAAGAAAAACTGCTTTCACAATGTCAAGACGCTGATTTAATACTGACAATTGAAGATATCTGCGGTTTAAACTATTTTCTATTGGCAGATAAACCATTCTTTGACGAGCTGGTAATCGCCTCCGCTCAAATAACAGAGGAGTGGTTTTCCAAATTAGCAAAAAGCATGAGGACACACATCGCTGCCTGCTATTTTACAAGAATAGATGGCAAAAATTACAACGTAACTTCTATATTTGGCAAAAACGGAAATATCCTAGGGCAATATAAAAAGACCCATATACCGCCCAATGAAATGTGGCATTTAGCTGATGGAGATCAATTAAATGTAATTGAATTGGATTTTGGCATAGTGGGCGTTTTAATATGCTATGATATGATGTTTCCGGAAGCGGCCTCTGTGCTGGCGGCAAACGGAGCAGAAGTTATACTTCATCCTACAGCTGGATATGGCTGGTATGATGCCATCGGCGAAGCTACACTTAAAACAAGAGCCAACGATAATTCTGTATACATACTGACTGCCAAAAATTATGTGTATAACGGAGCCGGCAAAAGCTCTTTAATTGACCCATGGGGCCATGCCTTGGTAGATGCAGGTTTTTATAAAGATGTAATCGTCTCTAAGACTATAGATTTAGATGTACCCAAAACTCAGGCAGATTGGTTTTACCAATCGCAAATGTCTGGGTTTACAGAAATACGAAAACGCTATCCGCAAGAGCGTAGGCCAGAGCTTTATGGTAAATTGGTAGAGCCTGCCCAGCGTTTGGCTGTTCCTAATGAAGATGAGAGAATGGTGCTTCGGGAAAAGGTAAAAAGAGGGGAGTGCCGTTGGTAAATGACTTCTACACCCACCCCTGCGGATATTTATTCTTCAACCGCCCATTAACCAGCCGCCCCCAGCCCAAAGGAAAGCCAGAAACACAGACAAGCACCCAAATTTTATTTCCATCAATATCCATCTCAAGAGACTCGCCTCGCAAATATCTTTGGCAATTTTCATCAGAGTAATGGGTAAAATTGCAAACATATTTAGCACTCCCCGCACCTAAGCCCAAGGCAAAAGCGTGGGAGGGCTGGAAGCGGTCTTTTTTTATTTCGCCCAAAAACCATCCACTACGAGCTACTCGCAAGCCAGATAAATCGGGCAAATCTGGAGGCAATGCAAATAGTAAGCCATCTCCTCGTTTAGATATATTCGTGACAAAGTTAAATCCGTCGGGGGTATAATTCAAATGAGTTTCGCAAAATTCTTTAAATAGTTTGCTAGGCTTGCCGGGTTTTGCTGCGACAGATTCATTCTGCCAAATGCCTTTGCGTTCTAGCAAACACAAAAAATGCCCCTCGCCATTTAATTTATGAGGCCATAGCCTAGCTGCGCCTTTAAGAGAGGGCGGGGCATCTATCCAATCCGGCCGGCCTTCCGCAAAATCCGCAACTTGGATGGGTACAACTTCAAAATCCGGATGGGATTTTAGAAAGTTAGCAATAGTACCCTCATTTTCCTCTGGGTTAAAAGTGCAGGTAGAGTACATTAAGCGGCCGCTGGGTTTTAGCATCTCGGCGGCATTTTTTAATATGTTGGCTTGCATTGCTACACAATCTGCTGGTTTGTTGCTTGTCCAGGCCTTTGCTGCATCAGGGTCTTTTCTAAACATACCTTCACCGGAACATGGTGCGTCCACCAAAATTTTATCAAAAAAATTGGCGAAACGCCCTGTCAAACGTTGAGGCATTTCGGTAGTGACTACAGCGTTTGTTGTGCCGCTTAGCGTTAAATTTTTTACTAATGCACGACATCGGGTAGCGCTTGTGTCATTCGATACAAGCAAACCCTGCCCCTGCAACTGCCCAGCAATTTGCACAGACTTCCCTCCTGGCGCAGCACAAAGATCAAGCACGCGTTCGCCGGGTTTAGGGTCTAAAACAACTACAGGAGCCATAGCACTTGGCTCCTGTAGATAGTATAAGCCCGCTTGATATAGTGGGACTTTAGATGGTCGCTGCGCTATATCCGAAGGGTAGGTAAAGCCGGTTTTGCACCAAGATACTGGGTTTAGCGGCATATCAAGCAAGTCAATCAGATTTTGAGGCTCAACTTTAAGGCTGTTAACCCGCAGGCCGCTAATTTTAACGCCGCTTAGTAGCACTTTAAATAGCGCTTCCGCTTCTATTCCCATTAGTTGGCGCATTTTTTCCACAAAATCTTTTGGCAAAGAGTTTATATTCATATTTTGCAAAGTTCGCGTAGTTCTGATACTAAATCTGCCACAGGTTTTGCACCTTTGTCTACGGCTTCGTTGTTTTCCCGGGCGCGTACACTGACTGTGCCTTCTTCAACCTCGCGGTCACCAAGCACTAGCATATATGGTATGCGTTGGCCTTGGGCTTCTCGGATTTTGTAGCCGATTTTTTCTGCTCGTTTATCTATTTTTACCCGTATGCCCGCTTCATTAAGTTTATCGTAAGCAGCCTGTGCAGCCTCGTGATGCTTATCAGAGATTGGCATAACTATGGCCTGGACAGGCGCAAGCCATACTGGAAACCATCCGGCAAAATGCTCTGTAATAACGCCGATAAAACGCTCTACACTGCCTAAAATGGTACGATGTACCATGACTGGACGATGTTTTTCACCGTCCGCACCAATGTAGGTAAGGTCAAAACGTTCTGGCAGTTGCATATCCAATTGGATAGTGCCACATTGCCATGTACGCCCTAAACTGTCATCTATTTGGAAGTCGATTTTAGGGCCATAAAACGCGCCATCACCCTCATTAATTGTATATGGCATATTTTTTTCTTCTAAAGCTTGGCGCAACGCCTCTGTGGCACGCTCCCATTCTTCATCTGTACCCATGCTATTTTCTGGCCGTGTAGAAAGCTCTAAACGGAATTTCAGGCCAAATGCAGCGTAAATCTCTTCTGCCAAGTTGATAACGCCAAGTACCTCTTGCTTAATTTGGTCTGGCATCATAAAAATGTGCGCGTCATCCTGCGTAAAGCAGCGTACACGAAGTAAGCCGTGCAAAGCGCCAGAAAGCTCGTGCCTATGAACATGGCCAAGCTCTGCTACACGTAGTGGGAACTCTCTATACGAATGCAAGTCATTCTCATACACCAACATCCCACCGGGGCAGTTCATTGGCTTCACTTGGAATGGGGTTTCATCTATCATAACGCTGTACATTTCATCTGCAAAGTGGGTAGCGTGGCCTGAGCGTTGCCATAAAGCCTGGTTAAGCATCATTGGTGTAGAAATCTCTACATACCCTTCGCGCTTATGAAGTTTACGCCAAAACTCAAGTAGAGTATTACGTAGCACCTGCCCATTTGGTAAAAAGATAGGGAAGCCAGGGCCTTCTTCTATCAGCATAAAAAGTCCCATGTCGCGCCCAATGCGTCTATGGTCACGCTTCTTAGCCTCTTCAAGCATATTCATATGTGCTACTAGCTCATCTCTAGTAAAAAACGCCGTGCCATAAATGCGCGAAAGCATTTTATTCTTCTCGCTTCCACGCCAATAAGCACCGGCTGTTGACATCAACTTAAAAGCCTTAACTTTACCAGTAGATTCCATATGAGGCCCGACACAAAGGTCAACAAATTCACCTTGTTGATAAAAAGAAGGGGTTTCTTCCAGTTCCTCAATAAGTTCTATTTTATAAGGCTCGTCTTTCACTTTTTCAAAAGCCTCTGCCTTAGAAAGTTCAAAACGCTCAATAGGAAGATTTTTTTTGACAATCGCCTTCATCTCTTTTTCAATCGCTTTAAGATCTTCCGGCCCGAATGGAACTTCCTTCTCAAAATCATAATAAAATCCATCAGCTATAGCAGGCCCAATGGCTAGCTTAACATCTGGATAAAGTCTTTTAACAGCCTGCGCCAAAATATGAGCCGCTGTATGTCTTAATGTTTGTAGGTCAGACATGATTGCTCCTTTCTAAAAAACCGTGGGGTTTCACCCCACACCCCACTGGGGGCCAGCCCCCAGACCCCTTTAATAATAGGGGTGAAGGGGATTAGTCCCCTTCCGGGTGTGGGCAGAGCCCACGGTTTTGCTTTTTACTGTACAATCTCTACTGTAACTTTTTTGTTATTATGGATAGCGGCGGCTTTTACCACCGATCTGATAGATTTTGCAATGCGTCCTTGTTTACCGATTACTTTACCCATATCCTCTGGGTCAACTCGTAGCTTTAATACCAGAGTATTATCTTGCTGTTCTTCTTCAACAGAAACAGCATCGGGATTTTGTACGAGGTTTTTTGCTATGATTATTAGTAATTCTTTCATGATAAGCAACTCCTAGCGATTATAGTACGCCAGATTTTTTTAACAGTGAGCGTACCGTATCTGTTGGCTGTGCACCATTGCCTAGCCATTTTTTAGCTTCATCAGTATCTAAACGCAGTACCGTTGGGTTTTTGGTAGGGTCGTAAATGCCTAATTCGGCTAAAACTCTACCGTCCCTTGGGGTTCGGCTGTCTGCTACAACTACTCTATAGAAAGGAGCTTTTTTTGCGCCCATTCTTTTTAGTCTGATTTTTACCATTATGTCACCTTCTTTCTTTTGAATTTATATTAATCACACACATTCGCTATGCGAATGCGTTCGCGCAACTTGCGAAGCAAGTTACTATTGCAAAAAGGGGAGTCCTCCACCTTTTTTACCCATTCCAAACATGCCTTTTTTGCCTTTCTTACCCATACCGCCCATACCTGTAAATTGCTTCATCATTTTTTGCATTTCGGTAAATTGTTTCAACATTCTATTGACTTCCTGTATGGTGCGGCCGCTTCCGGCGGCAATTCGCTTTTTGCGCGATCCGTTTAAGATAGCTGGGTTTCGGCGTTCTTCTGCCGTCATAGAGTAAATGATGGCTTCTACATGCGCCATGGCTTTTTCGTCTACATTGGCATCGGCTAGCTGTGTACCGCTCATGCCGGGGATCATGCCTAGCAAATCTTTGATAGATCCCATTTTTTTAATCTGCTGCATCTGAGATAAGAAATCCTCTAAAGTAAAACTGTTTTGTCTTATTTTTTGTTCTAGCTCCATGGCCTCTTTTTCGTCAAAGGCTTGTTGTGCTTTTTCTACTAGAGACAGAACATCGCCCATTCCAAGTATGCGGGATGCCATACGGTCTGGGTGAAAGGCTTCCATTTCCTCAAGCTTTTCTCCCATGCCAATATATTTTACTGGCTTGCCTGTAACAGCCCTTACAGAAAGCACTGCACCGCCACGGGTATCACCGTCTAATCTTGTAGCGATAATTCCGTCTATGCCTATGGTTTCGCTAAATGTTGAGGCAACATTTACGGCATCTTGCCCTGTCATTGCATCTATTACTAGAAGGATTTCCTGTGGGCGCACAACTTCTTTAATGCGCTTGAGTTCGTCCATCAGTTCGTCATCTGTATGCAAACGGCCGGCGGTGTCGATGATAACTACATCGTTGCCGTTTGTCGCGGCTTCCGCTAAAGATTCTTTCGCAATATGTGCAGGATCTTGCTGATCTCCCAAAGTGAAAACTGGAATATCATAAGTTTTACCCACTACTTGAAGTTGCTTAATAGCTGCCGGGCGATAAATATCACAGGCTACTAACAAAGGCCGTTTGCCCTGTTTGCGCAAAATACCGGCAATTTTACCACTGCTGGTAGTTTTACCTGCACCTTGTAAGCCTACCATCATATAAACAGTTGGAGGCTTGGAAGAAAATGTCAAGTTGCTAATACTTCCGCCAAGCATCTCTATCATTTCTTCATGTACAAGCTTAATCACTTGCTGGCCAGGGTTAAGACCTTCCAAGATGTTGCCACCTATGGCTTTTTCGGTTACGTTACTCACAAAATTTTTGACTATTTTAAAGTTTACATCGGCCTCTAGTAAAGCCAGCCTAACTTCGCGCATGGCCTCTTTTACATCTTTTTCTGTAAGCGCGCCCTTAGAGCGCAGCTGTTTGAAGACATTTTGCAGTTTTTCGCCTAAATTTTCAAAGGCCATTTTTTCACCTACTTTACACTAGTTCACTTAACATTTTTCTTATTTCTTGTACGCTTGATTTGTCTAAGGCGGCACTAATTTTATTAATTTGTTTTTGTTGCTCTTGCAAATTTTTGATAAATCCAAGCTTCTCTTCATATTTGCGAAGGGCTTTAACAGTACGCTTAAGTTGGTCAGATACTGCTTGAGGAGTAACACCTAAACTTTCGGCAATTTCACTTAAGGACATATCTTCTAAGTAGTGCATAGTAAAACAAGTGTTTTGACGCTCGGTTAAAAGCGGGCTGTAAAAGTCGTAAAGTAATGTGTATAGTTGCAGTTTCTCCCACATGGTATGGCTTATTTCGATTTTGAGTTGCTTTTGCTTCATTGAAATTCACCCTATCAAGTAAATTTGCTTTATAAAGTATAAATGTTGATAGGAGATTTGTCAAGTGTGATGTTTTGGGGATTTTAACGCTTTTGACCAAATCATCAAAGGTGCTATCTTGCGGGTAATGGTAAAATAGTGCATACTATACAAATAAGGTATCCTATACAAGATGATGGAGGTGTTTATATGAGTGCTGTATCTTTTAATACAACCAAAGTTATGCCCAAAGGCCAAATCACATTGCCAATAGACATCCGTAGAAGCATGGGGCTATCTACTGGTGACCGTGTGGCTCTCGTATATGAGAACAATCGAGTAATTATGATAAATCCAGCCGTATATGCTATGGAAAAGTTGCAAAATGAAATGAAGGACGAAGCTGAAAAAGCAGGACTTGTGACGGAAGAAGACATAATTGATTTGTGTCGAGAAGTAAGGGCAGAGGTAGAGGGGTTATGACCAGAGTTTTGGTAGATACAAATATCCTTGTCTCTGCAATACTGAACAGTCATGGAGTACCGACGCAAGCTTACAAAAAAGCTATTGAATCGCCGTATCAAACATTGATTTGTGAACAAACTCTTGAAGAGCTGCGTCGAGTATTTAATCGTAAGTTTCCTCAAAAAATTCCATTACTTGAACGATTCATCGCTACAATGTTACCTGCTGTAGAGATAGTGCCAGTACCGACTGAATCGTATATAGATGAGACAGAGATACGAGACACAGATGATCGGCCTATATTACGTGCGGCAATAAAAGCTAGAGTCAATATTCTTGTGACCGGCGACAAAGATTTCCTGGAAAGTAGCATAACGAACCCACAGATTATGACAGCTGCACAATTTGTTATTTTGAGCAACGAAAGCGAGGAAATTCGTAATGAATAATATACTAATAATAGGCCGCGGAGGCCGCGAACACGCATTAGCGTGGAAGCTTCAACAATCACCAAAAGTAAAAAAAGTATACGTTGTCCCAGGCAACAAAGGAATGGAAAACGTAGCCTCCATTATAAATATAGATGAATTTGACTTTAAATCGCTTACAGAGTTTGCAAAAAAAGAAGATATAGCACTTACAATAGTGGGGCCAGAAGCTCCTTTGGCAAAAGGAATTGTCGATTATTTTGCAAAAGAAGGCCTAGCTGTATTTGGCCCAACTGCTGCCGCTGCAGAAATTGAATCTAGTAAATCCTTTTCAAAAGCTTTTATGGAAAAATACGATATTCCAACAGCTGCATGTAAAGTGTTTACCGATTGCAAAGAAGCCTGCGAATATGTCCAAACTGCGCCTATGCCAATAGTAATAAAATCTGACGGCTTAGCAGCCGGCAAAGGCGTAGCGATAGTTGATACCACGCAATCAGCGGTAGAAATTCTTCAAGAGATGATGGAAAAAGAAAAGTATGGTGCGGCAAGCCGCAAAGTTGTAATAGAAGAATTTTTGACAGGCGAAGAATACACATACATGGCTTTTGTTAATGGCGAAGATGTCTATCCAATGGAGTTGTCGCGAGACTATCAAAAAGCTTACGACAATGATAAAGGCCCTATTACCGGCGGCATGGGGGCATACTCTCCAGCCATTAACTTATCAGATGAGGAAATTACTGCGGCAAAAGAGGTTTTAAGTAAAGCGGCAAAAGGTTTAGGCAAAGAAGGCCGACCTTTTACTGGCTTTTTATACGGCGGCTTTATCAGTGGCCCAAAAGTGATAGAGTTTAATTCTCGCTTTGGAGACCCAGAAGCTGAAGTAATGCTTCCGCGTTTAGAAAATGATTTGTTTGAAGTCATCGAATCTCTACTAAAAGGTAAAACTCCAACGCTTGAATGGAGTGAAGATGTAGCTGTAGGTGTGGTGCTAGCTTCTACAGGATACCCCGAAGCCCCAAAAATTGGCTATCCAATAAGCGGTTTAGAGGATTTAAAATCTGATACTTTGGTGTTCCACTGTGGCACGGATTATAAAGATGGTACTTATGTTACAAATGGCGGGCGCGTACTTATGGTAGTAAGAATGGCAAAAACTTTTGCCCAGGCCAGAGATGAAGTTTATGAAGAAATAGCAAAAATTAAATGCGAAGAGTTATTTTGGAGACGTGATATACTAGGCCAAAAATAGATATAACAAGGAGTTTTAGAATGGATTTAAAACAAAAATTAATTGAATTTGTCAAAAATGATTACATCTTTCCCAATGATATGGATGCCAATGTATTTGTAGACGAGGTAAAAGAAGCGTTAAAGTCAACAGATGGTAATTTGCGGGATAGGTTGGCCTTAAACGTGATTTGTAAGCTTATCGAAGATGGAAAATTAAGTGATGATAAATGCTGCCAGCTTTTGCAAGAGTTGATTAGCGATAAATACCTACTTTGCGGTTTAGGAGAAGAATGTGATGATTCGGTATTTGGGCGTTCGTTCTCTACATATCCCATAAGCGCTATCTTAGCGTATAATCGCCAGGTAGAAAGAAGAATTTTAACTGATGAAGATATAAAAAATGTGTTTACTGCTGCAATTAAGTATGTACAAGAGGAAAAAGATTTGCGTGGTTTCGTTGACGATAAAGGCTGGGCAGATTCTATAGGTCATGGTGCGGATTTTCTAGCATCTTTGGCAGAAGATCCTGCACTTAGCAACAAAGAGCTTAATATAATGTTAGACGCAATAAAGGATAAAATTTGTATAAATCACGCGTGTCATGGTGCAACGGTGTTTCGCCTTTCTGCTGCCGTTTCAGAAATACTAAAAAGAGAGCTTATTAGTGAGAAAGAATTTTCAGACTGGGTTGCAAGTTTTTTAAAATATGAAAATTCTGGAGATTATATGAAAGATATGCGCCTTGCATATAACAGAAGTGAGTTTTTTGTGGGGCTAAGCGGCAGATTAAAAGAGCAATCACCTGATTTTTATCCTTATGCATCTAATGCATTTTTTGAGTTGATATAGCAGTTTCTAACAATAGAAAACCTTTTGCTAGAATCGTGACAACAGACCAGTTTGGACAATAGTATAATTTTGCAAAAACGCAAAATTATCTCCACCCTTAAACCATTGACAGACTGGAATTTTGCCGTGCCATTGCGCCGCCGACCTCCTCCAAAGAACAGAATTGGGGGTAGTAATTGCATGGGTAGGTGTGTTATAGTTAAGAGTAGGGTAATTTTGTTTTCTACGTTGCCTTGTTCGGTCTGAATTTGGCGGTAGTATTTATATTTTGCACGAGGGGGAAATCTAATGAAAATAGTCATAATTACCAAAAATAAAAAAGATTTTTTAGACCTATTACTCTTAGCTGATCAAGAGTATAT
>Ga0123355_10003853_pt1 | contig 21694 bp, 17 predicted proteins | sample TergutEmb28metaG_3_FD_89872 | JGI IMG/M metagenome (GOLD analysis project Ga0123355, IMG submission 89872) | Embiratermes neotenicus P1 segment gut microbial communities from Petit-Saut dam, French Guiana - Emb289 P1 | ecosystem: Host-associated > Arthropoda: Insects > Digestive system > Gut ...
CATGTTCGACCCAGACGGCTTTAACTATGATGTATTCTTCGACCCGCAATTTGAAGCGGCAATGGTTGCAGCACAAGAGCTTCGTGGCCCCAATTTCTTCCCACTCGTGCCAGAGCCAGAGATGTTTGTGCGTGCCCTTTCCAATGCAGACTTTGATATAACTCATGCCCATGCATTCCATTTTGGTTTCGACCCAAGAAACCCTGCACTTCCTGCCAACCCTACTGTTGGGCTAAACCTTGAAAATGATTTGTATGTGCGTGTACTTGAAAGGCTGCATCATTTCTGGAACATGGGCTTTATAGACCCAAGGCTGGCAATGGGCGACCAGGCAAGCTCTGTTATGGTAGAGCAGCGCAACGCTGGCGAGTATCTGTTTTCTGCAATTGTTTATGCTTACGGGCATACCAACACAGCATCAAGTAACCGCGGCATTGATGCACGCTTCCCACGCATTAGCCATGCGATTGTATCAACAACATCGGCCGCAGGCTCTGGGTTTGCTGTAAGTGTTTACTCGCAAAATCAAGCCGAAGCCGTGCAGTTTATGAACGCATGGTACACAGACAGTGAACTTGCGACGATTCTTGCATATGGCATTGAAGGCACACACTTTGTACGCAATGCAGATGGCACAGTCACCAGAGATGAGGACATGACAGCAGTTTACAACCCATGGCGGTTTGGGATGGGCAATATCTTTGTACTGCCCCCTACAAACCTAGACGGAGTTGGCTTCTTCCAACGCTTCCAGGCATATAACGATGCCGGTATTGGAACAGCTATTGTAGGCTTCGTTTTTGACACAGAACCCGTCTCCAACGAACTTGCAGCCATTGCAAGTGTCAGAGACAGATTCCATGGCACGCTCACTGTTGGCGCGGTAGACCCTGCAACAACTGTACCCGAGTATCTTGCAGAGTTGCGCGCAAATGGCATCGACGCCGTAACGGCAGAGCTTAACAGGCAAATTCAAGTCTTCCTTGCAAACTGACAATAACGTTCCGCAAGCAAGTTAGCGCAATCATAAATAGATAGACATGGGGGGAACTTTAGAACCTGTATACAATATAAGAAATGCTGACTGGGAATGGCGATTTTTCGCCAATCAAGGCGGTGCTGACGCGGCTTGCCAAGAAGGCAAGCAAGGGTGCACCGGCAAGAAGGCCGGACGCCCAAAGGGCGGCTTTGCGCAGCAAAGTGCTGAAAGCACCAACGAAGAGTGGCGGAAAAGCGGCATTTCCAGGCGGTGTTTCGTTATTGAATACAGGTTCTTAAACTGTGTAGGTGTGCTCCTATTGCAGCGGTTTAGAAGCTGTACAAGGCGGCGTTGCATCCTATGAGTACAGGTTCTTAAAGTTTCCCCCATGATTTTAGAAGCTGCATACAGCTTCATAATAAAATATATGAGGTGAGTGCCGTGAATTTTTTTAACAATGATGCGGCAATTTTTATCCCAGACAACACAGATAAGCATATGGCATTATCAAGAACAACAGACCTGTGTATTGCCGCACATCAAGATGATATCGAGATAATGGCGTATGGGTCTATTGCCAACTGCTATGGCAACCACACAAGGCATTTTACAGGGATAGTTGTTACCGACGGCAGAGGCTCTCCGCGAAGCGGCGTATACGCTAATTACTCTGACGAGGATATGAAAAACATTAGAGCAATCGAGCAAAAAAACGCAGCCTTAGTCGGACGGTACTCGGTGCAAGTTATGCTTTCATACAGAAGTAGCGAGATAAAAAAACCGATGAACCGAGACCTTATCGAAGATATAAAAAGCTTAATACAAGCCTGCACACCAGAAGTTCTGTACACTCACAACTTAGCAGACAAACAGGACACCCACATTGGGGTTGTCTTGCATGTAATACACGCCCTACGCGAACTCCCAACCCAACAACGGCCAAAGAAAGTCATTTCAATGGAGGTTTGGCGGTCTTTGGATTGGCTTTGCGACGAAGATAAATATATTGAAGATACATCTGCGTACCCGAATATTTCCGCTGCGCTGCTTGGAGTGTTTGACAGCCAAGTTTCTGGGGGCAAGCGGTACGACATGGGGGCAATTGGGCGGCGGCTTGCCAATGCCACTTTTTCTGCAACCCATGCTGTGGACGAATATGAAAGCGCAAGCTATGGCTTGGATATAACAGACTTGATTAACAGCAACACATCCCCCACGGAATTTATCAGCCGGTATATAGATAAATTCAAAGAAGATGTTGTGAGGCGGCTTGCTACTGTTGAAGGAGGCGAAATTTAATCATGAATTTTTTAGGCATTGATATTTCACTAAAAAACACCCCATCCCTAGACCCGCAGTTTATTCCAATGGCCGTGTTTAACCGGGAATTTTTAAAGCAGGCCAATACCCCAATCACCCTGTGTATAGAGCGCGACGGTGGGAAAAAAGCGGTGTATGACACATATATTACAGCGTCAAACCCCGACGCAGATAAATATTACATCGAACGCCTTGTAAAGTACCTGTTGTGGTCAAAAGGCGGGTTTAAGGTCTACATTTATGGCTGCGACAAAATGGCTGCACATGTAAAAGATGTCTTTTCGCCAACAGGAAAGTATGGTTTTGACAACGGCTTTATGTCCAAAATCTACGAGCAGCCATTTGAAGTTATTACTGCAAATGAAAAGCCCGTAGAAAACGAAGTCTCAAGGCGGGTTGGCGGCAAGACAGGCGGCTGCCGCATCGGCTTTGACGCAGGCGGAAGCGACCGTAAGGTTTCTGCGGTAATAGACGGTGAAGCTGTTTTTAGCGAGGAAGTCGTCTGGCATCCCAAAATCACCCCGGACCCAGACTACCACTTTAACGGAATCCTTGACGCAATGAGAAAGGCCGCAAGCAAAATGCCCCGCGTGGACTCTATCGGCGTAAGCTCTGCGGGGATTTATATCAATAACCGCACAATGGCCGCGTCACTGTTTCTAAAAGTTTCGCCAGCGGATTTTGACGCAAAAGTAAAGGATATTTATATCCGTGCGGCCAAAGAAATTGGTAAAGAGTTTGGCAAACAAATCGGCAACAAAAGCAGCAACAAAAGCAGCGTCGTAGTCGAAGAAATACCGCTTACCGTTGTAAATGACGGCGATGTGACTGCCCTTGCAGGCGCAATGGCCTTTGGCGATAACAATGTACTTGGCATTGCAATGGGTACAAGCGAAGCCGCAGGATATATAGACAATGAGGGCAATATTAAAGGCTGGCTTAACGAGCTTGCCTTCTGCCCAGTGGACGCATCCCCAAATGCAATGAGGGATGAATGGTCTGGCGACATTGGTTGTGGTGTAAAGTATTTTTCACAGGACGGTGTAATCAAACTTGCTGCAAAGGCCGGAATCAAGCTTGACGAAAGCTTAAGCCCCGGCGAAAAGCTAAAGCACATACAGGGCTTACTAGCAAATGACGACATACCGGGCAACGATACAGCGTTTGCAAAAGATATCTTCCGCTCGATAGGCTGTTATCTTGGCCATACATTGCCATATTACTGGGACTTATACAGGTTTAAAAATGTATTGCTTCTGGGCAGAGTAATGTCTGGGGTTGGCGGTGATTTAATCCTTAGCGAGGCAAAAAGAGTCTTGTCAGAGGAATACGCCGATTACAATTTTAATATCCACACCCCGGACGAAAAAATGCGCCGTGTAGGGCAAAGCGTTGCTGCTGCAAGCCTGTAGCGGCCAAAAGCTTGAATAGTCGCATAGCGATTTTGGCACCAACGATAGTGCCGCCGCGATGCGGCATGTCTTTAAAGGAGGGAATTTCATGCAAATTTCCGAGATGAGTCTGGAGCAAAAAATCGGCCAGCTATTTTTGGTGATGATTAACGGCCCGGTGCTTTCCAGTGAATACAAGGAACATTTTATGTCCACCAAAATCGGGAATTATATCTTGTTTGCGAAAGATTTAACCGATTACAAATCCATCAGAACCCTTACAGATAGTTTGCAGGATCTCGCAAAAACAACCTGCGGCATCCCCGCTTTTATCTCTGTAGATCAAGAGGGCGGCATGGTAACTAGGGTCTTTTCGGGGGCAACACATTTCCCTTCAAACATGGCAATAACAGCCTCTGGGGAAGCAAGCTCTATGGAGCAGCTTGGGGCGATGGTTGGACTAGAGCTGCGCGCTTTGGGCATAAATATAAACCACGCACCAGTGCTGGATGTAAACAATAACCCCAACAACCCTATTATAGGTGTCCGTGCCTACTCCGATGACCCTCATGTTGTGGCAAAAATGGGCGTAAGCTATATGAAGGGCTTGCAAAAAAGCGGGGTAATTGCAAGCGGCAAGCATTTTCCTGGGCACGGCGACACAACACTGGATTCACATCTAGGCCTGCCATCCATCGAGCATAGCATGGAAAGGCTTAAACAAGTGGAGTTTGTTCCCTTTAGTGCGGCAATAAGAAATGGCGTAGATTCGTTTATGACGGCGCATGTAAGTTTCAAAGCCATTGATAACGAAGTCCCCGCCACATTGTCCAAAAAAATAATAAAAGGGCTTTTGCGCCAACAACTGGGCTTTGAGGGGCTTATTATTTCCGACTGCATGACCATGAAGGCAGTAAAAGATGCATATACAACAGAACAAAGCTGTGTAATGGCACTGAATGCCGGTATAGACCTAATATGCCTAAACGCGCCACCGGATATCCAAAGCAAATGCATACAGGCAGTACAAGCCGCCGCAATCGATGGAAAGCTGCCACTAGAAGTAATTGACGCCGCAGTAGAAAGAATCTTGCGATATAAGCAAAAATACCAAGTAGGACACGTGACAACACAACCCCAAGAAACCTACCCAACCCACGAAGCCCTAGCAGACAAATTAAGCAAAAAAAGCATCACAGTAACCCAAGGTAAAGAAATGCTACCCATCACAGGGCAAAAGTTCTATATAATCTCCCCCCCACCAGTAAGAACCAGCATAGCAGACGACACAGTAACCACAATGGACCCATTCTGCAAACAAGCCGCCAAAGAGTTTGGCAACATGTACAGCGAAATAACCATTGACCCAAACCAAGAAGAAATAACCTCAATCATAAACGCCACAAAAGACTACGATACAGTGCTGTACGCCTGCTACAGTGCCCTAGTAAACTCAGGACAAATTCAGCTATACAACGCACTAAAAGCAGAAGGCAAAAAAGTAATCCTAGTATCACTTCGCATTCCCTACGATGTGATGAAGATGAAAGACGCCGACTGCCACATAGCAGCATACGAATACACAAACCGCTCTGTATGCAACGTAATAAATGTACTAGCAGGCAAGACAAAGCCCGAAGGCACCCTACCAATAAAGCTACACTAACACCACGAAAAACGTCTCTTTCTTGCATGTCCTATGACTTTACTATATACTGCCGAAAAATACCCTAGCGGGAGGTGAGAACATTGGCATATAAGATAACTGATGCGTGTATCGCATGTGGCGTTTGCAAAGACGAATGTCCGGTTAACTGCATTTCTGAAGGCGATATTTATGTAATCGACGAGGCAGTTTGTATCGATTGCGACGCGTGCGCAGGGGTTTGCCCTGTGGATGCCTGTGTTTCTGTGTAATGTACATGCTAAGAAGGGCTGTCTTGTCAAGAGTAAAACCGTGGGCTCTGCCCACACCCGTAAGCTTTTTATAAAAGCTTGACCAAAAATTTAATAGTAACCGCGCAATTGCGCGGTTACTGATAAAGTTTTGATCAAACTTTTTCAAAAGTTTGCAGGGTTTGGGACGGAGTCCCACGGTTTTATTCTTGTCAAGTCAGCCCTTTTTTCTTTTATTATGTAATTGAAAGGACGGACACAATGACGAATAATCAACTTGCAAGCGTAGCAATAAAGGCCAAGGATATGGCCTATGCGCCATACTCCAATTTTCATGTAGGGGCGGCACTTCTTGCTGATGATGGCACTGTATATTCCGGCTGCAATATCGAATCTGCGGCATTTTCCCCAACATGTTGTGCAGAGCGTACTGCCCTTGTAAAGGCCGTATCGGAAGGGGTGCGGAAGTTTACTGCCATCGCTGTTGCGGGGGGCCCTATTGGCGCGGCTAAGAGTGAGTATTGCTATCCATGCGGCGTATGTCGGCAGATGCTTTACGAGTTTGGCGGGGATGAGTTGCAGGTTATTATTGCAAAAGCCGAAGATGACTATAGAGTTCATAGCCTTTCGGAGCTCTTGCCTTACGGATTTGGTGCTATGGATTTGAATAGGGAATAGCGATAATCTTACGAATTTCAGATAAACATCTTCCAGAAAAATATATACAGGCAAATTCTTTGCACCAGAAAGGAAAATATATGCGGACATATGAAATCATCCACAAAAAGAAGCATGGTGGAGAGCTAACATCGGATGAAATAAATTACATTGTAAACGGCTATACCACCGGGGCCGTACCGGATTCCCAAATGGCGGCATTACTTATGGCCGTCTATTTTCGTGGAATGACACCTAAGGAGACTACCGCACTTACCATGTCAATGGCCGCTTCCGGCGACGAGCTTAATTTAAGCGGGCTTCCCGGAGTAAAGGTCGACAAACACTCTACCGGCGGTGTTGGCGATAAAACCACCCTTGTAGTTGGGCCTATAGTTGCAGCCCTTGGGGTGCCCGTTGCAAAGATGAGTGGGCGCGGCCTAGGACACACCGGCGGTACTGTAGATAAGCTTGAGGCCATCCCAGGCTTACGCACAGATATCCAGGCAGACGAGTTCCTTACCCTAGTGGCAAAGCATGGGATATGCATCACCGGCCAATCCGCAAAGCTTGCCCCGGCAGATAAAGCAATCTATAACCTACGCGATCAAACCGCAACCGTAGACAGCATCCCTCTAATAGCCGCAAGTATAATGAGCAAGAAAATCGCGGCAGGTGCCGACCGGATACTGCTGGATGTAAAAACCGGCAACGGGGCATTTATGAAAACCCTGGAAGACTCACGGGCATTAGCAAATGCAATGACCGAAATAGGCGAAGGCTGCGGCCGTAAAACAGTGGCGTTGATAACGGACATGTCTGTACCTCTTGGGCGTGCTGTTGGTAATATATTGGAAATTGAAGAGGTAATAGCAACGCTAAAAGGCGACGGGCCCGAAGATTTGACTCATATATGTATAGAGCTTGCCGCGAATATGCTGTATCTTGCGGACAAAGGTTCTCTTGAGGCCTGCCGTGATATGGCAAAAGAGGTTATCGCAAACGGTAAGGCACTTAAAGTGCTGGCCGAAATGGTATTGGCACAAGGGGGCGATAGTGCTTATATCCTTGAACCAGAAAAGTTTCCCAAGGCTAAAGTTATGCATATGGTTCCGTCGCCAGTCAGCGGCTACATTGCCCAAATGAATACAGAGGGCATTGGCATCTGCGCTATGACCCTTGGCGCAGGCCGAGAAAAGGCGGATGATATCATTGACTTTACCGCGGGCATAGAGGTCATTGTCAAAACCGGCGATAATGTTGTAAAAGGCCAGCCCTTGGCTATACTGCACGCTCCAAGCCAAGAGAAAGCCGCCGCCGCCGCCGAAAGGTATATAAATTGCCTTATAATCCAAGATACAGCAGTCACAAGGCCTCCACTTATTTATGTGTAGCAATAGCCGCAGCACATGTATCCTCAAAGCGAATGACAATCTCATCACGGCCAACGCCCAAAATGCCGACACTGAACATAGTAAGTCAAACAACCATAAACTCGGCAAAGTTGGCGAGAAAGCAGCAGCAAAGTTTCTACAAAAAAAGGGCTATCAGTTTCTAGCCCAAAACTTCCGACACAAAAGGGGCGAAGTAGATATTATCTGCAAAGACGGTGATTACATTGTCTTCGTTGAAGTAAAAACCCGTACCGGCTTAAGCCACGGGCACCCAAAGGAAGCTGTTACAACCACGAAGCAAAAACGCGTAACAGACACAGCTCTGTACTATCTATCACACCATGGTATCACCGATGCGAATATACGTTTCGATGTGGTTGAAATACTTGTACAAGACGGCCAGGTATATGCATCACATATTGAAAATGCCTTTTAGGAGGCAGTGGGTCACACGTGAGTCTACCTATACAAAGGCCGAATGCTTTTGTCATTTGGAGAAAAACCCCGATATATGCGGCCTGTGACGTAGGATTTATTAGGGCGTGTAGCCACTAACGACAATAGACTGCTTTTGCGGCGATTTTACGCCGATTGAGGAGGTGTTGACGCGGCTTGCCCAAAGGCAAGCAAGGAAATGCCGACGAAAAGCGGCGGGAAATCGACCAAAAGATGGCTGTTGGCGGTAGTGGCTACACGCCCTAGTTCACCGTGCAAACTGCGATAGGCAGGTAAAGTCTTCGTAACTGACATTGACATCCCCTCTGCTTTGCAATATGGCCTCCATCCAAGCACCATCGCTGTATATTTCATTGGATGTGTCATTTGGCTTGCGTGATAACATTACAATATCCTCCGGCAATGCTACATCCATTACCCGTCTAAGTTCGTCCTCGCGAAGCCCTAGCTGATTGCTTACCCTGTATGCGCTTACCGGCAGCCCGTTTTCAAGAAATAAAATTCGAAACCCCAAGCCCTGTGGGAAAACTATCCACTGAGGCTTTTGTATTGGTTGATTATTTGCGTCACGGGCAGCACTTGCGCGGCGTGCAAAATGCTTGAATAGCATATGCTCTACAGCATCAAGATGGTGTATCTTATGAACACTGCCCCATTTTTCCACTGCAAGTTCAGCCACAGATTCAGATATGGCCTTTGGGAAGGCCACCATTAGAAAGCAACGATTGCCTTGGTTGTTTTGTATTACTGTGCCGTCGAAGATATGGGTATCGCCGCTTAGCAGCAGTCCAAGGGGGAAGCTATCTTTAACAAGCTGCCATTTTGTCTTGGATGTAAGCCAAGGCCTGCGGCTTGTTAATTCCTTTGTACGGATTATTGTGCGGTGGGTGTTGGCAACTAGGCCTACCCGGGAGGCAAATTTCTCGTTTGTGGCGACGGGGGTGATGGTTGGGGTTAGGTTGTTGTCTATGGTTATTTCTGCGTATTTTACCTTTGTTGGTTTTGTCTTTTTCATGCTTGCCCTCATTAGTTTATATATTAAGTGATACGAGGTGTCATCAGTTTAATGGATAATATCATGAAACATGACAACTCACTTGAAAATTATATCATAGTTTTGCTTTAAAATTTTTCCAATTTTGCAATATGACGAGAGGGCGAGCAAACAAGGGACACTATGTCATTAAAAGACGTTTTTCATTTTCACTATGGACACCTTTAATTATAGATAAAATGGAATGAACAATGCCGCTAAAACCTTCCAAATAGTCATGTAAGCTCGCAAGAGTCTCAGTATTGTTATTACTGGCGATTTGATGTGCGTTATCGAAAAATCTTTTGATATTATATGCCGTACCCGCTTCAACCATTTCGATTGTTTTTTCCAGAAACTCATCTCGCCCTGTATCTTGATACATCAGGCTTAATACCGCTGCCGTCCCAACGTAACCATGACAGACAATGGGCGTTACTAATAAGTAACTTGATAAATCCATCCTTGCGATTTTAATTAATTCATCTAATGCAAACCGCATAACCTTATCATTGGACATGTAAACACCAGATATATAGAGAGCACGAAGTATTCCAACAGAGCCATAACACCAACTCATTGGATTGGGCATATTTGCAATTTCGTGCTGACCTATATATTGCTCAAAGGTGACTCGCCCCGGCCAATAAGCAATTTCATCGACATAATATACTGCGTTCATATATTCAGTAATAAGTCCATCTATGGCATCTTTTAGTCCGTCAACCACAAACCCCTTGTGATACGCCATAGAAAGTACAGGCAACGGTCCGCCCATGCCGTGAGAAACTCCGTAATTGATGCATCCATTCGCTGCATCTACAGTCATGTACTTCTGTTCCATTGCAGAAGGATAGTAATGCCACCCGGTTATTTGATGGTTTAAGATAGGAATATCTTTTGAGCGTTTAACAAAGACATTGAGTAACTGTGTAATCATTTTATCAATTTTTTTGTCACCACTATGATCAAGTAAATAGCGGAATGGACCAGAAAGTCCTTTTATTACCTCATAGTTGCCAGTAGTATTAAACTCATGTTTATCTATTATTAACCCCATTTTCCCTATCACAAATGAGGCATACAGCCAACATTTCATTCATTTTGAGACATTTGCTCTATCAAAAACTGAATTGCTGCCTCCAATTGTTCATCCCTTCCATCACTGATGCCAACAATAGTACGCGGAACATAAATATCTGGGGAAAGCCCAATACGCTGGGTTTGACCGCCATCTGTGGTATAAACCCCTAGCCCTGTATATATCATTAAAATCTCACCCGGCAACGGTAATAAGACAATATTCCCATTTGCGCCTATTGAGTTAGTACCCAGTACCGTTACATTGTCGCCGCCTCGAAGGGTCATAACTGTTTGCTCTCCATGGCTCTGTGTATTTTCATTCATTATCAGCACCACATTAAGACCATGAAAGTACGAGCCAAATGACGCATTAAGCTCAAATACATAATCCAGATGCGAATGCTCATAGATTAAATTTTCCAAAGCTCCATAGCCCGAATATCCACGAAAACCATCTACAAACACTCCTGGAACAAACTCGAAGGGGTTTGACATTGTAACGAAATGCATTCGATCATTAATCAAATATTCTGCTAACAAATAATTTATGCCCGGCGAAAATTGCCGCAAGTCTATAATTAACCCATTTATGTTCTCACTTTTAAATTCGCTCATTATCTCACGTAGTGCTGCATTTCGATATGTTTCTTCTATTTCAATCCCTAGCGGATTAACTAAACCTATGTTGTTATCCAAAAGCATATGGGAGTATGGAACGAAGGATTGAGACTGTCTGATAAAGTGAAAATTGCGGAATGTGTTGACATATACCCTTAGCTCCTCTCCTTGCCGATATACATCAACTGCCATTAGCCCGGCATTCGAATGCTGCCTTAATATGACGTGATCGCGTACCAAATAAGCCAGTGCTTTTTCCGTGTTTGGGTAAGGAAGGTATTGCAGCATATCTGCTACTATTTCGCTAATGTCTCTTTCATTTACCCTTAATATTAAATCCCCTCGTATCAATTCTGTTCTGATTCCGGGAGGAATGTCGTTTACAACCAGGTGTCCCTCTGCTTCACTTAAATTGACTGGCGCATAAAAGGTACCGAAGATAGCATCGAATAACTCCATTATGATCGCTACTGTCCCCATACTCAGTGGCCATACCAGTTCTGTCTCCCTAAAAAAAAGAATATGAACATCGCGCAATCTAGAGGCCATAGTGACAAGCGTCACTTCATAGCTATGCTGATCTGCGCCTTCTAGCATTATGCGAATATACTCAAACAATATCTCGTTCCAGTCATAATCAATAATATCTAAGTAAGGGAAAAAATACTTCACTGTGTTCCATAGCCGAAAAAGTCCTAACAAGCGGTAATTACAATTTGTATAATCTATGTGCACAAATCTTTCCTTGTTGGTAAAAACACTATTACCAAGTGAATCAAAAAAAACAGGTGCCATTTCTCTATCTGCGACTTGAACTTTGTTGAACTGCGATAATGCTGCTGCAAGAAATACGCCCAAATAATCCTCGTTAACCCAGCTCAAATCTGCCATTGGGTGGTGATTCATCTCAAAACCTGTGTCAAGCAGCCACAAGTTCTCATGCAACTCTTCTACAGATGGCCAGTTATGATTATTTATATCTTCAAAAAAATCCACGATTATATCACGGTGATTTGGGAAGTTCTCTAACAGTATCAAGCGGAATGCAGAATAATCTAGATCATACCCGTCATCGCCGAGTCCTATAAACCAATTGTAAAGGATATCGTTTACATCATCTTCATCTGCAAACCGCACGATAGGTATTAAAGCCAGCAGTTCTTCATCCCAGCATCGTTCACCTAATAAAAAAGTCTGATGGGTATACTTCGCAAAGCCCCACACTTTGCTTAGTTTTTGAAGGTTTCTGTATTGCGTTTCTTCTGTATTTATATGGCTGTAATCAGAATCTTCTGAAGTGGTATCATTAGTGGGATAGTGTGAAATATCATTGTTATCAGTCTCCGTATGCCCATTATATGCATGTGGAGTTCCCTCTTCGATTATGAAGCGGTACATACAAAAGATACCTGTAGCGATAATAAGAACTGCTATAGAGGCGATAAAGAGAAACGCATTTTTCTTGGGTTTATTATCTTGCCTTCCAGCACTACATTTCAACATATGCATCCACCCCAAATATGTCTATTTTGTATTTTGTGTCTGTCATACAACACTTGCATATCCTGGATACGAATAGTATGCATTGTACCAAAAAATAACGCCATGCTGTTTGACGAAAGTTTTTCTTGCGTCAAACGACATGGCGTTTCATGAAAATATATTTTTCGCCATACAGCATGGCTTTGTATAAATGTAGTGTGTATACTAAATCAAAATCATAATAGTTGCAGATAATGCGAGGAGGACAGTATGACAAAATTAATGTTTGCGATGTGTGCCATTTTGCTTATGTTTTTTGCTGCGGGTGCAACAGCTGCAAGTTACACTATTAACGGAGATAGCTGCACAACCCAGTACATTGAACCACTTTATGATTTGCCCCCAACTACTCCAATAGAGCCAGGCGTAGACTCATAACTCTATACCATTGGTGGTGGCAAAATTTGCAATGTGTTCGACATATGTTTGATTTCCTTGCGCGCGCGCGAAATAAAACGCTTCTTGTAAATACTTACGTGCCTCGTCATCGCGCCTAAGCTTCACCAGCGAATAGCCCTTGTTGTATAGAAGTCCAGCAAAAGAAAAGTACGCGCCATACTCAACACAGCGTTGTAATCCAATCTCGCATAGCTTTAGGGCTTCGTCAATATTACCCTGCATTCCTACCCAGCTAGATAAAGTATGGAGTATAAGTGTATACATGGGTGAAACGCCCTTATTATCAACAACTTTTCTCTCAATATAGTCTTTTAATCCATACAGTAAATCAATCCCATCGTTATGCTTGCCTGCTTGATATTGCGTAAGGGCTAACATGCGTAGCATACTCAACTCATCTAGTGTGAAAATTTGGCTTAATAACTTGTCAGCAGAGCAGTCTTTGATAGACATACTTACAACCCTGTGCATCGCTTTGGCTGTTTGCACAGGGTTGTCTCCTTTTTGGAATGAAATAATTGCATCTACATATTTTACCAACTGCTTATATATGGGTTCCAGACTTTTTGCTTGTTGCATTTTGTTTGTCAGCCGCTCTGCTTTGTTGTATTGTTCCTTTATTAAGGCTTGGTTTATCCGATGCTTTAGCTGGAACAAATCAAGTTCCCTTTCACTATAAAATGAAGGGAATATCTCCGGTGATAGCCCCATACGCTGCATTAGTTTTTCGTAGACTGCGCGGCTTGGGTGTTGTGTGTTGTTCTCGATACGCGACAATGTGCTTACAGAGCATACGCCAAAGGCAAGTTCTTCTTGGTTTATTTGCTTGTTCACTCGGTTTTTTCGTATTATATCGCCAACTTTTAAGATTAAAATCGCCCCCCATGTTTTACGTCATGCTTAATAAACCGACATAAATCTACCTATGCCTGCCTAATCCTACCAAACCCTACCAAGCCCTACCTAACCCTACCCAAACACAACCTTACCATCAACAAAATCCAACCGAATCTCAGACCCTTCTTTAAACTGTCCAAGGAGAATCGCCTCAGCAAGTTCGTCTTCGATTTTGTTTTGGATTGCGCGGCGCAGGGGGCGTGCGCCGTAAGATTGGTCATAACCTTCGGTGGCGATATGCTCTACTAGGGCGTCGGTGTAGGTCATTGCGATATCCATGTTTTCGGCAACGCGCTTTACGGTTTCTTCAATCATCATACGGGCAATTTGCTTGACTTCATCGTGATCTAGGGGGTGGAAGACGATAATGTCATCTATGCGGTTGATAAATTCCGGCCTGAATAAGTCCTTGACCTCGTTCATGACCATTTTTTTCATGTCATCGTAGCTGCGGGTTTTATCGTCATCGGAGACAAAGCCCAGCTTCTTTGGGTTGACAATTGACCTAGCACCTAGGTTAGAGGTCATGATTATTACTGTGTTTTTAAAGTTGATTTTCCGGCCTTGGGCGTCGGTTATATGGCCGTCGTCCAGGACTTGCAGCAGGATGTTAAACACGTCTGGGTGGGCTTTTTCCACTTCGTCGAATAGCACAACGGAATATGGCTTGCGGCGGATACGTTCGCTTAGCTGGCCGCCTTCGTCGTAGCCTACATAGCCTGGGGGGGAGCCTATTAGGCGCGAGATATTGTGCTTTTCCATGTATTCGCTCATATCTACCCGGATGATTGCGTTTTCGTCGCCGAAAAGAATCTCCGCTAGGGCGCGGCATAGGTAGGTTTTGCCCACGCCTGTTGGGCCTAAAAATAGAAACGAACCTATTGGGCGACTTGGGTTTTTAAGGCCAACACGGCCCCGGCGTATTGCCCGGGATACGGTTTTAATTGCAGCGTCCTGGCCTACAACGCGCTTATGCAAAGTGTCTTCCATATCCATAAGGCGTTGGCCTTCTTCTTGTTGCAGTTTTTTTACTTGGACGCCGGTTATTGCTGTTAGGACATCCGCGATTTCGTCGCCGTCTACTATGTGGTGGCTTTTTGTATTGGTGTCCTTCCAGTCGTCCTGAGCGGCTTCTAAATGTTTTTTTAACTCGTTTTGCTTTTGTTTTAGTATTCCGGCCTTTTCAAATTCTTCTACTTTGATTGCGGCCTCTTTTTCTTTGTCTAACTCTGCAATTTGCGCCTCAAGGGACTTGATATTTGGCGGGGCGGTGTAGGAACGCAGGCGCACTCTTGACGCGGTTTCATCCAGTAGGTCTATTGCCTTGTCTGGTAGAAAGCGGTCGGTTACATATCTTGCGGACAGTTTTACTGCGGCCTCTACTGCGTCGTCGGTAATTTGTACATTGTGATGGGCTTCGTATTTGTCTCGTATGCCACGTAGGATTTCTATGGTTTCGTCCTCTGTTGGCTCGTCTACCATTACGGGCTGGAAGCGACGCTCTAGGGCTGCGTCTTTTTCGATGTGCTTGCGGTATTCGTCTAGTGTTGTGGCGCCTATTACTTGCATCTCGCCTCTTGCTAGTGACGGTTTTAGTATATTGGCCGCATCAAGGGCACCTTCTGCACCGCCTGCGCCTATTAGGGTGTGAAGTTCGTCTATAAAGAGGATTACATTTGAGTTGGATGTTACTTCCTGTACCACGCGTTTGATGCGCTCTTCAAACTCGCCCCGATATTTTGTGCCTGCTACCATGCCGGGCAGGTCTAGGGCTACTACCCGCTTGTCCTTTACGGTTTCTGGGACATCCCCTGCGGCTATGCGTTGGGCTAGGCCTTCGGCTATTGCGGTTTTGCCTACACCAGGGTCACCTACTAGGCATGGGTTGTTTTTTGTGCGGCGGCTTAGTATTTGAATGACTCGTTCTGTTTCTTTGTTGCGGCCTACTACCGGGTCGAATTTGTTATCCCTTGCCATTTGGGTAAAGTCGCGGCTAAACCTGTCTAGGGTTGGTGTGCTGCCTTTTGGGGGGCGTCCTTGCTGCTGCTGGCCGCCCGCTTGGCCAAATGGCATGAAGGGGTTCATCATTTGGGGGCCTGCTTGCATTGTGCTGCCGCTGTTTAGCATTGCCATTATATCGTCGTATAGTTTTTGGATATTGCAGCCTAGGGCGGTTAGTATGCGGGTTGCTATGCTGTCATGCTCTTTTAGGATTGCTATAAGCAGATGCTCTGTTCCTACATAGCCTACGTGCATACGCATTGCCTCTTGCTGGCTTAATTCGAAGATGCGCTTTGTACGGGGGGTGAAATCTGTTGGGCCGCCGGTTTTGCTTGCTTGCTTGCCTTGGTTGCCGATTGCCTGGATTTGCTCGCGGATTTTTTCGGCGGTGACACCTTGGGTTTCAAGGGCTTTTGCTGCAACGCCTTCGGTTACATTGGCTAGGCCAAGTAGTAGATGCTCGGTTCCTACATAAGAATTGCCTAGTGATACCGACACTTCCTCGGCACTTTTTATTGCTTGTCTTGCTTTTTCTGTAAAAGGACTCTTCATCCTTATGTACCTCCTTTAGATAAAGATTTCTCTCAAGTATTTTGCACGGGCTATGTCCCGTTCGGATTCGTTCATTTCGCGTCCTGCTATGCGCATTAGGTGGCCTGGCTGGATTTCCATCATAATTTGATAGATTTGCTTGGTTGGCTTTGGCTTATCCAAGAGACCTGTCATGTAGCCTAGTCTTATTAGGCTTAGCATGTCCATTGCCTCTTTTGCGGTCATTTTACGGCTAAAGGCTAGGGTGCCGTAGGCGCGGTAGATTGTGTTTTCGGTGTCATCTCTGTGCTTTGAGATGATTTTGTCCATTGCTTGGTTTTCTTGCTCTATTACGGTGTTGGTTACGTTTTGCAGGCCTTGGATTATATCTTCCTCGCTTTTGCCTAAAGTCGTCTGGTTGGAGATTTGGTAGATGCTGCCCATTGGGGCGGTGCCTTCGCCGTAGATGCCCCGTAGGGTTATGCCGAATTTGCTGATTGTCGGGAGCAGGTTTTTTAGGGCGTCGGACCGCTCTAGACATGGGAGGTGAATCATAAATGACGCCCTTAGGCCTGTGCCTGTGTTGGTTGGGCAGGCCGTTAGGTAGCCGTATTCCGGATGGAAGGCAAACTCTACGCTTTCTTCTATTAGGTCGTCTATTTGATTTGCCGTTGAAAGGGCTTCGGCTAATTGGTCGCCTGGTTGGATTGACTGGATTCTTATATGGTCTTCCTCGTTTAGCATTACGCTGATGTTTTGGTCATCGCTTATTAGCAGGCTTCTTGGCTGGTTGCCCTTTAGAAATTCTGGGCTTACGATGTGCTTTTCTAGGAAGACTTTTTTTTCTGTTTCCCCTAGGGCTTGGATGTCCATCTGGTGGAACATCTTTGTGCCGGCGCGGGTTAGGGCGTTTTGGGCTTCTTGCACCATTTGGGTGGCATCCTGGGGTGACAGCATCTGGTGGAAGCGAAATTTTTGGATATTGCGGGCAAGCCTTACCCTTGAGGATAGGATTTGCCGCTTATCGGTTTTTGGGTCTTGGTACCAGGGTCCTATCATGGAGTCACCTCCATGCTGCGGATTTGGTCCCGGATTTTTGCGGCTTCTTCGTAGTTTTCGTTGTCGATTGCGGCACGTAAGCTTGCGCGTAGTTTGTCTACTTCACGCTGCTGTCTTAGGCCGCTGCCAAAGCGTTTTGGTAGTTTGCCTTCGTGGTGGCTGCTGCTTTGGACATTTTTAAATAGTGCTACGATTTCCTTTGGGAAGGCTTGGTAGCAGGCTTCGCAGCCTAGCTTGCCGGTGGCCTTGAACTGCTCGTAGCTTAGGCCGCATGTTGCGCAGGGGCCGGAGGCTCTGCGAGCGGCTTGCGGGCGGTTGGGTGATTGGCCTATATTTGGCGAAGCATTGCCGATGGACTGGACGGACTCTAGTATGCCTTTGAAAATATTTTCCAGTGAGATTGGCGAGTCCATATTTCCTAGTAAGTCTTCTAGGTTTATGGGCATTTCTATATTCTCTAGGTTTAAATTGCCTAGGTTTAGATTGCCCAGGTTTAACATGCTGGTCATGCCGATAGAGCATTCTTGGCAAAGATGCAACTCGGCCTTCATGCCGTTGGTGATGCCCTTCATGTGTACTGTTGCTGTGTTTTTTTTGCAATTATCACAAAGCATAGTTATCCCCTTATCCTTGTATAAGTTTTTCCTAAAAATTTTTTCGTATTCATATACGACCTACCGCAGTTAGATGTTTCAGCACTTTCGTTACGCGAAAGCCGCCCTTCGGGCGTCCAGCCTTCTTGCTGGTGCCAGTAGCCTTGCCGAAAATATGCACGCTTCAAGCATTTTTCGGCAAGGCTTACAACATCTTGCGAGGAACGGAGTTTACCTTATTAGTCCACAATTCTGCCGCAAGACAGGCAAAATTTGGTTGTTATATCGTTTTCCATGCCGCAAACACGGCAACGGCGGGTGGATGGTGTTGCAGCTGGCGGCTCTGGTGTTGGCGGTGGGGCTAATGCCGGGGTTTGAGTTGTTGGTTGGGCGAAGTCGCCTGCCGGTGGGGTGCTTGACCAGGAGGCGGGGGTAGGGGAGGCGGTGGGCGTTGGAGTATGCGGTGTGCCTGCTGCGTGTGATGTTGTTGCGGCGTGTTGCGTGTCTGCTGCATGTGATGTGCTTGAAGATGTACTGGCTGTGTAATCTGTGCCTAACGACTGGCTATACTCTGCTGCTGGATTATAGCCATGCGTGCCGGGTTGGCCTTGCTCTGGCCTTGCATCTGATTTTGCCTCTATGCCAAGCGCACCAAAGCGCATACCGCATTTTGGGCAAAACTCCGCTGTGCGCTCTGCGGATTTGCCGCATTTATTGCACTCTCTAATGCCCTTGATTTGGCTTATTTCTTCTTTTAACTCTTCGATTTTTCGCTCGCAGGCTTCAAGTTCCAGGAACTTTTCGTCGAAGAATTTGCCCAGTGTGCCACCGTATTGGTAGATTTCATGCACTTTCTTGCCTATTTCCATGTACAGGTTTTTTAGGGCGGTTTGTTCTGTTGACACTGCCATTGAAAGCTTGGTTGTCTTAAATAGATCGCCTGATTGCTTGGTTACGTTTTTGGTAAAGTTGGTGATTGTGTCTCTAAAGTCTGACATATGTGCCTCCTATTCGAATAACATATATTCCATAAACAGGTCGTTAAAACGTGGATGGGTTGACAGATTAATTTCCTTTGCGCGGCTTGTTATTGCCAGTATATCGGCCTTTGCTGTGGTGCTTAATAGCACATGCGCGGCACCGGCTAGGGATGTATTACCTACGGTTATTACTTTGCTTGCAAGCTCTTTGGGGATAAGCCCAAGTGTTTGCGCGCTTTCTATGTTTATTTTATGGCCGAAGCCACCGGCTAGGAAAACACTGCCTATGTCATTGTAACCGTATCCTGCCGTTTCTAGCAAGATTTCTATGCCGGAACGTACCGCGGATTTTGCCAGTTGGACTTCTCGCATGTCTTTTTGGGTGAAGATTATGTCTTTTGTCGTGCCTTTTGTGATTAATACGCCTTTATCGAAGTAGGGGTCTTGTAGCCTGCCGGTTTCGTCTGCTAGGTTATGGGTTATTAGCTGGGCGGCCGCGTCCATTACTCCAGTGCCGCATAGGCCGACTGGGGGCTTTGACTTAACCGAACCCGAAGTTCCTGAATCGGATGTAATCAAATCAGAAGCTATTGTTTCATATATAAATACGTTGTCTTTTGGTAAATAGCACAATTTTGCGATTGCGCCGGGGATACTTGCGACGCCATTTGAGATATTGCCTGCCTCAAAGGCGGGGCCTGCCGCTGTTGAGGTTACAATGATTTCTTTTTGGGAGAAGAGTGCCATCTCGCCATTGGTGCCAAGGTCTATTAGTAGACTTGGCAGGGGGGCGTTGGTGTCGCAGCATAGTATGCCTGCCGCTATGTCTGCGCCTACGAAGGTTGATATACCTGGCAGTAGTGTAAGTGTGGCGTTTAGGTGAAGGTTGTCGTCGAAGACTTCATTGAAATTGCAAGACATTAGGTTGATATCTACAGGTGTGAAGGGGGATACGCCTAGGGTGTCGCATGGTAGGTTGCGTAAGAGGTGCAGCATTGTTGTGTTGCCGGAGATTGTTACATTTGAGATATCGGTTAGTTGTATATTGGGTTTGGATTGAGTGTGTTTGTGAACGTCTGATGCCTGTGTATTAGACTCGCGGTTTACTGACTCCAGCAACTGGGATATTCCTTGGCAGATGTCGTCTATTATATGCCGGTGTAGCTGTGCCTGGTGGCCTTCTGTGGCTTGTTTTATCCGGGTTATTACATCGGTGCCTAGGATTCGCTGGTTGTTGACTCTTGATAGGCTGGCGATTTGTTTGCCTGTTGTTATACGCCATAACTCGAAGGCTAGGGTTGTGGTACCAATGTCTATTGCTATGCCATATGTGCTTGGGTGGTTTGTATCTGTTTGGTTGTTGAGTTTGTGTTCGGTTTTGCATTCGGCTTTGCGTTCGATGTTGTGTTCAGTGACGAATGGGCGAGGGGACTCATATGTGTCTTGAATCGCCAATGACTCGTCTTTTATTTGCGGCGGGTAGATTGTCATATTATCGGTTGCGGGCGTTTGGCAGGCCAGCTTTACGCCGTCGGAGGTTTCAACTGTACATTTTTTGCATGTTCCGTTGCCGCCGCAGGGGGTTGGGATTGTTATGCCTTGCTTGGCCAGGGCGGAGGATATTGTTTCGCCTTGGGTGATGCTTGCGGCAACACTTTTGCCATTATTTGATATGTGAATTGTACCCATATATTTGTCCATGCCTCCCGGGACGTTGTTTGCTCTATTTTATCCTACATTTATAGCGAATTCAATGAGAAACAGTCTCGACCGAGATGGAAAACCGCACGCTTTAGGCGGGTTTCCGACGACAGACGAGACTGATTTCAATTTAGGGCGTGTAGCCACTAACGACAATAGATGGCTATTGCGGCGATTTTACGCCGATTGAGGAGGTGTTGACGCGGCAAGACCTACGGCAAGCAAGGAAATGCCGACGAAATGCGGCGTAAAATCGACCAAAAGATGGCTGTTGGCGGTAGTGGCTACACGCTCTAATTAGCTATAAAGATAAAAAAAGGAGCGTCAAAGAGAAAAATATTACACAAAATATTGACGAACATAAAATTGTGTAATATTATAAATAAAAAACACACAAAAGGAGGTTCAAATGAACATCGTACCCCAAGTAGATCCAGAATTTAAAGCACTTATCCCGCCACTGACAGGAGATGAGCGCGCACAACTGGAAGAAAACATATTATCGCGCCGCAGGTGCCGTGACGCGATAATCCTATGGGACGGCACAATTATTGACGGCCACAACCGGTTTGAAATCTGCATGGAGCATGGCATAGAGTTTCAAATCGAAGAAATGACGTTTGAGTCCAGAGACGAGGCCATGGTCTGGATACTGGAGAACCAGCTAGGAAGGCGCAACCTAAACGAGGCCACCAGGATAGAGATTGCGCTGCAAAGAGCCGATCTTTTGAAGGAAAAGGCAAAAAAGAGAATGGCGCGGGGATGGGGGGCGAATAAAATCAGCCAGCCGCAAGATGGGGTAGCTGCGCTAAATATAGCTGCTCTAAATGATGGCTTGCAGATGGCTGGTGATAAGGGTAATACCTTGAACGCCTTGAATGCCTTGCCAGGCGAAAAAGGTAATGCCTTGAATGCCCTGCCAGACGAAAAGGGTGAGGACATTGAATTGGCGCAAGCGGACAGTGATATTGTGGGTGAAAAAGCGGCTGGTACCAAATCATCCACACGGGACGAAAAAGCGGCTGGTACCAAATCATCCACACAGGACGAAAAAGCGGCTGGTACCAAATCATCCACACAGGACGAAAAAGCGGCTGGTACCAAATCATCCACACAGGACGAAAAAGCGGCTGGTACCAAATCATCCATACAGGACGAAAAAGC
>Ga0123355_10003854_pt1 | contig 21693 bp, 18 predicted proteins | sample TergutEmb28metaG_3_FD_89872 | JGI IMG/M metagenome (GOLD analysis project Ga0123355, IMG submission 89872) | Embiratermes neotenicus P1 segment gut microbial communities from Petit-Saut dam, French Guiana - Emb289 P1 | ecosystem: Host-associated > Arthropoda: Insects > Digestive system > Gut ...
GGTGTTGAGGGTGTGTCGAGAATGGGGTGTTGAGGGTGTGTCGAGAATTGGGTGTTGAGGGTGTGTCGAGAATGGGGTGTTGAGGGTGTGTCGAGAATGGGGTGATGAGGGTGTGTCGAGAATTGGGTGTTGAGGGTGTGTCGAGAATGGGGTATTGAGGGTGTGTCGAGAATGGGGTGATGAGGGTGTGTCGAGAATTGGGTGTTGAGGGAGATATATTGGTCGAACACGGGCTAGGTAACAGGGAAGTGGCGAAAACTACATAATGAGGAGCTTCGACATTTGCAAATCCACAGGTATCATTTTCCTCTGAGGCTGCAGACGTACACAGGACACAGGGCACAGAGCACAGGGCACACTTGCGTCAGTCACAGCGTTGTAAGTTACAGTGGAAACTAATTTCCCACCAGGAGTGATAAGACCAGTTCTTTCGCAAGAAACGCGAGGCAGGAAACTTCATTTCACGAGATAATAAGCTTCCCACGACTTTATTTCCAAAGAGTTAATGAAACTTTTTTCAAAGGATGTTGCAGCCCTCGGGTCTGCCATTACGACAGAAAGACGCACTGTGCACTTTGCATAACGCAGTGACCTGCGCATTCAGTTACTGCGAGAACAGACATATGGGCTATTTGTCACAGCTAATTGGCGACTAGGAGACTAAGCTTGACCTAAATTACATTGAAACATTCAGTCCGTACCGCGCAGTAAACACACTCCGTCTCGGTTATACAAACCAGTCAGTTAATGCTGTATAGGGAATAATCGCTGTTTGTTCTCAGATCCACAAAAAACACATAAATACAGTGTGTGGGCAGAACGTAGAGTTTGTGAATGTTAAAACGTGGCTGTAATAGAGTTACCAAGAAGTGCTGTCAGCGGCTGTCAGAATGTCTTTCTGTGCCACAGAACTTTGTTCAAGATACGACTTACTGTGTGCAATTAGTCTGACTATCCAGTGGTTACTATATGTACCGCACAGTGGTCACTATATGTACCGTACAGTGGTCAATATATGTACCGCACAACGGTCACTATATGTACCGCCGGTGTAACATTCAACAACTCTACGTTCAGCCCACACAGTGTATTTATGTGTTTTGTGTGGATCTGAGAACAAACAGCGATTATTTCCCTATACAGCATTAACTGACTGGTTTGTATAACCGAGACGGAGTGTGTTTACTGCGCGGTAAGGACTGGATATTCAATTACCCAGACCTAAAAGTGACAAGCACCACCATGACTGTACACGTGATAAAAGAAGTACAGTTCATGCATTTTTAACCAAGGAACCAGAGGAAATGGCTTGATATTTTCATTTGCAGTCGCTTCACCCTCGAAGTGGCTTTCCCAGAAGCCTTTGCACAGACAATGAAGGGAGCAGCAGAACTGCGTTGCGTGTGTAGTGATACAGCTTTGTGACCGCCACTGTTATGTACTTACGTAATGACAGACCGTGCAGTAGCTTAGGGTTCATACAGGAAGTCATGTGGGATTCGTGTTGGACAAAATGTCAATGTGGCACGTTGCTATCCGAGGGCTTTACTGTCCACTGCCCTGAACGCTCCGCAGTACGGTGAACTGCGTAGCTCCACTCCACTCTGCGCACAAACACTCATCAGCCGTCATTTCCTCATTTTGCTAAACACTGGACACCTCGCCAGAATCCTTTAATTTCTCTGAATCCTGATTGGTTGCCGTCGTCAGCAGCGCCACGCTCTCCGTCAGTGCAGCCGGTCCGTTGTTATGAAGCGCCACACTGCAATGGTTCACGTGTGTCCGTGTCGTCAATTCCTCCGTGGCCACCCCTGCACACAAGGAAACAAAACCGTTAGAGCGGGTCAGAGCAGTGAAGAGCTCCAGAGTAGAGGCGCGCACAGCGGTTTTCCCGGACATCCACCTCTTCAGGGACGTTAGGCTGTGGGTCAGGACTTCGCGACCTTTCCAAGCATCATATTGCTTTATTCTTCGGGTCAGAAAGTTCAGCAGATGCGGTGTGTGACACTGACAGGGCGAGACGGCGCCAGAGCACGGATCAGTTGAATTTTGTGTCATTGTTTTGACTGACACTGAAAACAGCGGCAAGGAAATTCAGCGCAGTTAAATTACATTATAATTACCAACTGCAAAATGTATGGCTGCTGACGTAAGCTGCACGCCACTGTACGGGACAGCAAGTTTGTAGCCTTCAGGCCTTTTAGAAGGTATTTTAAATTAAGAGAATCTTCGACATAAGCCGGATGAGGCGAAGTTAAAGTAAAAGTCACCCTAGAACAGGCCATTAAAGGCCAGAGGGGGAGTGAAGATATAGCTTTACTCTTCATTTAACCTCTGCGCTTTATGTGGTACGCGGTCAGGGTCGCTTTACCCCTGTCATAGAGAACCGGTACCCTTTGTGTAGGAGGCTGGGTGGAAGCTAGTGCCGGTCTCGACGGGTGAGGAAAATCTCGCTAGAACCAGGATTCCATTCCCGAACCGTCCAGCCCGTAGCGAGTCGCTTTACCGTCGGAGCTATCCCGGCCGCATCCGGATTAAGTACTGTGATTGGACAAGGTCAGTACCTGGACCGTGCAGATCGCTGGTACTGCGTGGCCCAGCCTGTAGCAGACGCTCCGTGTCCTTCCTGTTACGACTGGCGCTTTAGGTAGAGTCACTATATTATCGGTTGTAGCTTGCTGTCGACTCGTTTTTGGTAGCCCAATGCTCCGCGCGGAGGGCAGCAGCAGCAGCGAGTAATGGATCGTATTTGCCGGATAAAATAAGGAAGTTGCAACATCAGCATGCAGCACGTGTCGTGCCTATTCAAGCTGACACGTGCCCTTATGTACACGCGTCTGATGTTGCCAGCAGTCATACACCGACCAATGTGAACTAGAAGCAACAGCGATCTACCGTAAGTACCGTTACGTCACACACCACACCACTCCAAGCTACCGCCAACCACAAACCGCACCACTCCAAGCTACCGCCAACCACAAACCGCACCACTCCAAGCTACCGCTAACCACATTTACATTTTAATTTTTCGAAAAAAAATTCTTAAATGCATTTATGTTTTCGTTTATTTACTTGACTATCTATTGTACTGACGTAATTAATATATTTACTTCTTTATTTGTGGTATATTTAATAAGAATATGGGATAGCTCAGTCAGTATAGTGAATAGGTCACAGGCTGGATTCGAATCCCAAGATTGTTAAGATATTTTTCTCTTCTCCAAATGTCCAGACCTGCTCTGGGGCCCAGACAGTGGGTTGCGGGGGCTCTACCCCCAGTGGTAAAGCGGGCAGCCGTGTGGCTAATGTTCACTTGTTACAAGGCTGTTGTTAAGAATGAACGGATCTGTACCACCACTCCAAAACGTCTTCTTGCTCTGTACTTTACTGTCATCAGCTAAACACAGGCACTGTTGGACGGTACAACGTTCCGTGCATAGCTGTGGGTGCTGGCACACGGTCTGCTGCCACAACCGCTGAGTATAACCAGGAAAAACTGCATTGGGGAAAGCCGGTCTGGGGTCTACATGTCAACAGTATGCGGAGGTGGAGTTTTGTTATATTAACCAACTAACTAAATAACAAAATACCTCCACACCACAATGCCCATTTTGCGAAGCTGCTAGTTTCCAGCTAGTCAAGAAGTTCCCCGAATTTTGTGGACCCGTAAGTTCATCACCGTGCACAAAACAGCCATTTGCCAGGCCAGTCCAGCCCGCAGCCTCATTCTGCTCTCGAACACCCTCGCTTGCTCTCTGTTGCCTGCGTCTATTTGTGTTTGCGTTTGTGGTGCTGGCTTAGCGCCTTAACATACAGGAATTGCAATGAGTTCAATTATTCCCGACAACACTAACACCAACACCCATAATACATAAAGCGACGCTTCACGTCACTCACCTATATTAGTGGCTTTAGCACGCTCGTTGGACGAGCGACGGTGAGTTGCGCATGCGCACCGCGCTGGTAGTAGCTGCAGAAACTCTCGCCTGATGTTCGAGTTGAGCCACCCGTACACTATGGGGTTAGAGACGGCCGACGTCATAGCTATGACGTGGCAGGTCGCCAGAGCAACGTACAGGCTCCTTGGGGACGTGGGGGCAGTGGGGGTCACCAACAGGTCCACCAACACAGAGAACAGACCTACAAATGTAAGGAAACTTCATTAAGCGTCACTTGACCTGGTAACTGGCTGCTGTCTGTGTTAGGGTCGTGAGTGTTGCAGTGCCTGGAGGCAAGTGACACCGTGTGCTTCGTATGAAAATAGTACCTCCACCATCAGTGCAACAAGGGCGGAAATGCCCACCAACTCCCACGGAGTCACAGTTCAGAAGACGCCAGTCTCCATCGTCACAACAAAAAAATTCGAAAATTGTTTGTCGCACCACAAATTCTATGGGCTTGGCTTTACCTTACTACCTGCACTGAGTATCGAGACATTTCGAGGATACAAAATGTGTTGGCAGCCGCTGGTTGTCCAGCTTGGTGTGGTAGAGCTGTAACAGTTATGATGCAAACTGATGACTCTGCCAATGTGACACAATACAGCTGTAAATATTTCTGATGCGAAACACATGGTTATGTCCTATGATATTTGTGTCCGGGCCCTAAAATCTGTGTCCTCAGTCCTATGACCCTTGTGTTCAGTCACAAAATCTTTATGCTCAGTTCTATGACCTTTGTGTTCAGTCCCACAATCTTTATGCTCAGTCCCATGATTTTTGTGTTCAGTCCTAAAATTAGTATGCTCAGTCCCATGACCCCTTTGTTCAGTCCTACAATCTGTGTTCCCAGTCCTATGATCCCTGCCTTCCACTCTACAGTTACTCTGTTCCAACCAACGTCATACTGTTCTTCACTCCTCACGCTTCCCAAACAAACCTTTAGGCTTCCTACAATTTCCCGCTGCTTTCTACGTTCGCACTCCATCACAGTGCACTTTACAATTACAATAAATGTCTGTAGACTCCACGCAGTCTTTGACTTGTCGTCTTGCAATTTGTTGCCCCACATTCAGTTCCTGTCTCGTGTACAAGAACATCCCTTAATGAATTTTGTTGTAAGTGTACGAACATCCGAGGTACAAACACCAAGCTGGAGTAGACAATAATAAATCGTCCTTTAATAATGTTTCGTTTACAGTTCCTTGGGAAGCGTTGATAGGAGAGAAAGTACGCAGTAATTACAATGCGCAACAACGTCACGTCTCTCCTCCGAAGTTGGTATAAATCTGAACTCATTCTGCTGCTATTTTTTTTTTGATGTTTGCCTTTCGTGTTGTGTTTGTGCAAAATGTGCAAAATGAGGGCAGTATCATGAGATAATATCTGTCCGTCCGTCTTCAAGTATCTTCTAAGGAAGTGCTCAACAAACTTTAATTAACTCGGTATAATTAAAACTTACCCGGCGAATAAAATTCATTCTAACACAAGTAGCTCAAATATAAGATAGGTAAGTGCCCCCAGAGCTATTAAACCCACAAGAAGAGCCTACATAAATATTACCAAGAATCTGTTCCATAATTACTGTTCAGAACTTCATGAACAAGTTGTGGGCGTTTATCCGAGAACAAGACGAATGGGAAGTAATTTACAACGTCTACAGTGCCAGCTTCTGCGTGTGCTGTTCATCAGCTCTATCAAGAACAAATTGCCTCCCACGGGCTGTGGGTGACGCAAAACAGCAGGTCCAATGTTACGGAGGAAACAAGGTGGAGCCCCAAACGGCAGGTCACAAAGTGTTAACAAGTGCCACCGGGCTGTCAGCTGCTGCCGGACACTGGCCACCCTGGCTGCACCGCCCCTGCCAGTCGCCGAGCTGCACACAATTTACCGGCTTTTAAAGAACTGCACAGCTTATAAAACAGACAACACAGTTACAATGCAATGAACCATTTGAAACCAATCCACAGCGACACACGCTCCCACCACCGCACTGTCGCATTTCCCACTGTTGGCACAACACAATTTCACATAATCTCGACATCTGAGGCTCTCACTGCCGTATCTCTGAAGCTTAAACTCTTGTGCAATGTGATGCCGTGTCGTTAAATGAGTGGCTGCTGACGTTTCGAAGGAACAGAATTTCTTCGAAACGTCGGGAACCATCCTCTCACTGACACGGCGTCACATGTCGGAAGAACTGAATCCTCATAATTACGCCGCGAAATCATTTTGCAGCCGTTAGGCTACTTGAGACTGAAGGTCTGCCGATTTTCAGCCATCCGCACCTTCTTCTCTGCAGACTGCCTCATAAATCAAGAAGTTACGAGACTGTGTTGAGACACACGCAGACACACACACAGGCTTTTCATGTCACTGTGCTTGTCTGCGGCCTGCAAGGGAAGGCGGCTTGTGTCAATAAATCACTGCTTTTTCCTGCGGCTTACGTTTCCTTTGCACACAAACAAACAAACAAACAAACAAACTGACGGTCTCCTACGTAAGACAAACACTGCCTCTGTTATCAAAACACCCAACAATGAACAGGAAGTTGCGTGTTCTTTGTGTCCACGGAATGCAATTCACTCCACTTCTCATCCAAAGCCAGTTTATTTTCAATTACCCAGTTCCAGTCCACAAACGCTCCAGTAGTTCTGGCGGGGACAAATAAAATCTGACGTAGTAATCGCATTGCAGAGTCGGTGGCAGCCGTCAGAGAGAGTCGCAGTGATGCCAGTGCAATCCATAAATGTTACAAGTGCCGACTGTACCAGGGCCGTTGGTCTTAAAGGTCATGACATATGTGTTGTTGTGACCCGCACAGAGCTGTTTCAAAATAATCGCACTCCAAAACGCATTTTTTGTCACCTGAATTCACAGACAGCAGAACTCCTTCACGTGAAGCTACAGTGACATATACAGTCCGTACTGCAGCCATTACCTTCAGTCTTTTATATGTCTTGTTCTTGTGTTTAATGTCTCGCTCATGGAATTTTTATCAAGTATTTCGTGGTTTTCTTTTTTCCTTTTTTCCTGCAGTTGAAAATTTTACGAACTTAAGGATATCAGGTTAAGGACTCAACCTTATCTTAAGAGTGACAGTCTCATAGATCTGAAATTAACTCTTCTAAACAATAACTTCTAAGCAACGTGCTCACTGAAGCACGCTGCCTCACAATTCCTCAGCATGTGCAGAAATAACCCGCACCTTAAGGAGCCCGGTGGTTCATCACCATGTTCACGATAGCATTCCATTCATTTCTATCCTTATCCAGAATGAACCATTTGATACACTTGTTTTCTGTTTTTCTAAAATACACTTTAATATTATACTCCCCTCATACACCTAGATCTTCAAACAAGCCTTGTGTCTTAAGTTTCCCAGCCAAAATACTGAACACACTTCTCTCCCATACGTGCAACATTCCCCACCCATCTCATTCTTTACGATTTGGTCACACGAATGAGGTTTGGTCAGCAGTACAGATCATAAAGCTCCTCCTTACGCAGTCTTCTCCACTCGCCTGTCACATCGTATCCTGTTCTCATACACCATCACCCTACGTTCTTCCATTATCGCCACATACCAAGTTGCACACCCACACAAAACCACAGGCAACACTATACTTGCACATACATGCTTGAATGTGCAACACTAAATGATCAAATGAACCAAGCCTGATGCGTCGCACAACCAGCAGAGAAGCTGCAGCAGCGACCGTGGCTACAGCCACAATACAGCCACGTGTCTGGCTGCACTGCCACATCCAGCTACACTCAGTTTCGTTGAGTTTTTGCGAATTTTATGCAAATCCGTACGGCGGAAACTGTAATGCCTAAATCCAACTTTTTATGCAGACTTTCCTCATTTACTGACTGATTCGGATGAAATTCGGTATGAGACATCGACACGTAATGTTGTGGAGTTTTGTGGACAGCGGCGAAGGTTGGGTCGCACTTTTGTTGTGGGGACAAATGAAAGGACACACACGTGTGCAGTAAACTGCAGTGCTGCCATCACGCGGTCACTCACTTGCCATACTGACACGGTATCGGCCAAGGCGCAAAGCTGAGTTGCTCTTCCAGCTGAATTTTCTCTGCAGCAGGCGCTACTGTCAATGTACCGGCCAAATGGGAGCGGCTTGGGGGCGGTTCTTTACCGCTGGCAGTAAGTAATTCTGTTACCTCAATTTGCAGCCTGCCGCACTCAAGCCTCCTTAGAAACGTGATGAATGTGAGTAAAGCATTCAACTGCAATTCGGTATTCAAGAGGTCACCCAAAGTGTGTGAAAACACATACGGTTGCTGAATCATTCAATATTCTGTGTTCACCTTATAATACTACTGAACAAATTTTCCGCAACATTCTAATCGTACCGTCATTTTCACTTAAAGAAAGGAAATACAAAGTTACACCACCTGGAAACACTGACTTTCACAGACTAAAAGTAACCTGAACTGTACATAAAGGTCCAGTCCGTACCGCGCAGTAAACACACTCCGTCTCTGTTATAAAAAGCAGTCAGTTAATGTTGTATAGGGAAATAATGGCTGTTTGTTCTGAGATCCACAAAAAACACATAAATACAGTTTGTGGGCAGAACGTGGAATTGCTGAATGTTAAACTGGCGGTACATATAGTGACAACTGGGTGGTACATAGTGACCATTGTGCGGTACATATAGTGACCACTGTGCGGTACATATAGTGACCACTGTGCGGTACATATAGTGACCACTGTGCGGTACATATAGTGACCATTATGCGGTACATATAGTGACCACTGTGCGGTACATACAGTGACCACTGGACCTTAAAGTGGCAAAGTGAAGGGAATGTTACGCCTCCGACCACAAAAGTTCTCAACGGCAGTGTGTGTTGTGTTTAACGATGCTCTCACTAAATGAAAGTACGCTGCATCGAAAGAATTCATAAGAGTGAGTTAAAAATTTGAGAGGATGCGGAAGAAGCTAGCAGTGCCGCAGTTGTCCATCGTATCTCAATGTCTGACTGAATGGCAGAATACACACGACAGCCGCCCTTCGACCTACATTCGAACCCGGCACCTCTCAATCCATTACGAAAGCCGTTTTGTGATCGTCTGTATCCTCGAACCTCCATCTCATATTACACCGCAAACCCAGATATTTCCTAGTTCCAGCGAGATGCACTGCGCATGCCTCATATTTCCTCAACAAGTATCCTATCTTTGATCAATAAGTATTCGGAAATGGATTGGCGGTGACGTAATGGCTTGTTACATGCCTTTTGTAGTTTCTAATATCCAATTCAACCAAAGCATGAAACGAGCACCATAGGACGTATCTACCGCTGTCTGTGCAGGTAACTGGCAGATCATAAGCAGACGCGACACGATGTGACGTCACAGCTGCAGCCCAACACAACATGTGTCTATCTGCTCACGCATGATCGGTATCTGGCACCTCCAAACACTTGGCGCAATGAACTAAACTTCCCGGAAACATATCCAGTGACCCTTAGTGATGTTTCCCACAGAACTGCGCTGTTGTCTTCGCTGCTGTCAGCACGAACTGCAGCAACTGCTGGCTGTGCCGCTGTAAGGCCACGTTCTGTCGAACACCAGATGACGTCACACGCCAGTCGACTGTGGTTCCACCAGTACAAAATGTCCTTCTCTCCGTCAGTTCCAAACTCCCTTTCTTATGCAGTTCCTCCCTAGTCTCCAGTCCCGTCTGTTTCTGACCTGACTGTGCAGTTTGCACCTGATTTGCACTACGTGCTCCATAATTCGTTTAACCCACCGTGCTGCACAGCCGGCCGTTCAATGCACACAACAATTCCGTTTTGAAACCCTGAACAGTACCGTACCCTTTCCTATAAACAGATACCCCCCCCCCCACCTCCCTTGCAAATTCCTAGCCACGCGTGACTTAGTAGCAGAGTCGTGCCTCAGTTCCTGTTAGCAGTGGGTACTGTCAGTTCTGTCCTTCTGTCTAGCTACTTCCATAATTGCTGTTGGTAACTGTTGGCTTCTGAACTCCGTATATTTTAGTAAAATTTAACACACTTTAAAAGCTGACAAGTAAAAAGCAGGCAGAAAGAAATGTCGCACAGTTATTAAACCTAATGAAATGTAACCTCACCTAACCTAACCTAACCTAAACAGTGTATGTCACTCTCTATACATGTGAATCATATCATATTGCAACTTGTCGAAACTTGTCCACACTCACAACTGCTACCTTCAGCCACTTTACCACAGGATACATTTTGCTACCGTCCTGTACACCTTAGGACGCATGTGGAGCAGACAGCTAAAACAGCGTCGCTCAGTTCGGTCAATCTGACGACCTTCTCGCAGGACAAGTTTCATGGCAGTTTCCTGCAAAGCCCGCGATCAGCTTCCCCGACTCTCACACTTAATCAAGACAAACTTGGTTCTGGAGCTTCTAATTGGCAGGTTTCTGCTGTTGGCTGACATTTGCTGTTCAGATTTGTGACACGTTACCGGGTTTAGCCGCGTCACTTGCTCCATTACAGTTGCTTGTCGCTTTCTAATTATAAATGTATATTTAATTTGCCCAGAACTGACGGAGCACCCAATCGTTGTGCCCCTGCTGTCTCGCATCTTGCTGAACTTACGATAAAGGAACATATTGGGCTGCTGCCCAGTGGCACTTCCTCAGCAGTGTCACTGTCTCAGGTTCCACTCAGACACACCAGCTGCAAAAATCCTTTCAACTTGACAGTTGACATGTTCTGCCCAGACTCGTGCTGTTGAACGCCCTAGCGGCATCCACACTGTTTTATTTACAGTCAAATCTGCCTGTTTCTGACTTTTCACCATACAAATTATGTTATATTACGACATATAAACAACCAGACCTGGCAAGTCTACAGGAAGCCATTACCTTACTTATTGTTTTTGATAACTGCCAGTAAACTTTCCTACGGCCTATCCTAATTTCCATATTTATTCCTTTACATTTGCCAAAGTCTCCATTTTCAGTTACTGTCAACATGCTGTGAGGCGTAAACTAACCGAAAACAAACAGAAGTTATTTGACACCGAATGTTCAAATTTTGTGCAACTGTCGCATAATTTTGTGCTTTCTAAAGCCTAACAAACAAGCATTAAGCCATATGACAAGTAGACTGGCATTAATTCAGACAACTAGACGAATGTTGGTGTTCGCAGCATCGTGAAATAAGCACATAAACTAGCTCGCTCTGTCGCTGTAACAGCCACGCCCTCAGTAAAACCAAAACTCTGAATTCCTCGAGCCGCGAAGTAAGCTGACAGCAACCAGCATTAGTGTCAGGCAGCACTACTGACCTAGAGGCAGCCAGCTGACGGCGAACAGCACAGCGATACCGGTCAGCAGCAGCGTCGTCCTGCGGTTGCGCTCCAGTTCCTTGCGGGCTCTCCGCGAATCCTTCTGGGTCGTGGCATGGGCGTGGAGGTACGAAGCTATCCGAGCGTGGACCTGGAAAAAACGGACAGACAGACAGGAGGTGCACCGGTAAATGTACACCACCGTCTGTGGGGATGTGACGCTGTGCAGTCTGGTAACAATATAACGACTTTTCCGAGGAAGGTAAATGCTCTGTCCTGCCTCAGATTCATGAGGCAGGGCGTTCCTTGAAAACGTCGGTAAATTAGTACCAAACTACACGACGTCACATTCCAGAAGACTATTTCGGGGGTTCAAAACGTAGCAATTCCGAACTTCCATATTAAATATTAAAAGTTTTACGTTTGTGAAGACAAATTTCAATCTTGACATAAGAACGAAGAAGCCACTGTATTAGTGTCACTTGACTCTCACTTGCTGTGTGTGGTGTTACGTTGTCACTGCGCTATGGCGCTAAATAGCATGCGCACCAAGCACTGCAAACAAGAGCGTGAGCTAATGGATAGAGGTGAGTGGTCAGCTTCACACTCCGGTCGCCTTATCCCACAATACGTAACCTCGGCAGGATAATGAATGAGCTCACAACCCGGTCCAGATGCCTGAAAGTCCCTTTATTATGTCCCTGAACACGACACTTGTCACCGGACCGCCGGTGGGCGCAGACTGACGTCGCTGTACAGCGCCATGCCCAGACACCATAAGTGGACCCTGCACATTTAATGGTGTCATGTGGCACATCGGTCAGTCTGCAGACAGCAGGAGGACGAAGTGTGAACGTGACGCCCGAGGGTTCGGAGCGGGAAACAAACCGTCTGTTTGTGCTGGTACTGGTGACGTAGAGCTGATTGGACTAATTTACGGACTCGTGACTAAAGTCTGATGTCTGCAGGCGGTTCAGCGATAATCAGAGTCCAATTCCACTGGTCCACAAAACCGTAACTGACTTCGCACTGACCTCCTGCCTGATACTGTCTCTCTGCTACATTTCAGTCGCAACGTGCAGCAGCTCAGTAAGTAGCAACTTAATGAACAATCGAACCTGGTTGTGAATGGCAGTTGTGTCCTTACCTTCGCACTAATACCCAAAACTTTCAACGCATTAGGTGTTCTTAGTGTACAGTACAAGTCTGTGTTGTGACAACTGAACACTAAGAGAAGCGGGGTGGCCTAACTTACAGGATGGGAGAGATCTGGAGTAAAGAGTGAGGGACCGCGTGAATTGTTTCAATTGGTTCAGGATAGAAATAGGCAGTGGCGCTTTTAAACACGATATTGAAATTCGGGCTCCATGGAAAGCGTGGAATTTCTTGGCACCCTGAGGAACCATCAGCTTCTCAATGAGGCACGCTGCACTGAATTAGGTACTGTTCAGTGTTCCCAATAATGCAGGTATAAAAAATGTGGCGGTCCAAAGCAAGTCCGTTGGTCTACCCTGTGCACAGGCCTTACGAGAGAGTCGAGCATATTCCTTCTCGGGAAGCTGAAAGTTGTTCATCTAGTAAAGAAACAGCACTAATCGCCGTAGCCACCAACCGGTCTCATTTGTATGCCACCAGAATCCAATCAAAATCCTCACATTGAGTTACGTCGTCTTCCCACCTACGACTAAGCCTCCCAGCTGGTTTCTTCCAGTAGAAGTTTCGTACCAAAATTTCGTACATGCATTCGTATCTCTCATGCATGCTACATGTCCCGTCTATCACATCTTCCTTTCTCTGATCGCCAGATCAGCACTGTAGAAGTGATACACTGCGGTTCCTCACTGTGCAGGTCTTCGAATTCCAACACTATGACAGTTACATGACGATGACAATACCGTCCGGAATAGCTCAATCAGCATCGTGAATAGGCTAAGTGCTGGACTGTCCGTGGTTCCGTCCCTGGTAGAGGCAAGACACTGCTCTGCTCCAAAACGGAAGCTGTGCCCACCCACACTCCTATATAATATTTAACGGGGACAGCGAGCGGGGCGTGATGTTGTGATGTTGACCACTCAGCCCTTCTACTGCAGAGCCTAAGAAAGGGTGGAGCTCTAACTCTACTGTCCTACATACGCCTATGTGTTGTGCTGAAGGACAGTTTTACCTTTCATATGTAACAGAAGTATATTAAAATCCCCGTTCTTAAAAGACCAAAGAAAACAGGAAAGATGGAGGAAAGGGGGAGCAAATAGTACAAAATGAAAAAGTGATAAAAGGGAGAAATAAGGAAGCAAAAATTTCAGTGACTATTTAGCAAATGTTTACAACACTGATAGCGTCAGTTGGCAGTGCTGTCACCTACCGTCGCAACAACCAGCGCCGGTATGACAGATTGCAATAGGAGCAAACAGACGGCGTAGAAGAGACGCGCTTTCCACGACGGCCACTTTTCGATGCAGGTCTCGTAGAGCACGACGCGCTGAAACATGACGGCCTCCACCACCTGCAACAGGTGAAGAAGCAAGCAGTTCAGGTTTGGTGTCAATTCGTTAGGCACCGATGTTTGTGCATTGAGACTATCTGGGTGACCGTCTGAAATTTGAGAGGAGCGCAGGAGGCAGTGGGAGAAGTATGGAGCGGCGCAGAGGAAGATGGGACGAACTGACAGGAAGGACCAGACGGAACAACAGCGCTTTATGTCTTTAGAGAACAAAATTAAGTTGAATTATATATAAACATTCAGTCGTACCGCGCAGTAAACACACTCCGTCTCAGTTATAAAAACCAGTCAGTTAATGCTGTATAGGGAAATAATGGCTGTTTGTTCTGAGATCGACACAAAACATAAATACAGTGTGTGGGCAGAACGTAGAATTGTTGAATGTCAAACTGGTGATACATATAGTGACCACTGGGCTTTAGAGGGTTAAATCTCTGTTATAAAAGCCAGTTAGTTAATGGTGTATAGGGAAATAATCGTTGTTTGTTCTCAGATCCACAAAAAACACATAAATACGTAGAATTGTTGAATATTAAACCGGTTGTGTATATAGTGACTACTGGGCTTTGAGGAATAAATACGGGTAATACACCACACAAAACTAACCTTTAAAATAGTTCAAGATAATTTTAGTTTTTAAGCGTTCATTTGCCGGCTTCTCATAACGAAGACTAGGATTCAATCACAGGTCATTCCATGTGTGATATCTGTTGGACCAAATAGCAATGGGAATTTTTTTTCAGAGGATTTCAGTTTTCCCCTTTCAGTATCATTCCACCATTGCTCCATACTCATCCATTCATCTACCACCCACGGTGTATAATTTTTTTCTCCCAGCACTTCAGTTTCCCCTGTCAGTATCATTCCACCATTGCCCCATGCTCATTCATTCATCTACCACCCACGGTGTATAATTTTTTTCTCCCAGCACTTCAGTTTTCCCCTGTAAGTATCATTCCACCATTGCTCCATACTCATCCATTCATCTACCACCCACGCTGTATAATGTTTTTCTCCCAGCACTTCAATTTTCCCCTGTAAGTATCATTCCACCATTGCTCCATATTCATTTTCATATTAGAACTGTTCTCACCAAACAGACAACAGTAGAAGCCTGGAAACATTCCAAAAAGCAATACTGTCTCTGAAATCGGAGTGCGGTGAATAGAAAAGTAATTTCATTTAGTCTTTAAAGTTTTAAGTACTCAAGAGTGAGGCACGGATCCAGCTGGTTCAAGAGAGACCATTGGCGGCATCTTGTATATACGGAAATGACAGAATCGGTTAATATTCAGGTAATTTCCTGTCGCAACTTCTCATAAATCTCCTATAGAGGACACAATTTTGTGCTCAGTCACAAAAATTGTACCCGACACTTCCTGTTCTTGTTTGTTACTAAACTCTACAAATGTCGCTTGTCCCAATCCTCAGCTAGCCTGTTATTTGGACAGTCATTATTCCCTGTGCAGAAAACGTTCACTGCTGTGCAAATTATTACGTGTGGAGGTAAAGGTATAGGTAAAGGTAAAGGTAAAGGTAAAGCTGTCCCAATGAACATTATTAAGGCCAAAATGTGAAGCGGAGTTACAGCTCTTCTCGTTCTTAACCTCGACATCAAACGAGGTGAGTGATCAGTTTGACACACCGGCCCCCTTTCCCTGAGGCAAGGCCCCCCCCCCCCGACATCTTATGAAGTGGTGACTGGAAATTTCGGAGACGAAGTACATGTGTCGCCCCTGCTGGTACCCGAAACACAATCCTCGGTATCGTAGCTGTAATACCGACTGAGATATTGCGGTGCTGTTCACAAACTTAAAATAGTTCTGGAAACAGCATTTTAAAATAACCATGTGGTGGTGGAGCAGACGGAACGTCTAAATACACCATGTAATGAAGCAGCAGCTGCTTCTGTTGAACGAAGACAATGGAGGGCGCTGATGGGCCGTCTGCTGAACTAAACAACTCTCTCACATTAGTGCCTCACCATTCATCACCGCGCACACAACAGGTCGCCACTTGACATCGGCCTGCTCCTCCCAGTACATTTTGCACACGTCCCTCTCCCCCTTCCCCCACCTTACCCCCTACTCTGATTTAATTACGCTCATGTAACTTGCAGTCGCCTGTACCAGCCTCACGTTTTCCATTAAGTAACTTTCTCATTTCCTCTTCAGACATTACCTTCCTCACTGACTGCTGAATGCTCGCCTTCAAAATTTGTCTTCTAATACTCTGAGTGTACAAAATCAGTAGGCAGTTACTGAAATCAATTAAACATGACGCCCACCGTTCCTTAGCAATACGATAATCGTGCAGACAATAATAATAGTAATAATAATAACACATGCAATTTTGTTTCAAATTTCAAATTTCAGTAACCTTATTTATACAACATAAAAACAACCAAACGCACCTCTTCTCAACTAATATTTAAATTTACAATGCCTTCTACATGTTTCAACTCCGAGAGTTCATCTTCAGGAAGACGGCTGTATAGACAGTTAAGGTATAGTGTGTGTTATGAGCTGTAATTATAATAAAAGGCTTTTATAAGGTACCTAATTACAAAATATTTAAACTTTTTAAAAATATCGATATGAACATAAAACATGGTAGTTAAAACTGACGATATAAACATAAACGTATAAAGCCCCACAATGTTACCTTAACATTTTCAAGAAATGCAATACACTGTCTCAGAAAGTGATATAAAGTGAGATCATAATACTGCCCGTGCCGTCAGTATAAGCAGACTTGTAGGTAGAACAGTGTGTTCGGTACTGAGGTCTAGGAAGTTGGTACAGAGTCGTAGTATTCAAAGGTGTAAATTGCGGCAGGTGACGTAACGTGGGGGTCGTAGATAAAATGGCATACGGGGTTGTTGTCACCTGTGTTGTGTTTCTGTATGACTTCCTTGTGGTAATAATGTGATAGGATATAAAATTGTTCATAACGAATTTGTATGAGGTTTTAGTGATTTATTGTGTGAGGAACATTCAGGTTTGTTGAGGATATGTGATCTTATGCTAATTGAGGGCCATTTTGTTTTATGTATCTCATGTGTTCTTGGTATCTGTGTTTGAGGTTATTTCCAGTCTGTCCGACGTAAGATATTTTACATATGTTGCACGTGAGTTTATATATCTCACACTTTTTATGTTCCTGTATGTTACCTTTCGTTTTAGGTTTGGTGCGATCATGTGTAGTGTTGGTGCTCCTGAAATATATTCTCACATTTGTGTGTTTAAATGTGTTGGCACTCTTACAACTTAATATGAATGTTTTCCAGGTTATCGTATCTCCGACAGTGTTGCTGTCTCGGTTACAGTTGTTGTGTCTGTGTTGTAACTGGGGGTTTAGTTTGTGGGTAGTGTAAATGGACAGTTGTTGGTTGGTGCGCTCTGTTGTTTTAGGGTCCGTACTTGATGTTTTCTGTCAGGTGTGAGTGGCAGTGTGTGCGTTTGTGTGACGTAGTTTCTGAACGTGGCTATTTTATGTATTATAGGGAGGTTTTAGAAGAAACTGATGGATGTGTCTGTGTTGATGGGTCTTCCGAATATGTCAGTTTCGATCTATATGGTTGTAGATTTAGATGTAGATTTAAGAAGTTTGTCTGTTTTATGCCTTTGTGTATTCGGTTCAAACTGGCGGTAAATAGATCGGGGCGTATCTTTTTATAATCAACTACAATTAAATATCATCTACGTGGAGAACGAAGAACGTTACGTTTTTGGTGTCGAGATGATGTGTTATATGTTTATCCTGACAGAATTTCAAGAATATTTCGACAGCTGTGTTGGCGAATGGTGGTCCACTGCTACGCCTTATTCTGGTTGGTATGTCTTAATTAGAAACATGAAAACATTTTGTGAAAGGACTAATTTCATAAGGTTTAGTATTTGGTCTGTTATCTGTAGATCGTTATTTTTAGAACAAGTAGGAATTTTGTGATGTCCGGATTCTGTTCTGTAAGGATATTAACGTAGCGGTCTTGACTATCGAATGTGCTAAGTTTGTGGTTTGAGTTTAGCCTACGATTTACTGGGTTATTTGGTAGGTTGGTTGAATTAGAACAGGATAATGATTATAGAGCGTCAGATGTTCACTGAATAATGTAGCTTGGTGTTTTGTTCTTTCCTAATTGGGAGCGTTAGTATGTTGATTTGCGGGACGGAACGGAAGGTTAGGTGCATTTTGTTGGTTTATGTTGTTTAATTACATTACATTGCACGGTGCAAAACGTACAGTTCAGGTAATCTCTCAAAATTACAAACATTAGAACACTTTTGAATTTGTAGCAAATTTGCTGTCATTCAGTTGGCCATTTCCGGCTGGCGATGTGTGTACCACTCATGGTGGACTTGACAGGTAAATTTCAGAGAATAGCATTAATCTGCATCTTGAATAAAGAGTGAATTAGCGTGTCTAACGGATCAGGACAGAATCTGGTGAGGGAAGTTGGAATAATGGATTGTCTTCACCAGCTGCACTACTATGAGTTTTCTTACTCTTTCAGTAAAATTTCTGCACTTGTAACCCACATCTGGGATCAGCACAGCGGTTGGTATGTTGGTTGCTGAACTGCGGGACGCGACGCCATGTAGCTTGTCACCAAATGTCAGCGTCTTTCACAAACTTTCTATTCCTATGCTGATGAGATTTTGTGATGTCGGTGTGAACACAGTGTCTTGGACGGCCCGACTGCTGACGCCATTACCTCTACATTCACTCACAAGGTCTCAGTCTGCTGCAAGCTACCATCTCCCTGTCAGCACACCTCTCAATGCAGTCAGCAGTTTTGAAAAGCCTTGCGAACTGCCAGACCCCAAAATTTGCATACAAAACCGCTCGCGGTCTGCGGAATTATTCGCTTCTGACAAACGTTCCTCGCACTTCGTAAAACAGCGCTGCCACTGCCGCCCTCCGTCACGCAGTACACACTTTGCCAAGGCGTTCTTTACCATCAAAGTTTCACACCGTCTCACAGAACACGCCAACATGTAACAGCACACGTGAGGCCGTAACTTTAAAATACGGCCTTGCCGTGCCTGCCGATTGTACAACGTCGCTCTTGCTCAGCTGTGTTACGTGCAGATCTGCTGAGCCGAATTGGGCCCAACTGTGCTATAAACGTTGAGCAAATGTAAATATATGTATTTACTGCTCAGACAGGGCCGATTTCCCGCAGTCAATGTCGCATTACGTGAAGACATTTTATACAGAATTTTATAAAAATCGGCCATGAAATATGGAAAGTAAAGCTTGCAGTTTGTTGTACAATTTTCTGTAAATAATATGTACACCAAATTTCATGAAAATCTTACTCTTGCCTTAGACGCTGCTACGGGGTTACGTACGGACAGACATGGTGGTCGCATAAGGCTTTACATTTTGCGCCTTCGTAAAGAAAGCCTGATACGTATACAGTTCTTCAGAACCACAGATGGCGACGTCCAGGGTTTGAATCCCGCTTTTATTTCGTCTAAACTGTGTGTCTGCTCCACTGCAGTCTCTGTTCTCACAGCCACGCCGTTCCTCGAACCCCTCTGCAACATGTGATACAAAAACATGGCGAACCGCGCTGGCTCAGTATTCTGAGTCGGTTACGAACTTTTGCTATCTTGTGTTCTCTCTCTACGTAGGCGCAATAGCTGTTATTTTCTCCCACAGTGCTCCACTGGCTACAGAGCCTACTGCCTCTCCTATTTGGCGTCCACTTGAGGCTCTTTCCTTGGGTAAAGCAGCCAAGACGTGAGGCTGGCAAATCACCTTCATATAGTGCTGATGTTAGGAATGAGTGGACATATTCTTCCAGTTCCCTATACGCCTTAATGGCATGCACAGCGATAACAATACCTAAAAACCTTATTTAAGATATCGAAGGGCCATGTCAGGGGTGGCCAGCTCAACGAGCTTCTAGAGCGGCACTTTAGAAGGTAACTTAGGCTATACCTAAGCAATTAGAAACAAAATATTTTGCTTCATCTTACGGATTTTTGTTGCTGTCCAACTGCAGTTTGTTACTTCCTGTTAATTAGCAGTTTCCCTTCTTTACAAACCATTTATAACGTGTTTAAGGTTAGCACCCTCTGCATGTGAGGTACTTGGATGTCGTCTTTACAGACAACTTGTGTGAGTCTCGCTGTGGTCACCCCTATATGACATTCCGTTGTTACTGTTGAGGTATAGAACTGAAATGTGAGTTGCTGAGTGCAGCGCAGAACGATCCAACTGCACTGAACTCACCTGATTTGCATATTTTAACCAACTTACTAACTAACAAGCCAGCCACTCCACTTACTACGTGACTCCATACATCACAATCAGTCTTAGAAAGCTAACAGTTCCGCAGCTGGTCGAAAACTTCCCCGGAAGTTCATCACCATGTTCACATCACCCACGCAATTGTCCTTCCCCTGCCATACTCCGTCTTTAAGGTAAATTTTAATATCAGTCTCAGCTTAAGTCTTGGTCTTCCTAGTTGTCTCTATCCTTCATGTCTCGACACCAAAGCCCCGCACACGTCTGTCTCTTTTCTACATGTGCCACACTCACCGCTGATCTAGACTGTCCTTCTGCCATCACTTTATGATATAATATGTAAATATCGGCCAGATGAACTACATTTTATGAAACACAGCACCTTTGTATCGACTGTCAAGGCTGAGAAAAGTGAAGGATGCGCCAATGAGGTGCGAGCAGCAGACGAAGCAGTGACATTGAAAAAGCTGCTCTGTGGATAGATATTGCATCGATGGCTAAACACTGTATCATCTTCAGTGGCGCGCGGGGGGGGGTAACACTTTAAGTGGCAGGGTTTGTGCAGTGTGGCGCGAGTGGGGTAGAACAAGCTTGAATGTAAGTTGCGGTTTGGAAGCCTGTAGGAAAGCGACCACTTTGAAAACATAGGCCCAAATTAATAGTAATATTAAAAGAGAACTTCAATACGATGGGAGGACGTGGGTGAGGACGTGGGTGATAGGCTGTTGTACACACGGTGATGAACACCTCGATTTTATTAGAATTTAGGTTATTTCTCGAATATCTGAGAAAATATTGTCTTCTGAACAAGAAGAAATCTGTTTATGGAATTGTGGTGGTTTGCTACTGTGTTCACAATGTGGTAGAGGGTATGTCACACACCACGTCCTAAAACAACGGACGTCAGTCGCTTTCGTCGTGACGACGGACAGAATGAACAATCAGTTCGCCTGTCAGAACAAGCTGAAGCAGTTAGCCTAGACGTGTATTTGACGCTCCAGATTTCCCTCCAGTGCTTTATTTTATTACGTCCTGGGGACGTCGTAGCTCAGAAGATGTGCAATATTCACGTGAAAAGAAATGGATCGCCGTGCTAGACTATTCCCACAGACAGTGACAAAAGAACGCCACTCCGCACCGGACGTAATCTCGGCCTACAAATCTTCCCTACGCAATCAAATGAAAACAGTTTTGACATTACGGCAATGAGCAAATGGAAACTGACTCACAGGAGTTGAGTGAAATACACGGTTTGGGAAATACACAAATGGAAAGCCAGGTACAGTTTGTTGCGACAAATTGAGAGGAAGCCTAATGATATTTCGAGTAAACATACACTTCGGTACTGAAAGCGATAGTAGGATGGCTATATAACAATTAAAATAATTGCTAATACTACATAACGTTGGTGGTCGATGAATGAATGAGTATGGAGCAATGGTGGAATGATACGGACAGGGGAAAACTGAAGAGCTGGGAGAAAATCATTATACAGCGTGGGTGGTAGATGGATGAATGTGTATCGAGCAATGGTGGAATGATACTGACAGGGGAAAACTGAAGGGCTGGGAGAAAAAAATTATACAGCGTGGGTGGTAGATGAATGAATGAGTACGGAGCAATGGTGGAATGATACTGACAAGAGAAATCTGAAGTAGTGAGAGAAAAATATTATA
>Ga0123355_10003855_pt1 | contig 21692 bp, 18 predicted proteins | sample TergutEmb28metaG_3_FD_89872 | JGI IMG/M metagenome (GOLD analysis project Ga0123355, IMG submission 89872) | Embiratermes neotenicus P1 segment gut microbial communities from Petit-Saut dam, French Guiana - Emb289 P1 | ecosystem: Host-associated > Arthropoda: Insects > Digestive system > Gut ...
AATTGCACCATTCAATAATGAAAAACTACCATGTTTTACGGCAATTGTCAACAAAATTCGTAAAATTCTTCCAAAAATTCCCCAAAACGGGCACTGTCAAAAAGTATAGGTTTTGACAGTTGCGTTGAGACTGTTCCAAAATGTCAGATTTTGGAACAGCTGCCTTAGACTTAGCGGAGAAAACGGCTTATAGCCGCTTTCTCCCAAAGCCTGTTCCGAACCTAACCGAGGTTCGGAACGGACTCAGTGGCATTTGCGGGCGTATGCCTGTGAACATATTTTTGTGGAGGTATCTAGATGAGAAATTTGTTGAAACCAGCAAAGCTTTCGCTGTTGTTGGTTGTATTACTGGCTGGGGCATTGGCTTTTACCGGGTGCCCCGGAAACGGAAACGGCGGCGGCGGTGGCGGTGCTGATGTTTTTACAGCGACTGTGCCTGGCTTTACTCCCTGGCCGGCTTATCCTTCACCGCAAGGCAGTATAACTGCCAGGGTTACGCTTTCTGCGGATCGGGAAACTATTGTAGCGATAAGCGTCACTAGCACTGAAAACGAGCCCTTTAGATCGGCTACCAATCCTCGCATTCCCGATGCCATCGTTGAGCACCAGTCGATTAATATCGATAGGGTAAGCGGTGCGACAGCTACCAGTAATGCGATTATTCAAGCGGTGAGTACTGCCCTTATGCAGGCTGGCCCCGAGGTTCTTGCCAACTTTAGCGCCGCTCCAGTAATCGCGGCAAACGATCCCAGTACAATCACAGTCGATGTTTTGGTTGTAGGATCGGGAGTTGCCGGCCTTGCTGCGGCTATCGAGGCGGCTTACCTGGGCGCAGATGTCCTTGTTATCGAAAAGCTTGGCTTTTTGGGCGGGGTTACGGCTACCAGCGGCGGCATGATCCACGGAGCCAATAGCGTAGTAATGCGGCAGAGGACTGGCAGTATTTTTCAGGGCGACACTGCCGATACATTTGCGGAAGAATTGATAGACTTATCTTTGGATCTGCCTGTGACAAATACTGTTAGAGAACCCCTGCTCAGGGCCATTGCTGACTTGTCGACTGACACTATCGATTGGCTCATCACTATGGGCATCCAGTTCCCGGCTGGTACAAACGAATTAGGTTTAACTGGCAATCCGAGCCGCGCTTGGAGAGGCACTCCCTTTGCCCGCGCGCTTACTCCTACGGGCAGTGGCCGTGAGATGATGGCGCGCATGATAGCATACGCCGGGGCGCAGGGTGTGGAATTCATGATTGATACGCGGGCGGTAACCCTTAGAGGAGGCGCGAGCGGTGTAACTGGCGTGAACGCAGTCGACATAACTGGCGCGGCGGTTACCATCAACGCCGGAAGCGTCATTTTGGCTACCGGGGGCTTCCACAACAATGATGTCCTGTTGAGGGCGCACCACCCCAACGCTTCGGACTTGGGCGCTGACCATATTCGCAGATGGAATTTGCCTGGCGCTGAAGGCCAGGGGCTGACTATGGCCGAAACGATAGGCGCCGGCATACTTGATCTGCCGACACCCATCGCTGGGCTTACCGGCAATCCTGCCTGGGGCATTTGGGTTACTCCGGAAGGCGATCGCTTTTTTGACGAGAGCTGGCAATATGGCATAGCGTCCGCCGCTGAACTTGGCAGGCTTGGCTTCTATTATCACTGGACTATCATGAACGATGCGGATAGGCCTGCCGGTCTTGTCGCTGGCGCAAACGTGTTTACAGGCACTGACCTGGCAGATCTGGTTGATAATATGCCAGCGGCATACGGCGCAGAATTCCTTGCCAATTTGCAAGCAGCGATTGATGCCTATAACGACGCGTTGGAAGCCGGAGACCCTGTTCCGTTCGCATCGCCTCTCGGCATCGACGGAGTTTTTGCGCCTGGCGCTGCCACACCTGCCAGGCCCCGCCATGTGGCCATCGATGACGCAGGCGTGTTATGGGCTCAAAGATCCGGCGTGTTCGGTGATATTTGGGGTACAAACAGCGGCCTTAGCATCAACCAAAGCGGTCAGGTTCTCACTGGCGGCGGCGGCGTAATACCGGGGCTTTTCGCCGCGGGCGAAGTTGTCGGCTGGATACTGCCGGTTCAATACGGCGGAAGCGGTATGGCTATCACTATCTGGACTAACCAGGCGAGGATAACCGGCAGGGCAGCGGCCCAATAAGCGCGGAAAACCGGCTAAAGAAAAGATTGCCTGCCCGTAACACGATTGCGTTATGGGCAGGTTTTAATTCTAAACACAAGGAAATAAGCGATGAAAAAGATACATACGGTTATGACAGTTGCCGCGCTTGCGTTTGCGTGCTTGATGTTTGCGTCTTGCCCTGTTGAACTTCGCTTTGAGCAGCCAATCCCCAGAGGAGAGCCCTGGGGGGATCCGCCGTTTAACGGGCCGCCCAGGGTAGGTACAGCGCAAGGTTATCGGAGTCCGGTGCTGGTAAGGCTTTATTTGACGGAGGGGATTATTGTGGATGCGTATGTTGACCCTTCCGGGGAAAGCCCGACTTACTGGGAATTATTTCCGGTGGTAGCCAGGCACCGCATTATTGCAAATAACGGCATGAACTTCACTCTTGATGGTTTAGGTGGCGCGACAACCGCCAGAGCGATTATACAGGCAGGCAGAAATGCCCTGCTGACAATTCCCGGCGTCACTGAAGACGATTTGTGATTTTCTATTCTCAGCAGATGACGCATGCAACTCAATTCAATTTTTAAGGAGGAATAAAGCACATGAAAAAAGCGATTATCGCTTCTTTGCTCGTCAGCGTTTTGGCGGGCGGCGCGTTTGCCCAGGTTACATTCAGCGGGAGCGTGTACGCCGGTATTCAGCTTCAAAATCCCGAAGACGAGGATGAAACTGTTACTACCACTCATAGAGACGGCTATCCGCCCCGCTTCGATTTTGCCGCTACAGTTACGCGGGAAAACTACGGGGCCAGACTGGATACCAGATCACAGTTTGTGGAGGGAGAAGGCGAGTTTGCCATACGCGGGATTCATGGATGGGTCAATTTTGACGGCTTGGCGTCTTCGAATGACTCGCTGCGCCTTTCAATTGGCCGCTTTGCCGATGGAGTATGGGTCGCCAACATACATTCCTCCCTTCCCGAGTTTCAGTTGGATAATGATATGACTGGCTTTCGTCTTGACTACAGTACGCCTATAGACGGCCTTAGCGTGGGCGCGGCTTTCAGGGCCACGGGTCATTATCTTGAAAGGTTTGCCAAAAACGCAATTTTCGGCATTACCTATATTCACCCTATGTTTAACGCGGTGTTCGCCTATGATTTGAGCGCGAATGTCAACGCCCTTTTCGGCTTTAATTTTACCGGCATTCCCGACCTGACGGCGAGCCTTCAGCTCAGGGCCAACAGGATTGCGTCTTGGGATGATCCCCCCATTGCTTACCCCGGTTCGCTTGAAATGTACCAACTGTTAGGATACAGAATCGCCCGGCCTCTTTTCGTGTACTTGATTGCCGGTCAAACATTTTCGGGCGTGTCGGGGTCTGATGTAGGAATGGAGTTCACCCCCGGCATTGAGTATAGGTTCCTTCCCAACTTACTCGGTTCTTTCAGTATAACAGTAGAGTCCCCGGATTATTTCAACACAACAAACCTAATGTTGCGGCCCTCTATCGAATACACGCTCCGGGGTCCCGCGATGCTGTACGCTGAATACGAGCTACGGCTGGACAACATGGACAGGGCCACGCACACCTTCGGCTTTGGCATAACCATCCGGGCGTTCTAGGCAGGGCGTACCCGAAACGTGTCTGTACTGTGCCTGCTATGAACGGAACCTGCTTCAAGACAAACCTGCGAGCGGCGCTTACCTCCCGCGGCCTTACGGTCAGGGAGTTAAGCGTGATAACAGGCATCGCCAAAGGCACGCTGGACTGCTACCTTGGCGCGCGGGCCTCGATGCCCCCTGCGGACATCGCCGCGAAGATAGCCGCCGCGTTAGGTGTAACGGTTGAATACCTTGTAAGCGGGCATGAAGCGCAGGCGCGGGAAAGCGAAGGGCGGGAGAATGCCATCGGTGCGATATTTCGGCTGTTGGTCGAGCTTGATGAACGGGATGTGGAAACAGTGCTTGCCGTTACAAAACAACTGGAAGCCCGTGGGGAGGGGAAATAACGGGGGCTTGGCGGCGCTTGCCGGGGCGTTATTTCTGGTTTTCCCGTGTAAAGCCTGCGGAAAATTTCTCCAGAAGGGCGTCTACCTGCTGTTTTGAGTTAAGGCCAAAGCGTTCAAGCACGGCTCCTTCAACCTGATCAAAGGTAATCTCTCCGTCTTCAAGCAGGCAGAACGTGTTGGCCAAGTACACCGTGTCCACCAAAGACTGGTACTCTTTGGGAGCCGACTCAGCGTTGTGGTGATAGCGGATACAGGCGACAAAGGCCTCCGGGAAATTCCACTTTTCGGCGACAAGAGCGCCGATTTCCGCGTGGTTCGTGCCGGCGGCAAAATCCTCGAAGGTTGAAGCGGGCATCCCCCTCGCGGCGCAAAAGCCCTGTATCCTTCCCAGCAGTTCCGGGTGAACCGAGGAAAAAATGATCTTCCCCATGTCGTGAAGCATACCACCCACATAAACATCGTCCAAAAGGTTGCGGTCTTTGTGGAAATTCTTTACCAGATTAAAGGCGTAAAAAGCGGTCTTGTAGCTGTGCTCCCACAGGATTTTCTTATTTTTTGTGTCGTCCCCCAAAACCTTCTGCGTGCCGTAGGAATACAAAAGGTTTTTAATGCCCCGGATTCCCACCATTTTTACGGCATCGGAAATGCTGTCTACCTTTTTGGCAAGCATATACTGGGCGGAGTTGACGATTTTAAGAATGTCCGCCGTAAGGGCCGGGTCCATAGATATTTGCCTGGCGATGTCGGCCATTTCGGACTTTGGGTTATTTATAAGCCGCTGCACCAGAAGAATATTTTCGGGAAACTGCGGCAGGGAACTGATGTTGTCGGCAATAGCGGAAGAGAGGTCGGAAATGTTATCTACCCGTGTTTTGTCCAGCGGCACGGTCAGGCGGGCGACTGTTTCCTTATCTGTTCCTACGATCTCAAAGCAGTCTTCATCAAGGCCGATTTTTTTAAGCATCAGAATCAGGATGACAAGGCCCAGACCAGCCCCCTCGGAATCGTCCATTACTTCAGCCAGCGCTTCTTCCATTGAATTGAATTTTCTGGCGCGGGCCAACTTGTCGTGAATGCGGATAAGTTCCGTTTTTGTTATCGCCGTGTTATTGCGCACCTCGATGTAGATGATATTGTTTTTCATCTGCAGCACGACTTTAATGTAAAGCCCCTTCTCTTTCTGAAGCTGAAGGTAATAGGCGATATTTTCCAGAGTGGTTTTCTTAAAATTGGCCATTCCTTCCTTATAGTCGCTTGAGTTTGAGAGTTGCAGTCCATGCTGGGAAAAGTACACTCGCTTGGTATTGGCCTTTTTCGCGTTTACCGCCAGTTCCTTGACGCAGTACACGACATAATCTTTAAGCATTTCCCTGTCTAGCTGCTTAAGAAAGACGGTTATAACCTGCTCGATATACACTTCGATCTCGCGGGGAAGGGTAAAGGTGGTAATGGTCAGGGGAATTCCGGAAAACACCGCCTTTCTAATTTTTCCTTCATCGACAAGCAACTCACGATCCGCGGACATACAACCCTCCCTGCCCTGCTCTTTTATATTATTCTTTACAACCCCGCGGGGGATACAACCCCCGGGAATTACAGTTTACAGGCAATTCGCGTTTCAGACAAGGGCCGCCCCCCCCGCCGCGCGTGAGCATTTCCGCATAAAGTCCCGGTAGGGGAGGATATACGGTTTAAGAAGCCATTTTGCATGGACTCTCCGCGTAGGAGACCGAGGCTCCGTAGCGGGTTCCCCGTGCGGGATTCTTAAACCGTATATCCTCCCATGCCGGAGCTTTTGGCGGAAATGCATGGCTCACGCGCGGCGGGGGCAGTAGCGTCTAAGCCCCCTTCTGTACTATAGTGTCAGTACGCAGATATGAGCACCTTGTCCTTTCCCGCGCTTAGGGAGAAAATCGCCCAGTCTCCCGCCGTACGCCAAATCCTCGCGTCCCTTGACGGCGCGGACAACTCCTCCGGCGGGAATTTCCCCTTGGAAATAGACGCCGCCGAGGGCGCTTTTCCGGGGATACTCGCCTCCCTTATGTACCGGGGCGCGGCGACCATAGCCGTTGTCCCCACCGATACCGAAGCCGCCACGCTCGCCCGCGACATGGAAACCGCCGGAATCCCCGTCGGCATTCTCCCGTGGTGGGGCGGTATGCCGTACCGGGATATGCCCCCGCTCTCGGCCGTGTTCGGGGAACGGATGGGAGTTCTCTCCGGCCTTGCCGCGGGGCAGAGCGGCGTCGTGATACTCCCCCAGCGGGCGTTTCTAACCCCGCTGCCGCCGCCCGGCTACGTCCGCCAGCTCCTTGTTACCCTTGAACCCGGCGGAACCATCGACACCGCCAGCCTCGCCCAAACTCTGGCAATGTACGGCTATGTCCGGGTTCCAAGGGTGCAGGTTCGGGGCGAGTTTGCCCTGCGGGGCGAGGTTCTGGACATCCTCATGGACGAGCAGGCCGAAGCCTACCGCGTCCTTTTTGATTTTGACACGATTGAATCCATCCGGCGTTTTGATCCGCTGAACCAAAGCGGCCTTGAAAAGAAAAACAGGCTCGTCATACACCCCCTCAAGGAAGTCATTTGGACAGATGACCGCGTCGAGACTTTAAGCCGGAATCTGGAAGCGTTGCCGGAGTTTGCCACTGGCGGCAAAGCGATACTGGAAGAACTCATGGCGCGGAAAACCGTAAGCGGCGAGGAACTTCTTTTCCCTCTGGCCTTTGAAAAACCCGCTTCTATCGTGGATTACATCACAGATCACGCCGCAAACTCCTCCGCCGGGATCACGCTTTTTTTTGAAAAGGAACGGCTCGCCAACGCTCAGGAAATTTTTGAAAGGGAGTACCGCAGCCTTTATTCAAAGGCCCACAGAGCAAAGGAAGTGCCGTTGCCAGAGCGCGTACTCCTTAATTTCAAAGAGCTTTATAGCCGCATTCCACGGCGGGTTTCCTTTATGTCCATCAAGGGCGGCGGGGAAGAAGGGGCTCTGCGCCTAAACGCCGCCTGCGATCCCGCGCGGAGCTTTTTCGGCAACATGGATTACTTGAAAGAGGAATTCGCCGCCCTGAAAAAGCAGGGCTGGAGTTTAGCCGTAGCCGCCGAGTCGGATGTTCAGGCGCTGCGGATCGCCGAAATTTTTAAAGATGATGCTGTGTCTGTCGGGGCCTTGCCGTTGTCGTCGGGCTTTGCCCTGCCGGACATCAAGTTCATGCTCATTCAGGAGAACGAGATTTTTGGCCGCCGCCGCCGCCCGCCGAAGTCCCTGAAAACCGTGCGCAGCGCCGTCATTGACACCTTTGTGGAACTTAACCCCGGGGATTACGTTGTTCACGTTAATTACGGCATCGGGCTTTTCAAGGGCATAGAGCGCATAAAGGCGCTGGGGCACGAGCGGGATTACATAAAGGTCGAATATGCCGGGGAAGAAACCGTCTTTGTGCCGATTGAGCAGGTAAACCTTGTCCAGCGCTACATCGGCAACGAGGGTAGCCCGCCCCGGCTGGACACGCTGGGTTCCAAGAGCTGGGAAAACCGCAAGGGCCGGGTCAAAAAGTCCGTGGAGGAATTGGCCGACAAGCTCCTTGTCCTTTATTCAAGGCGAAGGCAGTCCCAAGGCTTCGCGTTTCCCAAAGACTCAGAGTGGCAAACCATGTTCGAGGCGGCGTTTCCCTTTGAGGAGACCGACGACCAGCTCCGCTGCGTTGACGAAATCAAGGCCGACATGGAAAGCCCTCATCCAATGGACAGGCTTGTGTGCGGGGACGTGGGGTTCGGGAAAACCGAGGTAGCGGTGCGGGCCTGCTTCAAGGCCATCATGGGCGGTAGGCAGGCGGCGTTTCTCGCGCCCACCACGATTTTGGCGGAACAGCACCACGAAAACTTCAAGGAGCGCTTTAACCAGTTTCCCATACGGCTTGCCATGCTTTCCCGCTTTGTGGATCGGGCAAACACCCGCAAGATTATCGAGCAGGTAAAGAATGGGGAAGTAGACCTGCTTATCGGCACGCACCGGATAATCCAGAAAGATGTGGTATTCAAAAATCTGGGCTTTATGGTTATTGACGAGGAACAGCGATTCGGGGTCAAGGACAAGGAGCGGCTTAAAGAGATGAAAACCAACATCGACTGCCTTACGCTTTCCGCTACGCCCATTCCCCGGACTCTGCACATGAGCCTTCTTAAAATCCGGGACATGAGCCTGTTGGCGAGTCCCCCCCAGAACCGCCACCCCATCGAAACAACAATCGAGGAGTACAACGATGACGCTATAGCCCGCGCGATACGGCTCGAGGCCGAGCGGGGAGGGCAGGTGTTTTTTCTTCACAACCGTATCGAAAGCCTTGGCGAGACCCGCGCGAAAGTCCAGCGTCTTGTGCCGGAGATGCTGGTGGAGACCGCCCACGGACAGATGAGCGGGCGGGACCTTGAAGACGTGATGCGCCGCTTTGTTCACGGGGGCTTTCATGTGCTTGTGTCAACAACAATTATCGAGAACGGCATTGACATTCCCAACGTGAACACCATCATTATCGACCGGGCGGATATGTACGGGGTTTCCCAGCTCTACCAGCTGCGGGGCAGGGTAGGCCGCAGCGACAGGGTTGCCCGCGCCTGCCTTTTTTATCCACAGGGCAAGGCGCTTACCGAAGTCGCCATGAAGCGCCTTCAGGTCATTTCGGATTTTACCGAGCTGGGTTCCGGTTTTAAGATCGCCATGAAGGACATGGAGATTCGCGGGGCCGGAAACCTTCTGGGCCGCGAGCAGTCCGGGGACATTTACTCCGTGGGCTTTGACCTGTACATCCGCCTTCTGGACGAGGCGGTTAAGCGGCTTGAAGACGAAAACTACGAGGCCGAAACCGAAACGCTCATGGAACTTGAGTATTCGGGCTTTATCCCCGATTCGTATATCGATTCCGCGCAGGAAAAAATGGAATTCTACAAAAAGATCGCGGGTGTGCGGGCCAGGGAAGAACTTGAAAGCCTTAACTCGGAACTTGCCGACCGCTTTGGTCAGCCGCCGGACGAGGCCGCCTCCCTGCTCGCTCTGGCGGAACTCCGCATCATCTGCCGGGAGCTTTCTGTCTCTTCGCTTAAAGAGCGGGGTGGGCTGGTGCGGACCGAGTTCAGCAAGGTCTCGAAGGTCAAGGTCGAGCGGCTGGTGCGGCTTATGAAGGAATCTTCCGGCAAGGTAAAGCTCGACCCAAAAGAACCCAATGTCATTATTTTCGCGGCGGGGAGTATCGGGCTTAAGGAAAAGAGCGAGTTTATCAGGGAGAGGCTTGCGGCGCTGGCGGGGTAGGGGAGCGGAGGCAGGGAGCGACACAGCGTTCCAAAATGCCCTGCATGTGGCTTATCGCCACGCCGAAGTTCGTCATGGGAACGCCCGCCCTCTTTGCCGCGTTGTCGCGGTACATCATTTCACGGCGGTTTAGCATACAGCCGCCGCAGTGGATAACCAAGTCGTACCCTCCAAGATCGTCCGGAAAGGCCGTGCCGGAAGTAAACTCGTAGGCGGGCTTTTTCCCGGTGTGTTTTTCTATCATCGCGGGAAGCTTAACGGTAGCAATGTCATCGCATTGCCTGTGGTGGGTGCAGGCTTCGGATATGAGTACCCTGCCGCCGTCTGTGATGGCGTCTATGGCACGGGCTCCGTGGATGGCGTTTTCCAAAACCCCCTTGTACCGTGCCATAAGTATCGAAAAGGACGTAAGGGCGATGTCGCGCGGCGTTTGCCCGGCGATTTTTCCGAATACTTGGCTGTCGGTAATTACCAGTTTTGGGGGAGGGTGAATCCTTTTCAGCGCTTGCCCGTACTCAGTGTCTTTTGTTACAACAGAAATCCCCCCGGCCTCCAGTATGTCCCGTATCGCCTGCTGCTGGGGCAGTATCAGCCGGCCTTTCGGCGCGGATTTGTCAACGGGAACAACAAGCACAACAACATCGTCCGCGTGTATTAAATCGCCGACCAGCCGCCCCGCTTCGTCCGCCTTTTCGCAGAGCCCGGCGATTCGCTCTTTTAGTTCGTGAATGTTTTTGCCCGTTTTGCAGCTAACATACAATTCCCCGGCCCCGGCTGCCCCGGCTTCGGCGGCAGTGGAGATGGTCGCGACCATATCGCTTTTATTGTACACGGTCAGGTACGGCACACGGGCTTCTTCAAAAAAAGCGATTAACTGCCTGTCCTCGCCGGAAAGCCCTTCCCGCGCGTCAACCACCAAAAGGGCGATGTCGGTTTTCCGCAGAACGTTTTTGGTTTTGCCCGTTCTAAGACTGCCCAATTCGCCTGAGTCGTCAATTCCGGCGGTATCGATCAGCAAAACCGGGCCGGCCGGCAAAAGCTCCATCGCTTTGTACACGGGGTCTGTTGTCGTACCCTTTACCGGCGAGACAACCGCTATGTTCTGGCCCGTAAGCGAGTTTAAAAGGCTCGATTTTCCGGCATTGCGCTTTCCGAAAATGCCTATGTGCAGGCGTTCTCCCTGCGGGGTCTGGTTTAGGGAACTCATCCGGGGCTTAGCCGTGCCGGGTTTTCGCCGCGCGCTGTCCCAGCCGGGTGGTGATAAAAACCACCGCAAGGGCCAAGGGCAAAATGAGCGCCTGCGTAGGATGGTTTTGCTGGTAAAAGGCCGGGAAGATTCTGATTACCACCGTTACAAGGCATCCGGCAAAGACGTATGCCCACAACAGCCGTAAAAACCGCACTGAGGCGGAGCGCCTTCGCTCGTTCTTCGTAAACGCGAGCGTTAGCCCCAAAGGAACCGCCGCCAGAAAAACGGGGTTCACGAAAAGGACGTTGATATTGTAAAAAGTGTAATCGTGGTTTGTGAAAAAGGTCAGAAAGAACAGCATACTGCCGGCGATCCCGAAAAAGAGCCCCGCCATGCTCTGAAAGCCGCCAAAGAGAACAGTAAACCACTTCCGTTTTCCGTAGAGCAGGTATAGTAGCACGAGCGCTCCCGAAAGAAGCAGGCTAAACAGCAATTGCCTTGGCCATTGAAGGCGGGGAACATCCAGCACAGCCGGACGGTCTGTGGCGCTAAACACAACCTGTACGGAACTTACCAAGGGCCGCTCGTTTCCATCCGGGTCGATATAGCGGAAGCCGTAGACCCTTTCGGCAAGCTCGGAGGGAAGGAACATTTCGTCCCAGACCGTAATTGGCCTGTCGATGCCTTGACCCATCCAGAAATTGAGAATCCAGTCGAAAAACGGGTTAAACCACGTGTGCCGCCTTACGTGCTGCCTAAGGGTAAACCGTCCGGGGGCCTCGCCGTACCGGGCCTTGAACTGCCCGCCCAAAGCCATATCAATGACATCGCGGATTCGGGTGGAGCAGTTGTCCCAGAAGTGGTGGTACTCGTACACCGAGTTTTCGGGCAGTACGTTATTTTCGGCGAACAGTACGATTGCCTCTTTTTTTTCCGCCGGCAGATCAAGGGTAAACAGGATTATGTCCCGGTTGGTAAGGACGTATATGTGGTAATTTAACGAGGCTGGCGACACTTCGGTGCGAAAAAAGAGCCTGCCCATAGCGAAATCCCGGAAGAAATTTTCACTGTCAAACGAAAAAACGCCCCAGTCGTAAAACAGGGCCTGTCCCGTGCCTCTGTCCTCCACCACAAGCCCGATATGCCCCCACCAGAAATGAAGCTCGTCCCCCGGCCCGATAAGCGCAAGCCTTACGGTCAGGTCGTCCCCCCACCGTCCGGGGCTGTCTTGCGCGAAAAGGGAGGGGCCGGAAAGAAAAAGCGCCAATACCAAGACAAGGGGCGTCATGCGTGCCAGCCCCCTGTCCGCGCGGTTAACAGGCATCACCCGATTTCCGCGATTGGCTGCTGGGCCGCCACCACGGTTCCGGCGGGAACGAGGAAGCGAACCTTTCCGGCGGAAGTGGCCTTGATTTCCAGTTCCATCTTCATGGATTCCATGATCAGCACGGTGTCCCCGGCATTGACCTGCGCTCCCTCGCTTACCGAGTAGCGGATAACCGTTCCCGCCACGGGCGCTGGCAAAACAGGGCTAGCGGCTGGGCCGGAAGCGGGGGCGGCGGCAGGTGTGGCGGCGGCGGGAACAGCGATAGCGGCCCCGCTTAATTCGGCAATGGGCTGCTGGGCCGCTACCACGGTTCCGGTGGGAACGAGGAAGCGAACCTTTCCGGCGGCGGCGGCCTTGATTTCCAGCTCCATCTTCATGGATTCCATGATCAGTACGGTATCCCCGGCCTTAACCTCGGCTCCTTCGCCCGCTGAGTAGCGGATAACCGTCCCGGCTACGGGGGCGGGTATGACTACAGCGCCGCCTGCCACAGCGGGGCCCGCGGCTGCAGGAGCCGCCTGAGAAGGGGCCGCCACAGCGGGAGCCGGCGGCGGAACAGGGGCCGCCACCGGAGCGATAGCCATCGTGCCTGCCGGGGCGACAACCACGCTGTAGTTTACCCCGTCCACATTGACGCTGTACTTCGCCGCCTGTCCCGCCCCAACAGGATAAGCGGCGGCAGCCGCCGCCGCCGGAGCCGCCTGAGGAACCCCAGCCGGAGCGTCAGGATCGGCCTTAAAGACCACCGGCCCCTTGGAGCGGTTTTTGAAGAACTCAGGCGCGACCTTCGGGAACATCGCCAGCGTAAGCACGTCTTCCGGGGTAACCGTGCTGGTTCCCAAGAGTTTTTTGCATTCTTCTTCCAGCTTGTCGTATTCAGCCGGAATGTCGTCCGCCGGACGATGGGTAATTTCCTTTTCCATCTTCAGGGCTTCAAGCGATTTTTTCACAACATCCTGATTCTTGGGAGCGGGGCAGGCTCCGTACTTGCCCACCATAACATCCTGAAACTCCCCGGAAAGCCTGTTGTAGCGGCCAAAAAGCACGTTAAACACAGCCTGCGTTCCTATAATTTGGCTCGTGGGGGTTACCAAGGGCGGGTAGCCAGAGTCCTTCTGAACCAAGGCGATTTCCTTTAGCACCTCGTCCATCTTGTCGGACGCTCCCTGCTCCTTAAGCTGTCCTTCCAGATTGCTGAGCATTCCGCCGGGTATCTGGGCCGCCAAAAGCCGTGTGTCAGCGCCCACGAAACTGGACTCGAAACTCTTGTAGTTCTTCCGCACCTCTCTGAAGTAGGCGGCGATATCCAAAAGCGGGGCAATGTCCAGCCCGGTGTCGTACTCCGTGCCCTTGAATATCTCTACCATAGTTTCCGTGGGGCTGTGGCTGGGGCCCATTGACAGCGAAGAAATGGTAGTGTCGATGATTTCCGCGCCGGCCTCGACACACTTTACCAGCGTGCCAACGGACATACCGGTGGTGGCGTGAGTGTGAATTTCGACTGGAAGATCGGTAATTTTTTTGATCGCCTTTACAAGATCGCTGCCGTCGTAGGGTTTTAACAGGCCCGCCATGTCTTTGATGCAAATGGAGTCCGCCCCGATACCGACCAGTTGTTTGGCGAACTCAGCGTATTTCTCGATGGTGTGATAGGGGGTTACCGCATAGGAGATAGTCAACTGAATATGCTTGCCGGTTTTCTTGGCGGCTTTGGTGGCGGCCTCGAAATTTCTTGGGTCGTTTACGGCGTCAAAAATGCGGAAAATATCAACCCCGTTCTTGGCGGCGTATTCGACAAACTTGGCGACTACGTCATCGGCGTAATGCCGGTAACCCAGAAGGTTCTGGCCCCTTAAAAGCATCATTATCTTTGTGTTAGGCAGGGCGGCTTTAAGTTTTCTTAAGCGATCCCAAGGGTCTTCGTTAAGGAAGCGGATACAGGAATCAAACGTGGCCCCTCCCCACGCTTCAAGCGAAAAAAACCCGACCTTGTCCAGCTTGCCGCAAACCGGCAGCATATCGGCGGTAACCATACGGGTAGCGAGCAGGGACTGGTGCGCGTCCCTCAAAATCAAATCAGTAAGCTTTAGTCTGGGCATACATTCTCCTTATGTGTATGTTGAGCGTCTATGGATTTTCACTTTGATAGATGTTTACCGCCGCGGTAATGGCGGCAATGACCGCCGCGGGCACGCCCCCAGCGGAACCGTAAGCGCGCGCCCGCAGAGCGGAGGCCGCCTTTCCTTTGATCTCTCGAAAAAACATCCCCGCAAAGAAGCCCACTACGGCTCCTATAGCAAGCAGGGCAAGGGCCCCATCCTGCCGCAACAGGTCACCCAATGTTGTAGAATCCACCATCATGATTCCATAGTAGCACAAAACCAGAAAATTGCAACTGGTTTTTTCTCACGAATGTCATGGGCGCATGGCAGATGTTGGAGGTTCAAGATCAGGCGGTTACGTGGCTGTAATACTCCATTTTGGCGGTGGCCTTGGCGGTATGGGCTTTGCGGGACTCTTGGGCGAGGCAATCCCTGTCGTATTCCCGCATTTCATTGTCGTCAATCACGCCTATTTTATGCAAACCTACGGCTGTCTCGTGGACAGCCCCAAGCAGTTCGCTTTGATATTTTCCGTTCATGGCTTTCTCCTATAGTTCATTCAGAACCCCTTCCTTAAGGGCGTCCGCGATCTGGGCGCTGGTCATCGCTAACATGGATTTGGCTTGCTTTTTCAATTTTCTTAGTTCCTTTGGGCTGATATTTTCCCTTTCGGATTTCGCAAAGCCATACATGTAAAACGTCCGCTCCCCGCTTCTAAAAACCACAATCACCCGGTAACCGCCGGATTTCCCTTCGCCGGGACGGGCTACGCGCACTTTGTAGACATTGCCGCCAAGATTGGCATCGGCCTGTCCCGATTCTAGCTGGTTTACAGCTTCCCTTAGTTCGCCGTCCGTAATGCCTTCTTTGCCAGCGAACCGGGCGAACCATGTAATTTTAAATATCCTCACCCATCTAATCATAACACAAAATCAGAAAATTGCAACTGGCTTTCAGAGGCTGTTCCAAAATGTCAGATTTTGGAACAGCTACACTAGATTTGATGGAAAAAGCGGCGTATAGACGCTTTTTCCCCAAGCCTGTTCCGAAACTAACCGAGTTTTGGAACAGGCTCTTCAACACTGGTTTTGCCCACGAACACCGCTAACATACGCCCACCCTTTGGCGAATACGCCCCCCTCCGGACAGCGCCGCGCCGCGTATTGAAACAACCCCGGCATAGGTAGTAATATATATAATCATGGACTTGCGGCAGGCACATAACAAGCCCCCGGAGCCGGAGAATTCCGGAGGGGACTGTTCAGGCATCTGGGTTCCTATGGATGACGGGGCCCACATTTACCTTTCGCGCTGGGATACCGGAGGTACGCCCAAAGCGGCGCTGCATATTGTTCATGGAATGGCCGAACACTCCCGGCGGTATGCAAGGCTTGCCCGGCGGCTGGGGGAGCGCGGCATAGAAGTCTGGGCGGCCGATCACCGGGGGCACGGGCAGACCGCCTGCCAGCGCAACGATCCCGGCAAGGGCGGGCTTTTGGGCCACCCCGCTGACGGGGACGGGTTTGCCCGTGTTACGGCGGATATTGACATCATCAACAGGGTTATCGTAAAGGAGCGCCCCGGCGTACCCGTGTTCCTTTTTGGCCATTCGTGGGGATCGTTTCTGGTTCAGAGTTATATCGAAACCTACGAAGGCAGGCCCTCCGCTTACGGGGCGGCTGTGGAATTGGCCGGCTGTATCCTTTCGGGAACACGGGGGCCTTCCAAGGGAGTAAAATATTCGCTAGGGGCTGGTATAATGTCACTATTGGCCTTTGTTCTGGGCGAGCGAAAAGGCTCACGGCTGGCTAGGGCTCTGGCGGACGGCCCCTACAACAAGGTTTTCCGGCCCAACCGCACAGGCTTTGACTGGCTTTCCCGTGACGAAAAGGAAGTGGACGCTTATGTGGCAGACCCCCTGTGCGGGGCGCTCTGCTCCGTGGGCCTTTACCGGGATATGGCCCGCGCCTTGAAGAACATTCACCGCCCCGGTGAGATGGAAAAAATCCGCAAGACGCTTCCCGTGTACATTTTTTCCGGGAGTGCCGATCCGGTGGGGGATATGGGCGAGAGCTTCGCGGCCTTGGCTGTCGCGTACCGGCATCTGGGAATACGGGACTTGGAAACAGCCCTTTACCCCAATGCCCGCCACGAGCCTTTGAATGAAACAAACCGGGATGAAGTGCAGGAGAGCCTCCTTTCGTGGCTGCTCCGGCATTGCAAGCCTGAATCTTAGCGTACAGGAGACATTTTGCGTTTTCGTTATTCAGCGGAAGAGAACGGCTAGCCGGTAAAAAAAGCGGCTGTCTATACTCAGGATGAACACCGGATTAATTTTTCCGATGTGGACGCTCAGGCCGTGTATATTATCGAGCGGCTCCAGACCAACGGCTACGAAACCTATGTTGTAGGCGGCGCGGTGCGGGACCTTATACTGGGGAAGAAGCCTAAAGATTTCGATATTGTTACCGCCGCAAGCCCTGCCAGAATAAAAAAAATATTCAGGAACGCCCGGATTATTGGCCGCAGGTTCCGGCTCGTTCATGTTTTTTTCGGCGAGAAGATTTTTGAGGTTTCCACATTCCGTTCCATAAAGGACGGCCCCACAAGCAATACCTTCGGCACTATCGAAGAGGACGTACTCAGGCGGGATTTTTCCCTGAACGCCCTTTTCTACGATCCCCTAAAACAGCTTGTGGTCGATTACGTGGGGGGCATGAAGGACATACGCAAGCGCCGTATCCGGCCCATTATTACCCTGCCCCATATTTTCACCGATGACCCGGTGCGCATGATCCGGGCCGTCAAGTACAGCGCCGTAGCCGGTTTTACGCTGCCCTTCTCCCTTAAATGGAGGATACGCAAGCAGTCGGGCCTTCTGGCGGAGGTGTCCCCCTCCCGGCTTACCGAGGAAATCTTCAAAATCATCCGCTCCCCCCACGCAAGGGCGATTGTCGAGGCGCTGGATGCCTTGGGGCTGTACCATTACCTTCAGCCCAGGGCGGCGGAACTTTTCAAAACACAGCCTGAGTTCAAGGACAGGTATTTGAAGACCCTCGCGGTGGAAAACCCGCACGTCCTTTCGGTGCTTGTGCGCGATTACCTTGAAGACGCCGCCGACTGGGACGGGAGCAAAGGCACGGTTCAGGAAGAAAGCGCCCCGCCTCCCGGACAGGAAGCGGCATGGCTCGCGGCGGAGCGGTACAAGAGCGCTTTTCTCCTTGCCAGAAAGTTCGTGCTGCCCATGAATCCTCCCCGCGCCGAACTGGACGCCGCGTTACGGCTTTTATTTGCCGAACACGGGGTATCCGTAAAACGGGTACGCTTTAACGAAAGGCGATCTCGGACATCCGGCCCCGCCGCCGCGCACAGGCTTACGGGAACGGAAATGAAAAGGGGAGGGGAGGCCCTAGGCCCCCCGGATGGCGCCGCGAACAAACGGCGGCGCAAGAGAAAAAAACGCCCCCCGGAACTAGCCCCGGCCCCAAAGGAGGACTAAGATGCCGCCCATTCCCATACGCTTTCCCGCGTCGGCCCTGATTATTGTCGATGTTCAAAACGATTTCTGCCCCGGCGGGGCTTTAGAGGTTAGTAAGGGGGACATGGTTGTCCAGCCGTTGAACCGCCTCGCTTCCCTGTTCGCCTCCAAGGGCGGCAGGGTTGTCGCCACGCAAGACTGGCATCCGGCCGGCCATGTCTCGTTCGCCTCTTCCCACGAAGGCAAAAAGCCCGGCGAACTTACACACACGGCGCGGGTAAAAGAGCAGATACTCTGGCCCGACCATTGCGTTCAGGGCAGCCAAGGGGCGCGCTTCCATCAAGACTTGGATACAGGCCCGGTAAACCTTATTATCCGCAAGGGCTTTCGCGGCGGCCTTGATTCGTATTCGGCCTTTTTCGAAAACGACCTGCAAACCTCTACCGGACTGGACGGGTTTCTTAAATCCCTTTCCATAGATGCTTTGGTGCTTGGGGGGCTTGCCGCCGATTACTGCGTTCTTTACAGCGCTCTGGACGCCGCGGCGCTGGGCTACAAAACATTTGTCGCTTCTGACGCTGTCCGGGCCGTGGACATACCCGAAGGCTCCGCCGAACGGGCCATGAAGCTTTTGGGCGAGGCGGGGGTAATCATCGCCATGTCTAAGGAATTTGAATGATCGCCGGGGCGGGCGTTTCGGCGCTGTTCACGGATTTTTACTCCCTTACCATGGCTCAGGGCTACTGGAAAAAAGGGATGGATACGAGGGCCGTGTTTGAAATGTTCTTCCGCAAGCAGCCCTTTGGCGGCGGTTTTTCCGTGTTCGCCGGGCTGGGAACCCTGCTGGAAAAACTTAAATCCTTCGCCTTTTCGCCGGACGACATAGACTACCTGAAAAGCCTGTCCCTTTTTGAAGACGCCTTCCTTGACTACCTGAAAGATTTTCGCTTTTCCGGCTCCCTGTGGGCGATGGACGAGGGAACCATCGTGTTTCCCCACGAGCCCCTTGTGCGGGTTGATGGCGGTCTTATTGAATGTCAGATTATCGAAGGAATGCTTCTTAATATCATCAACTTTCAGACGCTTATCGCCACCAAAGCCGCCAGAGTCTGGCTCGCTTCCGGCAAGGGAACGGTCATGGAGTTCGGCCTTCGCCGGGCGCAGGGGCCGGACGGGGCGATGTCCGCGTCCCGCGCGGCGTATATCGGCGGGGCGTGCGGGACGTCCAACGCGCTTGCCGGGAAAGCCTTCGGCATTCCCGTAATGGGCACTATGGCTCACTCGTGGGTAATGGCATGGCCCAGCGAGGAGGAGGCGTTCCGCGCCTATGCCCAACTGTATCCCGACCGCACGGTGTTTCTTATCGACACCTACGATACCCTTAAAAGCGGGATTGTCAACGCCATAAAGGTAGGAAAGACGCTTACAGAGCAGGGAAAGCGGTTCGGTGTGCGCCTTGATTCCGGGGACGTGCATTACCTTTCGCTTGAAGCGCGGAAAGCGCTTGACGGGGCGGGTATGCCGGACGCGACTATCGCCGTTTCAAACGACTTGGACGAATCCATCATCAAGACGCTTACGGACGCGGGCGCTCCGGTGGATATGTGGGGGGTGGGAACGCAGATGGTTACGGGGGGAACGCAGGCCGCCTTTACCGGGGTGTACAAACTTGCCGCCAGTAACGACAGTTCGGGGCGGCTTATCCCCAGAATCAAGTTTTCGGATAACCCGGAGAAAACCAGCAATCCCGGCGTTAAGCAGGTGTGGCGGATAAAGGATGCCGGTGGAATGTGCGTGGCTGACGTGCTCGCGCTGGAAGAAGAGCCGGGTTTGGACAGCGTGGCCCGGCGCGGCGCTACAGGAAAGGGCAAGACCTGCACGTTCTGGCATCCATCGGCAGATTACCGCCGCTTTTCCCACACGCTGGAGGGCAGCGCCCAGCCCCTCTTGGCGCGGCGGCTGGAGAACGGAAAGGCCGCCGGGCGGGAGCCTTCTCTGCCGGAGATACGGGAGAAGGCGCGGGCGGAGCTTGACTCGTTTGACATGAGCTACAAGCGCCTTCTTAACCCCCACATTTACAAAGTCTCCATAAGCGGGCCGCTAAAGGAATTGAAGCTTGGCCTTATAAAAAATTACTTGGGGGAACTACAGTCATGACGCGCGAATTACAGGTATCAATAGCGGGGGAGGGCGGCGGGGCCCTGACCTTACACTGCCCTGCCGGGACAATCATTGAGTCGCTGGCCTCTCGATTCGCCCCGGCTTCGTCCGCCCTGGTGGCGGTTAAGGCGAACAACGAAATCCTGCCCCTTTCAGCGCCGCTTGAGGTACATTCCCGGCTGGAACCGGTGCTGCTGGAAAGCCCGGAAGGGGCGGCTCTTTACCGATGTTCCCTTGCCTTTCTGCTTGCCGTGGCGGCCGGGCGGCTCTTTCCCGAAAAGAGCCTTTACATAGGCCATTCGCTGGGGTACGGCTACTACTACACCTTCCTTGAAGACCACAAGCCCGAAAAGGCGGAGATTGAAGCGCTGGAAAACAGTATGCGGGCGCTCGTTAAAGAGGATATTCCCATATCATGCCGCTATATGGCCTACGCCCAAGCTATGGAAATCTTCACAAAAAACCGTCAGGATGATACGGCCCTTCTATTAGAGGAAAGAAGCGAAAGCAAGGTACGGGTAAACGAGTGCGCGGGGTTTGTTGATCTTTACATTTCCCCCTTGGTAAACCGGACGGGGCTGTTGGACACGTTTGAACTTATGCCATACGAGGACGGTTTTCTTCTCCGCTTTCCCGCAACGGGGGGCGGCAGCCGCATTGAGCCTTTCAAGGACAGCCCTCAAATCTTTTCCGTGTACCGTGAGTACAAAAAATGGGGGCGCATACTGGGGGTTCATTCGGTGGGGCGGCTTAACAAAATGGTGTCGGACGGAGGCGCGCGGGAGTACATCCGTGTTACGGAGGCGTTCCACGAAAAAAAGCTCTCCGAAATCGCCGACAAAATCCACGATCAAAAGGACACGGTTCGCGCGGTGTTGATTGCCGGGCCTTCCAGTTCCGGAAAAACTACCTGCGCCAAACGGCTTTCCATTGCGCTTAGAGTGCTGGGGCTGGAGCCGGTCGCCATAGGGCTTGATAACTACTACGTGGGGGCCGCCAAAACCCCCAAGGATGAAAACGGCGATCCGGACTACGAATGTCTTGAGGCGCTGGATATTCCCTACCTTAACGATCAGCTTGTGGCGCTTATGGCGGGGGAAGAGGTGAGCCTTCCGGTGTACGATTTTAAGACGGGCCGGCGCAGGGAGGAGGGCGGGCGTGTGATACGCCTAAACCGCAGAACGATGCTGATAATCGAAGGCATCCACGGCCTTAACGATGCCCTTATCCCGCACATCAGACGGGAGAGTACGTTTAAGGTGTACGTTTCGGCGTTGACGCAGCTTAATCTGGACGATCATAACCGCATTCCGACAAGCGACAACCGGCTATTGCGACGCATGGTGCGAGACAGCCAGTTCCGCTCTTCCCCGGCGGCGCAAACGTTTCAGATGTGGCCGGCTGTTCAGCGGGGAGAGCGGAAATACATTTTTCCCTTTCAGGATTCTGCCGACGCGGTCTTTAACTCGGCCTTAGATTACGAACTGGCGGCGCTTAAGTTCTACGCCGAGCCGCTCTTGCGCTCCGTAAAACCGGATATGAGGGAGTACTGCGAGGCGGCCCGGCTTCTTTCGTTCCTGTCGAACTTCGCCCCCATTCCGCCTCAGTTCGTGCCCGGCACGAGCATTCTGCGGGAGTTTATCGGGGATTCGGAGTTTAAGTACTAGCGCCGCTCGCCGCGCGCTCATGCGTGGCGGGGGGGCAAATCCAGTAACCTTGGCTTGACAAACGGTGTTAAGCTGTTGTATGGTCTTACTTAATACATATTTTTATGGAGGGTTTTGATGAAGAAACTTGTAATAGCCGGTTTGGTGCTTTTCTTCGCGGTAAGCGTGGTGTTCGCGCAACAGCAACAGCAAAGGTTCAGGAATGGCAATTTTAACGCCACGGGCGTGAGCTACAACGCCGAAACAAGGACGCCAAACGGCACTATTGACGTCAGGGTAACCTTTCGCGGAAACAGAATAACCCAGAT
>Ga0123355_10003856_pt1 | contig 21691 bp, 17 predicted proteins | sample TergutEmb28metaG_3_FD_89872 | JGI IMG/M metagenome (GOLD analysis project Ga0123355, IMG submission 89872) | Embiratermes neotenicus P1 segment gut microbial communities from Petit-Saut dam, French Guiana - Emb289 P1 | ecosystem: Host-associated > Arthropoda: Insects > Digestive system > Gut ...
AATAGACTGGATGGACGGAATGCCCTTAACTTTTGAAATGGTTAAAACATTCTGCCAATCTCCCAATTTAAGGCAAATGCTAGACGATTTAGTAGACAAAAATTATCTGGTATTAGAACACCCAAAAATGAAAGTAGGCAATAAACGCGAATATGCCACGCATTTAGAAAAGGGATATAACATAGTGGTCGGCAAGCTTTCTTTTGAGTTCAACAGGATTCTTGACCCTAAAAAAATTGCTCCGACTTTGGTAGCCACAGATGTATCAAGGATTGCCGTGCCTGTGCGTGATGGCATACGCTCCCTTACCATACGGGAGGGTTTACGTTTATTTGGCTTCCCCGAAACATATTGCATCGAAAACGCTTCAAAGAAAGACGCTTTTGATATGCTGGGAAATACCGTATGCATTCCTGTAGCTAAAAACGTTTCCACAAAACTACTGGGTGCGACACTGGCGGTACTAACGCTTCCAAACAATGGATAAGATATAAAAGACTTTGCAAAATGGAGTGATAACAATTGATTGAAGTAAAAAATCTAACCAAAAAATACGGCATACGAACAGCAATAGACGACCTGAATTTTTCGATAAAGGCGGGCGAGATTGTTGGATTTCTAGGCCCCAACGGCGCGGGAAAAACTACCACAATGAACATCATGACAGGATTTATCGCGGCAACATCTGGAGATGTTACCATTAACGGGCTGGATATTTTAGCAGAGCCAGAACGAGCGAAAGCAAATATCGGCTACCTACCCGACACGCCGCCTGTTTACGGCGACATGCGCGTTTGCGAGTATTTGAATTTCGTGGCGGATATAAAGGGCGTTCGCAAAGGGCGCAAGGAAATGCTTGAGTATGTTATGAAGCAGGTTAGCATTTCAGATATATCGCGGCGGTTGATAAAGAATCTATCGCGTGGGTATCGCCAGCGCGTGGGGCTTGCGCAAGCAATGGTTGGTAATCCCAAGGTGATTATCATGGACGAGCCTACAATCGGGCTAGACCCCAAGCAGATTATCGAAATGCGTGATGTTGTTAAGCGGCTGGGAAAAAAGCATACCGTTATTTTATCCAGCCACATAATGCAGGAAGTTAGCGCGGTTTGCGACCGTGTATTAATAATCAATCGCGGAAAAATAGTAGCAACAGGCACGCCCGAAGGACTTTCGGAAGGTCTACAAAAAGGTTCGGGGCAAATGCAAGTGCGCGTAAAGGGCGAGCGCGAACAGATTTTATCGGCATTGCGCGAAGTTTCCATTATAAAGGAAACAAGCGCGGAGAAGGGGAAAGAATCTGGCACAATAGACCTTCTGCTTAACGGCGGCGAAGGCGTGGATATTCGCGAAGCGATATTCCGATGCATGGCACGAAATAACTTCCCAATCCTAATGATGAAACCAACCGAACTAACCCTAGAGGAAATTTTCCTATCACTAACAGAAAGCGACCGCCTAGGAATAAACGCAACCCTACCGCAACCAGCAGAAATAGCCAAACCAGAGAACGAAGGAGGCGGCGAAGATGTTAGCAATCTATAAAAAAGAAATGCGCACGTACTTCACGCACATGATGGGGTATGTATTTTTGGCGTTTTTTTTGTTACTGGTGGGAATTTGGTTTACCCTTCTAAATGTGCGTAGTGCAGACGGGAATTTTCATCATGTTTTATCGAATGTCACCATCTTCTTTTTTATTTTGATTCCCATACTTACGATGCGGCTTTTCTCCGAAGAAGCGCGGCAAAAAACTGACCAGCTTCTATTTACCAGCCCGCTTTCGGTTGGGGCTATCGTACTTGGGAAATTTTTGGCGGCGTTTTCGTTATTTTTGATTGGGGTTGGGATTACTGTTATTTTTCCGCTTTTGCTTCGGGGGTATGGCGAACTTCCTGTTAGCCAGATTACGGGGGCTTTTGTTGGGTTTGTTTTGCTTGGTGCGGCTTGTATTGCTGTTGGGGTGTTTATTTCGGTTCTTACAGATAATCAAATTATCGCGGCTGTTGTTACTATGGGCGCGATTTTTGTTATGTTTTTGATGGACGCATTTGCGGCGCGGCATACTTCTACTTTTGTTTCGTTGGTGTTTGTTTTGTTGGTTATTGCCGCTGTTGCGGCGGTTTGGTACAACGCCACGCGTAAGGCGGTTATTGCTATTGCGGTGGGCGTTATTGGTTTGATTATCGCAAGCGGTTTGTATTTGCTTAATAATCTTATTTTTGATGGAATTATCACGCGGGTGCTTTTGTGGTTTTCTGTGTTTGCGCGGTTTAATGTTTTTACGCGTGGGGTTTTACGGTTTAGTGATGTGATTTATTATTTGTCGTTTAGTGCGTTGTTTATATATCTTACCGTTAATGTCATTGAGAAAAGGAGGTGGCGTTAATGCAATTGCTAAAGGATAAACGCTTTCGCTACGGGACTTTTTCCACGGTTATGTTAATTCTTGCGGTGATTATGTTTTTGTTGGTGAATCTCTTGGCGGGGGCTTTTGATAGAAGCCGCGACCTTACTAACGAACAACTTTTTTCGCTATCGGACGAAAGCCGCGATTTTCTCGAAAACTTAGAGAACGACGTTACCATTACGCTAATAGCGCGACATGGGCAAGAGCATACGAGCGTTCCAATGATTTCACGAATTACTAATCATTTGCTGGTAGAGTATGCCGCCGCGTCGCCCCGTGTGCGAGTGGAAACTCGCGACCCTATGTTAAATCCTGCGTTGGTGCATCATTTTGCATCAGACGCGGGAATCGAAGACGGAATTTCCGAACACAGCGTTGTTGTGCAAAGTGGTAATGAAATTCGGGTTGTTCAGCCGCATGAAATGATTAATATGGAATTTAATCCGTTTACAGGCGCGTCGCGCGTTGTTAGCTATAATATTGAGCGCGAAATTACGCGGGCTATTCATCATGTGACGCAAGGCGCAGCGGCGGTTGTTTATGTTGTTTCTGGTAGCGGAGAGCCTCCACTTCCCTCGCAGTTTATCGCGTTTCTTGAGGCAGAAAATTTTGTTATGCGCGAAGTTAATCTTGTGCTTTCAGATGTCCCAGAAACGGCAGATATTTTGTTTATTCCCATGCCAACCCGCGACTGGACAGAATTAAAAGCAGACCGCGTTTTGGCGTTTCTGGAAGATGAAGGCAGTGCCTTTTTCGCGCTAGATTTTCTTAGTGAAGCTACGCCCAATTTAACGCGTGTTCTGAATGCCTACGGGCTTGGGCTTGGGCAGGAGTTAATAATTGAGGATAACCCAAACAATGTTTTCCCTGCGCGAAACGCACCTGTAATCGTGCCGAATATCGTAATGCACGACGTTACGGAAAATTTGCAGGTACGTAACTTCGCCAACTTAGTACCGTTTTTCCCAGTGGAATTGCAAATTGAAGATGTTCGCAGAACAACCCTCACTATCGAACCGCTTTGGCTAACTTCACGCGATGCGTTCTCGCGAGGGCTGGACGCAGATGTAGAAACTTTAGCGCGTGTTCCCGAAGACACAGCAGGGCCATTCACGCTGGCGGCGGCTGTCACCGACCGCATTTTCATAGACGGCACAGCGTACTACACGCAAATTGTTGCTACCAGCAATTTTAGTTTTATTAACACGTATTACACTTCTTATGTTGGTGAGGGCAATTGGCATTTTGTATTAAATTCTCTCCGCTGGATGATAAACCAACCAACAGGCATTTGGATTCCCGTGCGAATGCCTGCGGGGCAAATGCCGCTGTTAATCACAGACGGCGCGGTTAATATCATCAGCGGAATTGCAATGGGCGGGTTGCCACTAATTTGCCTAGGAATAGGCGCGTTTATCTGGTTTAAGCGGAGGCATAGCTAATGATACTTTTTCCACTCTTAAACATTGAAATGCGCCCCGCAAATACAGTGGAAATTTGACGTGTGACAGGATGGGCGCATTCCAATGTTTGAGGAGGAAAAAGTATGAGTAGAAAATTCCAGCGGGGTTTTAATTTAACCCTAACAATAATCGTGGTCGCACTGATGGCGTTGGTGTATTTTTGGGTTGTTCGCCAGCGTCCAGAAGAAGAAGTTCACGTCGAAGACACACCAGAAGAAATAATTGTAATCCCCGAAACAATTTCGCTAATCCAGCGCGAGGAAGAAGATGTTTTCGGGGTTATAGTCACCGCCAACGACACTCGCACATATCTGCGTCCCGTCGTGGATAATGCGGGTAGGATTCAATGGGAATATACAGCAACGCCGTATATTCTCGCGCCGCATTTGGTTCGTGAGAAGGCGCGTTCTGCGTGGTCGTTGACAGCGTTGCAAATCGCGCATGAAGACACGTCCAATTTACAACTAGCCGATTTCGGTTTTCAGCCGCCCACTCTTACGATGGAGGCGGCTTTTCGTGATGGTAGCATTTATACAATTACGCTGGGCAGTCGAACGCCCGATAATCTGCATTATTTTGTGATGATTGACGATTCCCCAACTATGTATTTAATCTCCGCACTTACGGCGGAAATAATGCAACTTGACCTAGCGGATATGTTGGATATGTCGTTACCCGTCATGAGCATCAACGATGTTGAATACATGCGCATAGCAAAACGTGACGCACCGCCTATCGTGTTAGGGCTAGGCGATACCAGTGATGCTCCACTACTAGCGGGATTCATTCCCGAAGTAGGCAGCGAACAACTAATAATGCACGCGCCAATATCAGGCATGTTTTTAAACCATGCCCGTTTTATGGAATATGTAATCATGCCAATTTCCCAACTGCGATTGCAAGAATTAGCCGACCTCCACCCAGAAGACCTATCACCCTTCGGGCTGGACTACCCTGCACTGCATTTCGTATTCCGCACCCCGTTTGATGAAATCAATTTGAAATTCGGCGATACTTTCACGCGCAACGGCGTGGAGCTAATCTATGTAAAATTTGCCGAACGCCCGCATGTTTTTATAACGCGACAATCACACGCGGCGGCGTTATTTGATGTAGAAGCCTTGCAAATTACCGAACGCTCTCTAGCCCTAGTCCCCATCACTGACGTTGAAAGCGTTTCGATTTATTCCCCTCAAGGCGATTTCTCTTTAGTGATGAATCACGTTCCCAATAGTTTTGACATCAACCCCACAGTCAACGGAATCCCAATGGAAGAATCACCCTTCCGCCGAATATTTCGCGACATACTAAACCTAGCCGCTGATGCTGAAATTCCTCCCACAATGCCCGCTTCTCCCCCCGAAATAATAATAATCCACCACCGCTTAGAAAACCCCGACATTGTTCTGCATTTTTACGACTACAACGCCAATTTCCTAGCCGCAACAGTAGACGGCAACGAGGCAATTTTTGTAACAAACCGCCGCGCCATAGAACGATTGCTAGAAACCCTGCATGAAAATCAATTATAATAAAGTTAATCAAGAACAACCCTCATCACTTGCCTCGGCGTTTCGATTTGAAGTGGGCTGAGGACGAGGCAATTCTGCGAATGTTTCTACGCAGAATTGGCGACAGACGAAGCCCAATTTTAAACGAAATCGCCGTAATACGGCTAATGATGAGGGTTGCTTGTAAGTGTCCCTTAATTATGATGGTCAACCAATTTTTTAAGTTCGGTTATGCGAGATTTTAGATTTTCTAGTTCGTGGCGAGTGGAGGATTCCGCGTTTACTACGCGACCTTGTTCGCCAACTACGGTACAATGCGCGGGAACGTCTTTCAAAACAACAGCCCCAGCCCCAATTTTCGCGCCTTCGCCAATATTCACCCTACCCAAAATAGTTGCACCTGTACCAATAATAACATTATCCTCAACAACAGGGTGTCGCGGCCCTTTAACATTGCCAACGCCCCCCAGCGTAACCCCATGATAAATAAGCACCCCGTCGCCAATAATACAAGTTTCACCAATCACCACGCCCATGCCGTGGTCAATAAAAACGCCCTTCCCAATCTGCGCGCCAGGGTGAATTTCAATTCCAGTAAGAAACCGCGAATACTGCGAAACAAGCCGAGCAAGAAAAAACAACCGCCACCGATACAACAAGTGACAAGGCCGATGAAAAACCATACACCAAAACCCAGGGTACAACAGAACCTCCAACCACGACCGAATAGCGGGGTCGCGCTGACGAATAGCTTTAAAAAGGTGCAAGAGAAAACCCCCATTTTAGAGATTAAGAGATAAAAAGATTAAGACCTTGGGGGAAAACCTTTTCTGAAGAAAAGGTTTTCCCCCAAACCCCCTTTCCAAAAAACTTTTTTATTTTGCGCCTATCAATGAGTGGAGATTTAAGAACTGACCACTCATATTCAGCCGCAACATTAAAGTTTTGAGGAGAGGGGGTTTGGGGGAGAGGAACTTGTTCACATTCCCTTCGCTTCGCATTAAGGAATATGACATCACAAGTTCCTTTCCCCCAAGGTCTTATCTCTTAATCTTTAATCAATCTTTAATATTTTTGCATGTGTCCATAATATATGCGGCGAACTCGGTGCAAGTGCAGCCTGTTTCTCTGCCTGTTATTGTTAGCTTTCGTTCGGTTATTGTGCATGTGTCTAGGGCTTTTGTTAGGGTTTCGGATTCTTTTGTGTAGCCTATGTGGGATAGTAGTAGGGCAGAAGCTCGCATCATGCTGGCTGGGTCTGCGTAGATGTCGCGGCCTTCTTTTACCATGCGCGGGGCAGAACCGTGAATCGCCTCGAACATTGCGTATTTTGTGCCTATGTTCGCGCTGCCCGCTGTGCCTACTCCGCCTTGGAACTCGGCGGCTTCGTCGGTTAGAATGTCGCCGTATAGGTTTGGTAGTACCATTACCTCGAATTGCGTGCGGCGTTTTTCGTCTATTAGTTTGGCCGTCATTATGTCGATATACCATTCGTCTAGGGTTATGTCGGGGTAGTCTTTGGCTATTTGTTTTGCTATTAGCGAAAATTTGCCGTCGGTGGTTTTTATTACGTTGGATTTGGTTACGGCAGTTACTCGTGTTTTTCCTGCTGATTTAGCATATTCAAAGGCGGCGCGAATAATGCGTTCGCAACCTTGGGTTGTTGCTACTGTGAAATCTATTGCTAGGTCGTCGGTTACGTGAATGCCCTTGCTTCCTAGGGTGTACGCGCCTTCTGTGTTTTCGCGGAAGAATGTCCAGTCTATGCCTTTGTCGGGTACGCGTACTGGTCGCACATTTGCGAAGAGGTCTAGTTCTTTGCGCATGGCTACGTTCGCGCTTTCTATGTTTGGCCAATCGTCGCCCGCTTGTGGGGTGGTGGTTGGGCCTTTTAAGATTACGTGGCAGGATTTTAGCTCTTCTAAGACGGCTGGGGGAATGGCGGCTTTTTCTTGGGCGCGGCGTTCTATTGTAAGGCCTTCTATGTCCTTGAATTGAACTTTGCCTTCTGCAACGGCGGGGGCTAGAAGAAACTCCAGCACCTCTTTTGAGGCTTTTGTTATTGCTGGGCCTATGCCGTCGCCGCCTGTTATGCCTATAATTATTGGCTTGCAGGTTGCGTAATCTATTGGGGTTGCGTTGGCTTTCATGCTGGCTATTCTGGCTAGTTGCTCCTCTAGCAACGCGCCGAATCTTTCTTTTGCGGCTTCTATCATTCGATATTGCCCCCTTCTAGTAGTAGTTTTGAAATTGTTTCTAGTTCTTCGTCGGTGATTAGGGTTATGCGACCTGTTTCGTATTGTGCGTCTACCCAGTCTTTCATTTTTATGATTACTGGGTTGCGTTTATCAAATTTATCTGTGCCTGATTTTTTGTAGAAATCGTTCATCCAGTGGGCGATTCCTGCTAAACCTGATGTGGCGGAAATTACAATTTTCCATGGGCGGTTTAGAATTTTCGTGGTATCGAAAATATTGTAGATTTCCTCATTTTTTAGCAAGCCGTCGGCGTGGATTCCTGCGCGTGTTACGTTGAAGTTCTTGCCTATGAATGGGGTCATTGGTGGGATTTTGTAGCCTATCTCTTTCTCGAAGTACTCGGCTAGTTCGGTTATTACATGGGGTTCCATGCCGTCTAATGTGCCGCGTAGCTGCGCGTACTCGAACACCATTGCTTCAAGTGGTGTGTTGCCTGTGCGTTCGCCTATCCCGAAAAGTGATGCGTTGATTGCACATGCGCCGTACAACCATGCGTATGATGCGTTGTTTACTGCGCGATAGAAGTCGTTGTGTCCGTGCCACTCTAATAGCTCGTGAGGTACACCGCCGTGATGTGTTAGGTTGTGAATTACGCCTTGTACGCTTCGTGGCATAACAGACCCAGGGAAGGTAACGCCCATACCCATAGTATCGCAGGCACGAATTTTAATAGGCACACCAGTTTCTTTCGACAGTTTCATTAGTTCGCGCACGAATGGCACTACAAAACCGTAAAAGTCGGCGCGGGTGATGTCTTCTAGGTGGCAACGGGGTTTTACGCCAGTTTCGATACATTCGCGAACAATCGAAATATAATGCCCCAGTGCTTGGCGGCGATTCATCTTCATTTGCAAAAAGATATGGTAATCCGAACAACTTACCAGAATACCCGTTTCTTTTAGTCCGACTTCCTTCACCAATTCAAAGTCCTTCTTTGTAGCGCGAATCCACCCCGTAACCTCTGGGAACTGATAGCCCATATTCAGACATTCATAAACAGCATCTCTATCGCGTTTAGAGTACAAGAAAAACTCACTCTGACGAATTTTCCCTTTAGGTCCACTAAGGCGGTGCAACAATTTATAGATATGCTTAATCTGCTCCACAGAATAAGGCTCACGCGACTGCTGACCATCACGAAACGTAGTATCTGTCATCCAAATTTCATCAGGCATATCCATAGGAACACTACGATAATTAAAAATAGTCTTGGGAATTTCCATATAAGGAAACTGGTCGCGGTACAGATTAGGGTCTTCCCTATCAAGCATACCATGCGCCGAAGCACTAAATTCCAAGAGGTTCGTATAGCGGTTAAAGACATGATGAGGCATAATTATTCTCCTTTTTTAAGGTCAAAAGATTTTAAGGTCAAAAGATTTTAAGGTCAAAAGATTTAAGACCTTGGGGACGCTGTCCCCAACCCCCTGCAAACTTTTAAAAAAGTTTGACCAAAACTTTATTTTTTGGATTTTATTTTGAGTATAAGTTTATTAGGCAGCCTGCCATTAAAGATTCGGATTCTGCTACGGTTAGGGTGATTTGTAGGGTTATTTGTTTTAGTTCGCCGTTTTTTGTTATTACTTGCGCGAGGATTTTTTCTTCGCGGTTTTGAATTGCGTTGCGTATGCCTGTAATGTATATGAAGTCTTCGCATTGGAATGGTGGGTCTTCTGGGAGGATAAACGGGAGCATTCCCCAGTTGATTAGGTTGGAGCGATAGCGTTTTGTTGCGTATTCTTCCGCTATATTCGCTAGACCGCCTAGAACGCGTTGACAACTTGCCGCCTGTTCTCTTGCAGAGCCGTCGCCTGGTTTGCGGGCGTATACTACGCTTCCTATTGCGGTTTTTTCTGATATGGCATGTCCGTTTGATTCTAGTGTACGCACGGCTTCGGCTAGTTGGGCGTTTTCTTGCATTTCTGTTATTGCTTTGCCTGTTACGTGGGCGTTTGCCCATTCGGCGGATTTTTTTGCGCGTGATACATAACTTGGGTCTTTGCGGGATAGGGTGTGTTCTGCTAGTGCGTAGGGGTTTGAACGGAAGGTTGATGTTTCGCCAGAGGGGATTAGTTCGTCGGTGGTGGTAACGGGGTCGGTGATTAGTGATGCTACTTGCAATAGCATGTCCTCGCCTAGTGGGCGGAAGTTTGGCCAGTCGCGGATTCCGGGGCCGTATACTAACTCTACATCTTTGTCGGGTCTATATACGCCGTCGTAGATTTGTTTTTTGTAAACGCTTTCGTCGAAAGAATACTCGCGGGCTTCAGATGGGGGCGACGTATAGTAACTATAGGCAACGGGTGTGCGGCTGGAACTATCTGCCGCTGTTAGAATGCCACCGTTTGCGGCTGTTGCGGCAATGGAAAGCGCGTCCATAAGCGCGACTGCCGCTGATTGCCCCATGTTGGGTTTCGCGCCTTCGCGATTGGGGAAGTTTCGGGTAACATGCCTAATGCTAAAGCTATTGTTACGCGGAACATCACCCGCTCCGAAGCAAGGCCCACAGAATGCCGTTTTCATAACAACGCCCTCGCGCATAAGTTTTGCGGCGACACCGTTTTGCATTAATGCCAAGTACATAGGCTGACTTGCGGGGTACACAGACAGGGGCATTCCAACCCCTTTGCCTTTTAGAATTTCCGCCGCACCGCAAATGGATTCGTATAGACCGCCTGCGCAACCTGCTATAATTCCTTGGTCTACGCGCATTCCGCCGTCTGGTGTTAGCAGACGTTTTAGGTCTAGTGGTGGGGTGCCTTCGTCTGTGTTCTTTTCTACTTCGCTTAAAATATCGGCGGCATTTTTTTGCACGTCTGATATTTTGTATACATTGCTTGGGTGGAAGGGCATTGCAATCATTGGCACAACTTGTGAAAGGTCTATTGTGATTAGTCCGTCGTAGTACGCAAGCCCTTCGGGGGATATTTTTGTGTAGTCGCGTGGTCTGCCGTGGGTCATGTAGAACTCTTGTACTTTGTCGTCAGTTTCCCATATGCTGGATAGGCAGGTTGTTTCGGTTGTCATAACGTCTATGCCCATGCGGCAGTCGATACTTAGTCCTGCTACCCCAGAGCCGAAAAATTCCAAAACTTTATTTTTAACAAACCCGTCTGCGAATACTTCGCCGATTAATGTCAATGCCACATCTTGAGGGCCTACGCCTGCGCGAAGTTCGCCCGTAAGCATTACGCCTATAACTTCTGGGCGCGGAATATCATATGTCTTCCCTAAAATCTGTTTAACAAGTTCGCCGCCACCTTCGCCTATTCCCATAGTTCCAAGCGCGCCGTAACGGGTATGGCTGTCCGAGCCAAGAATCATTTCTCCGCCCGAAGCAATTTCCTCACGCACATACTGATGAATCACTGCGATATGCGGCGGCACAAACACACCGCCATATTTTTTTGCGGCAGAAAGCCCAAAGGCATGGTCGTCACTATTGGTAGTTCCACCAACGGCGCATAGACTGTTGTGGCAGTTGGTTAAAACATAAGGCACTGGGAATTGCTCGAAAGATTTATCCGCCGCTCGAACAGTCTGAATCACCCCAACATACGTAATATCATGCGAGGCCAACGCGTCAAATTTTAATTGCCATAGCCCGTTAGGGTCTTCATTTTGGTTGTGCGCAGACATTATTTTATAAGCCATGGTGTTTTTTGCCGCGTCTTCCCGCACGCCAGAAGCCGCGATTTCTCGCCCGTTTAATACAAATACGCCTTCGCGCCTACACTCAATCATTCATAAACTCCCCTTCACATTTACACATATGGATTACAGTATAACACAAATTTATACTACTTAGAAAAAAACTTCCTCTTTTGCTATATAACAAACACATGAATAAAAAAATGTTAAAGCCACCCTGCAAAATTTTCAAAAATCTTTTTTGTTTGTCAAAACATATCAAAAAAGGTAGTAGTTTGAAATTGTATCTGTTAGAATGCATTCGCAGATTAGAAAACGAGGGAGTGAATCCATAATGAAAAGCTACATAGCACGCAAGCGGGATGGTGACAATAAAGAGCAAAGCATTTTAGACCATTTAGAGGGTGTGGCTAACCGCGCTAAGGAGAATGCCGCCATCTTCCAAAGTGGAGAGTTAGCGTATGTATGTGGACGCGTACACGACATCGGGAAGTATTCCGAGAAATTTCAATTAAGGATTCGAGGGGAAAACGTAACAGTTGACCATTCAACAGCAGGTGGAAAATGGCTGTATGAACATGGAAAGAAATCGGCATTAGCAATGCTGGCGGCATATTGTTGCATGGGGCATCATGGTGGTTTGCCTAATGGCGGAACAACTATAGACAGTAACGAGAGTTCAACATTGCATGGGCGATTGCAAAAGGAAATAGAAGATTGTTCTGCTTGGTTGTCTGAACTTGCGAAAGTCCCGATTCTTGCGCCTCCTAGCGTACTGCATCGTGATAGTGATGGTTTCAGCATTGCATTTTTCACGCGAATGCTGTTTTCCGCATTAGTGGACGCAGATTATATTGATACAGAAACATTCATGAGCGAAGCAGAACGAAAGCGCGGAGGTTTTACGGGAATTACAGAGTTAAACGAAAGATTGACATTACATCTCAAGCCATTTCTCTATTCTCAAAATGAGGTTAGTCACCTCAATGCATTGCGCACGAATTTGTTAAAAAGCTGCCTTTCTGCGGCTGAAAAACCGAATGGATTGTTCACGCTAACCGCGCCAACGGGTAGTGGAAAAACTAAATCAAGTTTAGCGTTTGCATTCAAACATGCTGCCCTTTATGGCAAACGGCGAGTTATTTATGTTGCGCCCTACAACACAATAATAGAACAAAATGCCTCTGTTTTTGAGGAAATATTCGGGACGGAAAACGTCCTGCGTCACTACGGAAATCATTATTATGACGATGAAAGCGAAGAATCCAATAGTAAACGCTATTCTGCCGAAAATTGGGATTTCCCCATGATAACCACGAGTAGTGTTCAGTTTTTCCAGTCTTTATTCGCGAGCCGCCCGTCTATCTGCCGAAAGCTACATAATATTGCAGATAGCGTTATCATTTTTGATGAAGCGCAAATGATTCCTGTCCCGTTTCTAATTCCCTGTGTTCGTGCAATTTCTGAATTGGCAAAAGGTTATGGTTGCACAATCCTTCTTGCTACTGCAACCCAAGCAAAACTTGAAAAATATCTAAATAGTACCCCAATTGAAATAGTGGAAAACCCTGTAGAATTACACAATCAGCTTAGGCGAAACACCATTAAACCTCTGGAAAAACCCCTTTCTGACCATGAATTAGCAGAATTACTAACCAAAAGCCAGCAGGTTTTATGTATTGTTAATACTCGCCGACACGCTCAAAATTTATTTCAAGAAGTACGCAATTTATGTGGCGAGGGTGTTTTTCATCTATCTACCACGCTTTACCCTGCCCATCGTACCCGAGTACTAGAAGAAATACGCCAACGTCTGCGAGATAGATTACCCTGTAGAGTGATAAGCACGTCTATGATTGAGGCGGGGGTAGATGTGGATTTTCCAGTTGTATATCGTGCGCAAGCGGGTTTGGATTCTGTAGTTCAAGCGGCGGGGCGTTGTAATCGTGAAGGCTTTCGCAATACTGATGATTCTGTTGTATATGTTTTTACATCAGAGGAACACACACCGCCTACAAGCATCAAGCCGAATATCGGAGCGGCAAAACAAATTGCCTACAACCATAACGATGTAGCTTCTCCAGAGGCAATGTCTGCATACTTCGAGCAATTGTTTTACAACAAAGGCGATGAAGCATTGGACAGCGCGGAAATTGTTTCAGAACTAAACGCTGGACACAAAACCTTTAGTTTTCCGTTTAGAAAAATTGCAGAAGAGTTTCGCATTATCAAGGATAATACAAAAACGGTTTACGCCCTGTTTGAAGCCCCAGAATTGGAAGCGCGCATCGCAGGCGGCGAAAGAAGTAAAGAATTGTTTCGCGAGTTGGCGGATTATGCCGTTTCACTCTACGAACATTCTGATATAAAAAAGCTTGAAGAAATTGGCGCATTAACGCATATCAAGGATATGTACAGCAACAAAGATGAAATTTTAGTAATCCCCAAAGAGTATTACGATAAAAATTTTGGCATACACCTATCGCCCGAAGGCGGCAAGGGAATTATGCTGTAAAAGAAAGGGTGAACTGCGTTGTCATACGGGTTTACAGTAGAGGTATGGGGTGATTATGCCTGTTTTTCACGCCCAGAATTGAAGGTTGAACGGGTTAGTTACGAAGTAATAACCCCAAGCGCGGCAAGAGGCATATTGGAGGCGGTGTTTTGGAAACCCGAAATAAAATATGTAATTGACGAAATTGCGGTATGTGCGCCAATTAAATTTGAAAACATTCGCCGCAATGAGGTTAATTCAAAAATCCCTTATAAGTCGGTTGAAACTGCGGCTAAAGCATTAGAGGACGGCAAACTTGAAACCCATGCCGCTAACGACCGCGCCCAGCGTGCGGCAATAGTTTTGCGGGACGTGAGATATGTAATTAAAGCGCATTTTGAACTAACTGAAAAGGCGGGAGCAGAAGACACTACAGGCAAATACACCGCTATGATTCGCCGCCGCCTAGAGAAAGGGCAATGTTTTCATATGCCATACCTTGGCACGCGGGAGTTTCCCGCAAATATTAGGCTAATTGAAGATGATTATACACCCGAAAACATAACCCGTCTTCTGGGATTAATGTTTTACGATTTTGAGTACGAAAAAACAACGGACAAGCAAGGCGATACACTTATAACGGGATTTAATCCGACTTATTTTATGGCGGAACTTGTAAACGGCGTAATCAACTTACGAGATGTGGAGGTGTTGCGGTGATTATTCAAGCACTGGTAAGACGTTACGAAGACACTCAATCCGCGCCGCTTGGGTGGAAAAAACGTGCAGTAACCCACGCGCTGAATCTATCTGAAGAAGGTAAATTGATTCAAGTGATTCCCCTTGAATGGGAAGACACCACTTCTTTTGGGGGAAAACCCAAAAAGGTAATGCGAAAACGCGAGTTGGTTTTGCCTGTTTCGGGTGTTCGTTCATCGGGCATTAAAGGAGCATTTTTATGCGACGATGCAAGTTATATGTTTGGAATGGACGAAAAACGGGGCGACGCAAAATTTGAAGCAAGCAAAGATTTACACTTTTCACTGTTGGAAAATGTGAATAGCCCCTCTGCTAATGCTATCAAGGCGTGGTTTGATACCGATGACAGAACGGAACGCGTAGAGCAATTAAAAATAGAAATCCCAAATGAAAAGGAACTTGAAAAGGCTGTTTTTGTATTCCAAGTAAACGGGGTCAACGTAGATTTTGATGATTATGACATTCGCACAATATGGAATGCATCTTATTCCAAGGTTGACGAAAACCAAGGCGAAAAAATACGATGTCTAGTAACGGGAAAACTTGACGCGCCAGAACGCATTCATGAGAAAGTTAAATTACGTGGTGGACAATCAGCAGGCTCAAACTTGGTAAGTGCCAACGCAGAAAGTTTTACATCTTACAGCAAAACAAAAGATGACCGTGCCGCCGATATAGGAAAATACGCGGCTTTTGCGCATGTTACTGCATTGAACGACCTTTTGCAAAATGAAAAGCATCGTAAATGGATTGGCGGTGACACGCTGGTTTACTGGGCAGAAACCAACAGCGAACCCGAAGCCGAAGCTTTTGGCGACTGGTTAGATTTTCAACCTACAGAAGAAGACAGCGATAAATTAAGTGCCGCAATGGAAAACATGGCTACTGCCAAGCATTTCAATTTTAATAATTGCAATATGAGCCAACCGTTTTACTTGTTGTGCTTATCGCCAAACGCCGCACGAGCTAGTGTTCGTTTCTTTCATTCAGATACGTTTGGGAACATCATGGATAACTTGCGAGAGCATTACCGCCATTTAGAAATTGTGTCTGATAACATGACAAAATTTCAGTATTTACCATTCTGGGTAATCCTTAGCGAAACCACCGTTACAAAGGAAGCGGGTAAAGCCACGCCTTTGCTAGGTGGGCAACTTATGCACAGCATTTTGAAAGGAACGAAATACCCACAAACTTTATACAATGCCATTTTAACGCGCATTCGTGCAGGTGAGCAAATTAATCAAACCAAAGCCGCTGTAATCAAAGCGGTGTTGATAAAAAATTTCAAAGAAACGGAGGTAACAAAAGTGAATCTAAACGATGAAACAAGTAACAAACCCTATGTACTTGGCAGATTGTTTTCAGTTTTGGAGCAATTACAAAACCGTGCTTCTGACTGGAAGCTAAGTGCAACCATTAGGGATAAGTATTTTGCAAGTGCTTGCGCTAACCCAAGCAATGTTTTCCCAACGATTTTGAAGTTATCTATGCATCATGCGGCGAAGCTGGAAAACTCCACGTTTTATGAAAGTCTAAAGGGTAAACTGCTGTCAAAGTTGGAGGCTGAAAATCCATTCCCTACAACACTTGGGCTGGAAGACCAAGGCAAGTTTATTCTGGGCTACTATCACCAGAAGCAATCATTCTTTACCAAAAACGACCAAAACAAGGAGGCTAACAATGATTGAGAATTGCGAGAATGCAATAAGCAACAGATATGATTTTGTAATGCTGTACGATGTGGAAAACGGAAACCCCAACGGCGACCCCGACGCAGGCAACATGCCACGCATAGACCCCGAAACAGGGCATGGAATTGTAACTGATGTATGCATAAAGCGAAAAATCAGAAACTTTGTAGACAGTTTTGCAAACAGTCGCACAGGTTGCGAAATCTATGTAAAGCAAGACAAAGTTCTAAACCAACAAGATGCACGAGGCGTTGACCATGTGAAGGATATAGCCGACCGCGCCGACAAAAGCCGCAACTTTAGGGATTTCATGTGCCGTACATTTTTTGATATTCGCACATTTGGCGCGGTAATGACTACAGCGGCTAAGGACAAAACTCTTACAAATGTAGCGGGTCAAGTTCGTGGCCCTGTGCAAATTGCTTTTGGGAAAAGTATAAACCCCATTGTTCCGCAAGAAATCACCATCACCCGCGTAGCTATCACTACAGAGGAAAAAAGCTCCAAAGCGTCAACGGAAATGGGGCGTAAACATATCGTTCCTTATGGTTTGTATCGTCAAGAGGGGTATATTTCTGCCAACTTAGCGCGTACCGTTACAGGCTTTTCTGACGAAGATTTGCAACTTTTGTGGGAAGCAATCACGCACATGTTTGAAGGCGACAGAAGTGCCGCAAGGGGGAAAATGGCATTGCGTGAACTTATCGTGTTCAAGCACGGCAATGACCTTGGCTCTTCTCCTGCGCATAAGTTGTTTGAGCGCGTAAACATAAGCTTGCGCGAAGGTGTAGTTTCTCCTCGCGCCTACAGCGATTACACCATTTCCATTAATGAAGCAAATTTACCCGAGGGGATTACAATTGAGCGAAAATACAGCGATTCACTATAACGAAGACGAATATCTTATGCTTTCGGGCATACAACATTTTGCGTTTTGCCGTCGGCAGTGGGCGATTATTCACATTGAGAGTGCATGGGAGGATAATTATTTTACTACCGACGGCATTTTGAAGCATAAGCGCGCGCATAATCCGTTTCTTTCGGAGAAGCGCAAGGATGTAATTACGGTGGGTGAAATGCCTGTGCATTCGCGGATTATGGGAGTGAGTGGCAAATGCGATATTGTGGAGTTTATTCGTGACGAAACTGGTGTTTCTCTTCATGGGCGAAGCGGGCTTTGGTTGCCGCGACCTGTTGAATACAAGCGAGGGAATCCGAAAATATCCGATGTGGATAGGCTTCAACTTTGCGCGCAGGCTATGTGTTTGGAAGAAATGCTTCTGTGTCCAACAATTGAAACGGCGTATCTTTTTTATGACGAAACGCGGCGGCGCGAGGAAGTCCCCTTGGTGCAAGCTTTGCGCGACAATGTAAAAAGCATGTTTGCGGAAATGCACTCATATTTTTCGCGAAGGCATACGCCGCGAGTGAAACCAAGCAAAGCGTGTGCTTCGTGTTCTCTCAATGATATTTGTTTGCCTAAGCTTCCGCAACAGGGTAGCGTTGCTTCGTATATAAACCGAGAATTGGGCGGTGAGATATGAGAAAGCTGTTAAATACTTTTTACGTCACGCTTCCAGATGTCTATTTGTCTTTGGACGGGGAAAATATCGTGGTCAAGCAGGATTCTGAAACATTAAAGCGCGTGCCTTTGCACAATTTGGAGGGCATTGTAACTTTTGGGTATACGGGTGCAAGCCCTGCGCTTATGGGCGCGTGTGCGGAAAAAGGAATTTCACTCACATTCCTAACTTCAACGGGGCGATTTCTTGCAAGCGTTTCGGGAATGGAAAAGGGCAATGTTACTTTGCGAAAAACCCAGTACAAGCGTTCAGACAACGAAGAAGAAAGTTGCGCAATTGCACGCAACATTTTGACAGGAAAACTTCACAATAGCCGCTGGGTACTAGAACGCGCCGTTCGTGACCACGCATTACGAATTGATGCGGAAAAAGTTCAACGTGCGGCACAGCAAGTCGCAAACGCAATTCCGCTACTTCGACAGGCTGAAACTTCGGGAGTGTTATTTGGAATAGAGGGCGAAGCGGCAAGCCGTTATTTTAGCGCGTTCGATGAACTTATTTTGCATAACAAGAAGCATTTTTTCTTCCACTCGCGCAGTCGAAGACCTCCGCTGGATAACGTGAATGCTATGCTTTCCTTCGTTTATACTTTGCTGGAAGGGGATATTACCGCCGCACTAAACGCCGTAGGTCTTGACCCTTACGTCGGGTTTTTGCACAAAGACAGACCAGGTCGGCGTTCCTTGGCATTAGACCTCATGGAAGAACTACGCGCACCCCTAGCCGACCGATTCGTCATAACGCTAATCAACACCCGCCAAATAGATTTTTCGGGCTTCTTTCAAAAGGAAAATGGCGCGGTTCTAATGCGCGACGATACCCGCAGAGATTTTTTATCCGCATGGCAAACTCGAAAAAGCGAAAAAATTTCTCACCCCTTTTTAAAAGAAAAAATTGAATGGGGGCTTGTTGCACATGCTCAAGCCCTTCTGCTTGCACGCACTTTGCGCGACGACTTGGACGAATACCCACCATTCCTATGGAAATGAGGCAAAAATGCTGATTCTAATCACCTACGACGTAAGTACCCTTACTCCCGCAGGTCAACGGCGACTACGCAAAGTAGCAAAAATATGCCAGAACTACGGACAGCGCGTACAAAATTCTGTTTTTGAGTGCGTGTTGGATTCTTCGTTGCTTTTGGTCGTAAAAGATAAGTTACTAGGCGTAATAGACCCTTCTGTAGACAGCTTGCGTTTTTACATGCTTGGCAATAACTACAAGACCAAAACAGAACACTACGGCGCAAAACCAAGCTTCGATGTTACTGCCCCGTTGATTTTGTGAAAATTATTTGTGCGAAACATAAGCTCACATTAAACCCTTAAAGCCTTCGCACCAGATACTTACACATTTCGCGATTTTTTGATGAAAAAAAACACTGTTTTGCGTAAATCAGTGTTTTTTTTATTAAAAATATTTGTTTTTCGTGCAAAATTGCATGTATTTATGTATACTTTTGCTGACGCGCCCCGCATGGGGCGCGCGGATTGAAACGCACCACAATCGAAAATAAGGCACTGTTTGAGGCTGACGCGCCCCGCATGGGGCGCGCGGATTGAAACTTTGTACCGCCTTAATCTTGCCCCTTGCATGTGGACGCGCCCCGCATGGGGCGCGCAGATTGAAACCCCGAAATATCGGAAGCTAACCGCAAAATCGCGGACGATTAAGAACCTACGGTCAATAATTTTGCGTTGTCCTAGCGCAGCAATTACTGACCGCAGGTTCTTAAATCTTTTAATCTCTATTTTACTACTTGTGGCCCATGTACTTGCTTGTGGTAGTCGGTTATTAGCCCAATTATCATTGACCTTAGTGCTGTACCTGTTATTGTGGCCACGGCGGTTGCTTGTTCTTCTGTTAAACCTGTTTGGTTTAGCAGGTCGCTGTTTTGCTCTAGCGATTTGGTTATGTTCTCACTTAGCTTTTTGTCGTAATTGTCTCCGTTTTTATCAAGATAGTACATCTTGAAGAATGACCACCGCTGGTTTAGTTCTGAATTTCTTGGGTCTCTTTCTGACATTTTGCTTCTTCCTCTCATCAGTCATTGTGTCATTGCGACAATAGTGTAACAGGCACTATAGCATCACAACCAAAAAATTCACGAATACCCGCAAATTGGGGCATTCGTGAATTTTTAATCTTTACAACTGTAGCAACAAATGGTCTATGCGGTCTATTAGGTTTTTTAACTCGGCGGATAGTGTCTTGAATGCGCCGCCTTGACCTGCAATGGTGACACTCGCGCTTTTTAGATGTTCTGTGGCTTGGGAAATTGCAGCTTTATTGGCCGAATGCGCAGCACTGATTAAGCTGTTAATGCGTTCGCAAAGTTCGTCGAAGATAGGGGCGTTGCGTCCAGATTTCTCAATTTCGCCCCGCGTGTAGAATAGTAGTAGATTGCATTGGAATGTTAGGTCTTTTAGATGCTGTTGTGGGGTGTATTCATGTATCGGCGCGGGTTGCGTGATGGATTGCAAAAAGCTTACGGTGTCGGAAAGACATTCTTTGAATGCAGATACTGCGTCTAAAGTCGTTTGGTTGTTGTCCACTTCTAGCGTGAATGTGATGATGTATAACTGGAATGCAAAATCTTCATATGCAGAGACAGCGGCTTCATTTAATGGCGCGTCTTGAATGCGACGGATTAAGTTATCCAGCTCGTACTTGATGTTATTTTGCCCTTGAATTGAGTCGGAAGCGGCGCGACCTTTTTGCACAAGCTCGTTGATTTTTTCGCTGGCGGTTTTGCGAATGTCTGCAAAAATTAGTGATGACAATTCGCTAAAGAATTGCGTAATTTTCCCCACTTTTAAATGGGCGATACTGGCTAGTTGATAGTATTTTTCCGCAAGTTGAAGCTGGCTTTGTGGCGGATTATCCTGTTCGCGATTTACTTCAAGCCCCACGATAAACGCCATTAGATTGGTGTTAAACGCGATGTCTTCAAGGATTTTTATTATCGCAAAACTATTTGTGATTTCGTCGGGGTTATCTGCTATGGACGTGATTCTTGTTAATACTTCGCTTACGCGGTTGGCTAAGTTGTCTGTTTTGCTCGCAATTACCGACCAAAACTGCCCCTCCGTTTTCCTTGCAACATTTGATAGTTCCTTCGCCGTCACGATGAAATCGTTTAGCTCCTTGATTATTTCGTTCGTGGTTTTTGAATACATTCCGACCTTCCCCTTTACTGGTTTTTGTGAGATGGCCGATAAATGGTATTTTCGGTAATTCGCAGGGGTTACGCCCATGTACGCCTTGAAACTTCGCGTAAATCCTTCGTGCGAATCAAAACCAAACGCCAACGCGATTTCAAGCACAGACCTTTCCGTTTCCAAAAGCATTTTTCCAGCCAAAGTCAGTTTGCGCTTGGTAACGTAACTCATAACGCTATCCCCAACCAACTCCCGAAATAATCGCTGATAGTGATACTTGGAAAAATGTACACTTCCAGCAATCCATTCCACACTAAGCTTTTGCGAAATTCGCGCCTCTATAATCTCAAGCGAGCGGCCCACCGAATTTTCCATTCCGCCTCACCTCCAACTATACGGAATGCCGAAAACATTTACTGACGACGAGCTAAGTCTGCGGGCTTTTACGCAGACTTGAGCGACAGAGGAGGTTAATGTTTTCGCATTTCCGTATATAGTCTATCCCACTATAGTCGTTTTTTCTTGATAGAAAGTGCTGTAGATTGCCCTATATGTAAACCCACTCAACAAAAGGCGCAAATGTTAAAATTTTTTGGAGAGGGGGTGTGGGGGAGAACCTTTTCTTCGCGATTCGTTACAAAGGGCAACAAGGATAAACCCGCATAAAATCAAGGTTTGAGCTGCCAACAATAAAATCCGCCATGTGT
>Ga0123355_10003857_pt1 | contig 21690 bp, 16 predicted proteins | sample TergutEmb28metaG_3_FD_89872 | JGI IMG/M metagenome (GOLD analysis project Ga0123355, IMG submission 89872) | Embiratermes neotenicus P1 segment gut microbial communities from Petit-Saut dam, French Guiana - Emb289 P1 | ecosystem: Host-associated > Arthropoda: Insects > Digestive system > Gut ...
CGGTGATCTGCCGCTTGACAGACCGGACTTACTGTTTACCGAGGAGACACCAATACATACATCAAGCCCGTATTCGGCATCAAAAGCCGGAGCGGATCTGCTCTGCCAGGCGTATATACGTACATTTAAAATGCCAATATCCATATCCAGGTGCAGCAACTGCTACGGACCGTATCATTTCCCGGAAAAATTAATTCCTCTCATGCTGATAAACGCAATGAATGATAAACCTCTGCCGGTATACGGCAAAGGCGAAAACGTGCGTGACTGGCTGTATGTTATTGACCACTGTCGTGCCATAAACCTTATAGTGCGCAATGGAACTCCGGGTGAGGTTTACAATATCGGCGGACATAACGAACGGGCAAATATAGACGTCGTAAAAACGATACTTCAGCAGCTTGGAAAGCCTGAATCGTTGATAAACTATGTCACTGACCGTGCCGGGCATGATATGCGATATGGAATTGATCCGAGTAAAATCAATAAGGAGCTTGGTTGGCTTCCTGAAACAAAGTTCGAAGAAGGGTTGAAGCAAACAATACAGTGGTATAAAGACAATAAAAACTGGTGGCAAAACGTTCTTGATGGTGAATATCAAAAATACTATGATAGAATGTATGGGAACAGGTAGTTTATAGAAAGAGGATATTTAGTATTATGTTAGGGAAAATCGCATCATATATCTTTACAGTTTTAGGGGTCTCGATGCTGCTTACAACAACTGCATCCGCTTACATCGATCCTGCGACGACAGCAATGCTGACGCAAATAGTTGCCGGTGTGTTTATAACTCTTGGAGTTGTAGCCGGGGTCTATCGTCGTAAGATATCGATGTTCTTTAAGAACAGGAGTGTGAATCGTACTAAGCGGAAAATCGAGAAAGAAGCAGAAAAAGCAAAAGATAAGGATACCGACTCGTGAATATTATTGACATCGTATTTGGCACATTTTTTGGTTTTATAATGCAGCTATGCTACACAATTACAAATAATTTTGGATGGGCTATAGTTGTTTTCACATGTTTGACAAAGGTGATTTTGCTTCCGATATCGCTGATCTCACAAAGAAACTCCATAATAATGGTTAAGATCAAGCCAACACTGGATGATTTACAGGCTCGCTATATAGACGAGCCTAATTTGCTGATCAGTGAGCAAAAGATATTGTATAAAAAAGAGGGATACAGTGCACTGAAAGCGATCCTGCCGCTGCTTGTCCAAATCCCACTTATTATTGGTGTTATCAGTGTTATAAATAACCCTGTTCGTCATCTGGGTGAAAGCATCAACTCGAATTTTTACGGTCTGGACATGTTTGCCATGCCGGACGGTTTGTTTATCCCGACTCTTGCAATACTTTCCACTATATTTCTTTGTGTAATGCAGAATAAATATAATGTCATATCCCGTGAACAGGGTTTTCTTGGTAAATGGGGTGTGATGATTTTTCTTACGGCATTCACGGGATGGTTTGTATTTGTTGTTCCGACAGGTGTAGGACTCTATTGGACATACAGCAATGTTACGGGAGTTCTCGTGCTGGCTTTATGTAACTTCATATATAGCCCCAAAAAATATATTGATTATGAAAACCGCTCGGTCAAAGCAAAACCTTCAAAGGAAGAAAAGAAAGCTCTTCGCGAACAGCGAAAGCTTGAGAAAATCCGTGAGAAAGAGGATATGAATCGCTTTTTCTCAACGGAAAAGGAACTGGTATTTTATTCTGAAGCCAGCGGATTTTATAAGTATTTTCAGCACTTTATAGAGTATATATTGGAGCATTCGGATATAACGGTACACTACCTGACATCAGATATAAACGATCAAGTGTTTAAGATAAATACTCCACGCTTCGAAACATATTTTTGTTCAAGTCATGGGATGATAACCACGTTCATGAAAATGGATTCGGATATCCTGGCTATGACATTGGCAGATTTTGAGGTATATCATTACAAACGCTCTCTTGTACGTAAAGATATAGAGTATATATACATCGATCATGGTCTTGGTAGCTGCAATCTTACATTCAGAACCGGTGCTCTCAATCACTACGATACTATTTTTTGTAACAGCAAGGACTACAATGAAGAAGTTCGTGCGACAGAACGTGTGTATGACTTGAATGAGAAAACCTTGGTAAATGTGGGATTTGGGCTGCTGGATATGCTTATCGAAAAATATAATGAATCAAAGCATACTGAAAACGATAGACCACAGATACTGATCGCTCCATCGTGGCAAAAAGACAATCTGCTTGAGTATTGCCTTGCCCCACTGCTTACAGGGTTATTTGAACTAAACGCAAACATAATAATGCGTCCGCATCCCGAGTTTATTAAGCGCTTTCCAAATAAAATGGATCTGATTTTTGAAAAATACGATGAAAAAATCAAATCCGGAGATCTTGAGATCCAAACTGACTTTTCATCAAACTCAACAGTTTATAACTCCGACCTGGTTATCACAGACTGGTCGAGCATAGCACTTGAGTTCTCTTTTACAACAAAAAAGCCGTCCTTGTATATCAATACTCCAATGAAAGTGATGAACCCTGAATGGCGCAAAATCGAAGTTGAGCCAATGGATCTATGGCTGCGCAATAGAATCGGGATTTCTCTCGACACTGATAAGCTCAATGATGTAAAAGGAGTCGTACAGGATCTGCTTGACCGCCGCGATGAGTACAGGTCTGATATTGAAAGTATAATGTCAGAGCACCTGTATAACATGGGTGGTACCGCTAAGGTGGGCGGGGACTATATTATCGGACAGATTAAAACACGTCGGGAGTAAGTTGGTTTACTTTTCAGCTTCTTCTTTTTCTTTTAGATATTTATTTGCGTCTTTGAAGAAGCTGGCGACTATTATCGATACTATTATGCCTATCGGGAATGCTGCTATTATTGCAACGCTTTGCAGGCTGTTTAGTGAGTTTTCGGAAAACAGTAAGGCAATGGGGAAGATTATAAGTAATACAGCCCAATATGCACGTACTTTCTTGTCCGGCTCTTCGCCGGGCTTTAGTTCTTTTTGGGAGTATCCCGATACGATCATAGTGAGTACATCAAATGTTGAAGCGTAAAACATTATCATCGTTATAGCAAGTAAAATCAGTCCGACTGCAGGTAATGGGAGAGTTTGGAAGATGCCTATGATAGTTTCCGATATATCCGCACCGCCGGCGATCGCTCCTGCTGAGTCAAGTCCGTGCTTCATCTGCTGTGCAAGCCCGTAATTACCAAGGATGATAAAGGATGTGAAAGTACCGGCAAGACCCCAGCAGTAAGCACCGATAACGGTGTTTTTAATAGTCCTGCCTTTACTTATCATGCCGATAAAGAACGGTGTCGCAACGCACCATGCCATCCAGTACGCCCAATAGAAGATAGTCCAGTGTTGCGGGAAGGAATCCTGTCGGAGCGGGTCTGTCCAGGTTGAAAGACCGATGAAGTTTTGCGCCAAGTTGCCGATGGCTGAGACTCCTGTTTCCAAAATATAGATCGTTTCACCACCTAAAAACAGGAAGTAGAACAACAGTGCAAAGAAGAGATACACACAGAAGTTTGCCAGTTTGGAAATACCCTTCATTCCAAATAAAACAGTGATCGTGTACACCAGAGCTATAAGTAATAAAATTGCTATAGTCAGCACAATAGAGGATCCTATGCTAAAGACATGTGAAACTGCTGCGGAGAGAAGTGGGGTCGCTAGCGAGAAAGTCGTTGCCGTTCCCGCTATCAAAGAGAAAATAGCGACAACATCGATCACCTTTCCGAGCGGTCCGTCAACTTTGTCTCCAAGCAGTGGGCGGCAAGCCTGAGAGAACTTCTGTTTTGTTTGACCTCTGATATGGAGCATAAAACCAAACGCTATCGCAAGCACTATGTAGAAACTCCACGCAATGGGACCCCAATGGAAAAGTGGGAATGTCGATGCCCAGAGCTGCATTTCACCAAGCTGTTCAAGGCGCGGTTCAGACGCATACAGTGCCCACTCACACAGCGAGTAGAAGAGAATATCCGCAGCCATGGTTGCAGTGAAAATCATCGATCCCCAAGCGAAGGGTTTGTACTGCGGTTTATCAATGTTGCCGAGTTTGATTTTGCCAAACCGCGAGAATGCCATATACATGGTAGCCCCCAAAGCGAGGACGCCAATAAGGATATAATAGATACCGAAGTCGTCGCCGAGAAAATTCCTCACAGTAGCCAGAACGTTCTTTGATTGCTCCGGCATTGTTACGAATAGCACAAATAACAGCAGCACTCCGCAAAGCGGCACGATCATCGCGACCCAGTCGATATTTGATTTGGTTTTGGTGTTTGTTTCCTGATTCATTTTGATTCTCCCTTGTTTTCGTTAAATATACGATAATAATCCTTTGCGAAGCGATATTGGCGCAATGAGTATTCGCCGAACTCAACACCCATATGGCTTTTATACTCACACCAGTTGCTCCAAAGTAGTCCGCACATCGCTATATATGCATATATCTTTGTTCTTACATCATCCGGACATCCTTCAGTGAAGTAACTGTCTATAAGTGCGTCTATTTGTTCCCTGTCGTACATCGAGTAGACGGCAAACATGGCGATGTCCACATGCGGGTCTTGTTTACCTGAGTACTCCCAGTCGATCAGACGTATCCGTAATTCCCCATCTGACTCATCAAAAAGGAAGTTATCAGGTACAGCATCTATGTGTGTGAGGATCCATTCTTTTTCTGCTGTATCTATGTAATCTTTTAAGCTCATAACACTGGCTTTTGTATCCATGTAATCGCGAAACATTGAATCCGGTTTAAGCCAAAGACTTTCGTAATATTCAATGCGCTCAAAAATATCAAATGTATGTTCCGCGCTAAGCTTCATGTTGTGAAACTCTCTAAGTTTCTTCATACATGTTTTAACATCAGATGCGGAAAGAGGGTCGCATACCCTTGCATTTTCAAGAAACTTTGTGATTTTATACCCGGTTTTCGGGTCAATGTAAATAACATCGTCGCTGATGTTTAGCTTGGATATGATTTGGTAGACACTATACTCCTGTTCTCTGTTTATCATTTTGTCAGTGCCTTCACCGGGTACACGCATAATGTACTTAGTGCCGTCAAAAGAGAACGTGAACGAGTGGTTTGTCATGCCCACTTTTATTGGTTTTATATCACGGATCCTGTCCTCAGAGCATTTGAATATCTCAGCTATAGTCCTCATGATCTCACTGTTTGACGCTTCGTTGTATGAAAGATCAAATAATCGCAGCTCTTCAAGGTTTTCAAACTCGTGGACGTTTCCGGTCTGCTCATTTACATAGATCGGCATGGATTTTAGATTATCTTTAAGTATATGCTCCCAGTAATAATCATCTGTTCCCGGGCGGTTGTAGTAGCTGTTCAAGTGAAACCTAAACTCGTTTGAAAGCGATGATGTAAAGTAAGCAGGTCCGATAAGAGTTAACGAGTCTTGACCACCAATCTCAATGGACTCGATTTTGCCGGATACAGAAGATGATACACACCACTCACGAGTTAATTCCTCACTATATACGCAAGAGTACCAGCTTCGCGGTTCGTAGAGATTAAAAATGTTGTTTTCGATCCAAAAGTCGGACATAAGAACGTACGTGTTATCCAACTTCTCCCTTGCAACATAGAGACTGCTAAGGTTGTTTTTTGTAGCATACTCGGGATTGAAAATGAGCTCAACTCCGTATTTGTCGATCAAATAATCAAAGCTCTCTTTTTTGTAGCCAACTACTATGGCGATCTCAGTTATCCCCTTCTCGATGAGTTGCTCAATTTGTCTCTCTATCATTGGCTGCCCGTAAACCTCAAGTAAACCCTTGGGTGTTTCGAATGTGAGCGGAACAAAACGTGATCCGAAGCCGGCTGCGAGAATAATCGCATTCTTTACCTTATACTCGTTGAGTTTCTTTTTTCCTGCTGCTGTAAGTGTCAGAAAACGGGTTTTAGATTTGTCTTGTGCGAGTAAACCTTCTGAAAGGCACTCTTGGAGTACATTGTTAATCATCCCTAATGAGAGTTTTGTAACAGTAGCTAAGTCCCGTTGTGTTGCTCCGGGGTCATTAACTAAATGCCTGCAAATCGATACAAAGTGTTCTGATTTCAATGGTTCTGATTTCCTTTCCAGAGTGAAAGATACGATAAAATGTTCAATAATCAGAAATATACACCCAAAAATGAACATTGTCAAGAAATATTTTCTGTTCCTTGCTTTTTAGTAGGCTAATATATATAATGATTTGAACTGTCAACGAAACGGAGAAGTAAAATGAATATTCTTGTTACAGGTGCTGCAGGGCAACTTGGGACAGATGTTGTTGCGGAGTTAAAAAAACGAAATATAAAGCACTTATGCACGGATATAGTTGACGTAGATACGGTGGCAGGTAGTAGCCGGAGTGCAAGCTGTATTGATATTTTAGATATAACAGATCCTGTTGCCGTTTCGGAGTATATAAAAAGCAAGAAACCGCAAACTGTGATACATTGTGCGGCTTACACTGCTGTTGATAAAGCTGAGGATGAGCCGGAGCTTTGCTGTAAAGTGAACGTTGACGGCACAGAAAACATAGCAAAGGCCTGCAAGGATATTGGCGCGGAAATGATATATATCAGCACAGACTATGTTTTTGACGGTAAAGGTGACAAACCACACGAAACCGATGCGGTCAAAACCCCGGTTTCTATATATGGTATAAGCAAACTTGTAGGTGAAGAAGCAGTCATCAGCCACCTTGAAAAATACTATATAGTCAGGATTTCATGGGTCTTCGGTCAAACCGGAAGCAACTTCGTAAAAACGATGCTAAAGCTTGCTGAGACAAGGGATGAACTGAATGTAGTAAGCGATCAAATCGGCAGTCCGTCGTACACTCCGGATTTGGCAGTTTTATTGTGTGATATGGCGATGTTGCCGGAAAGTAATAAAAAATACGGCGTATACCATGCAACAAATGAAGGTTTCTGCTCGTGGGCAGAGTTTGCTGTAGAAATAATGAGTCAAAGCGGAAGCTCATGTAATATCAACCCAATTCCTACAGAACAATACCCGACTAAAGCGACCCGCCCGAAGAACTCAAGACTATCAAAAACCAGCCTGGACAACGCAGGATTTGCAAGGCTTCCAACATGGCAAGACGCACTAAAGAGGTTTTTAACTTAATGAGCATGCTTAAACGTATAAAAAAACCGGAAATCAAAAAAAAGCATATCATTCTCTTGATCATGCTGCTTATACCGATTTTGCTTATTGGGATAAGCAACTTCTTTTTCTCTTCAGCTTCATATCAACGTGTCGCCGGCTTTGATATGGAAAATGCAATCAACTTATATCCGGATGATGTCATTGAGATAAGTGGCTATGCATATGATGGAAGAGAATATACTGCGATAAACCATGATCCTCAAATCTACTTTTTTCCTCCTGAGCATGAGATATCATCAGCACGCGTACTATTAAGCAGACCGGTTGTAAATGACCATAGTATCCTGGTTTATCTTTGGTATGCTCCCGGTTATGAGGGTCAATCTACAACCTTTGCAGAGTTGCCCGCCGGAAGCACAGAGGTAATTTTTAATCTACCTACGGCTGTTTTCGTAGATATGAGATTTGATATCGATATATTTGACGAACCATTTGAAATCACCGGAATCTATGTTTCTTCATCCCCTGTTATTTATAATAATCAATGGAGAGGAAATATTGACGGCGTAATAATGACACTGCTTATCGGTTTATTTGTCACAGCTCTGTGGATAACAGGTCTTTACACAGGAGATACGGACAGATTTATTGAGACCTTCACAACGAAGAGACGTTGGATCAAAGAAAACCCGAAGAAGTTGCTGCTGCATTTTGGAATACTTATAGCCATAGTTATACTCGCGATACCAATCAACTACATTTTATCGATGTCCGATCAGATCAGTGGCAGGGTTGGGAATCATGGAGTGTTTTTATTTGCTGTTTCCGGATTCTCATTGTACTTCTTGTACCATTTTCGAGGTAAACCCGATAAGTTGTTTTTAGTGCTTTCATTACTGATAGGGTTTTTGTATGTCATGGTGACTCCTACTTTCTGGTATGGCTGGGATCAGAGGATACATTATGCATGGGCACTTGAGGAATCATTTATTTTTAATGTTTCGGTCACCGAAGCAGACCTGTTGTTTGCAAGATCTCCGGAGTATTTTAGTTTTCCTGAAATGCCGTCAGCCGCTCACAATGCAACGATTTCTACCTTTAACAAATACGCCGGATCACTGGCTGAGATAGGATCCGAAGGGCGCACCTTTTTTAACAGGCTTGTTCATGTGCCTGCAGGTCTTGGGTTTTTTATCGGGCGAAGCTTGCTCCTGTCGCCGAATTTTACTTTTATTCTGGCGGCGTTTTTTAGTCACCTTTCATACACTGTGATAACTTACCTTGCAATAAGACGACTTAATAGCGGAAAGTATCTGATGGCGATAATTGCAATGATTCCAACGGCTTTTGTTTTATCGACGACAAATGGTTATGACCACTGGATAACAGCTTTCCTAATGTTGGGCTTTGCGTATTACTTCTATGAGCTACAGAATCCCGATAAAAAAATCGAACTAAAAAGTCTGATCATAATACTTGGGTCATTTATAATTGCTATGGGACCAAAAGAAATCTATTTTCCAATGATGTTTTTACTTTTCTTTATAAAGAAAGATAAGTTTCAAACGGAAAAGGAGTACAGAAACTATATTGTTTTCTTAGCAGTTGCTATCGTACTGGTCGTTGCTAGTTTTATGATCCCGTTTATTATATCCGGTGGTGGAAGTAAAGACGATTTTCGGGGCGGTGCAGGCGTAAGTTCATCAGAGCAAATAGGGTTTATTTTTAGCAATCCATTAGCGTATACGGTCATATTGTTGAAATTCCTGTTAGAATATATAAATATCTTCACAACTCAGGATTATGTAACATCATATGCGCACTTAGGATATCTACCATTTACAAGGCCGATTTACTACACGGTATGGGTATTAATAGCATTTGTTGCACTCACGGACAGGGTCGATAAAGACAAGCTGACTTCATCCATATGGCATAAAGTGATAATGTTGATAATATCGTTTTCAACAGTCGCAATAATAGCGACATCCATGTATATTGGATTTACGGAAGTTGGCAGTGATGTGATAGAGGGTGTACAGGGTAGATATCTGATACCGATGCTATTTCCGTTTATATACATTATCAGCAATATAAACATAAGGTTTAAATTCAATGAAACAGTATACTCAACTTGTGCGTTTGGTATAATGGTTATGTTTTTGCTATTAGGCGCGTTTGCAAAACTAATGCCATTTGCGATGTTGGGATAAGTGCAGCTTAGAACAAGTAATGGAGAAACAAGATCATGATCATAACTAAAACTCCTCTTCGTGTAAGCTTTTGCGGCGGTGGCAGCGATATTGCCGCTTTTTACAGAGAACATGGCGGATGTGTGCTTTCCACATCTATAAATAAGTATATGTTCATAATGATACATCCGTATTTCCACGAGGGATCGACTGTTTTAAAATACTCAAAAACAGAAGTGGTTTCAGATATTAAGGATATAGAGCATAGCATTTTTAATAAGGTATTAAACATGTACGATCTGAGTGGCGTCGAGATCACAAGTATGGCAGATATCCCTGCAGGAACAGGGCTGGGCTCGTCAAGCTCATTTACAGTAGGGCTTTTAAACACTGTAAATGCATATATCGGCAAGCTTGTAAGTAAAGCAAAACTTGCTGAGCTAGCTTCAGAAATCGAAATAGAGCATCTTAAGTCCCCAATAGGAAAACAGGATCAATATGCTGCTGCGGTGGGTGGTCTGAATTTTATCAGGTTTAATCAAAACGACTCGGTGACGGTCGAACCGCTTCTTCTCGGTAAAAAAGCAACCGATGAACTGCAGGGCAACTTGCTGATGTTTTATACCGGAGAGGTGCGTAACGCAAATGAGATACTGGCAGAACAAACAGCAAACTCCACAAAAAGTGATAAGGTAAATAATCTGAAGAAGATGTGCCGTTTAGCCGAGGTTATGAAGGAAGAGTTGGAAAAAGAGAATATCTCGGTATTCGGCGATCTGCTCAACGAGAATTGGCAACTGAAGAAAGGTCTTGCTAGTGGTATTTCTACAGGCTATCTTGATGAGATCTATGATAAGGCTATGAGAAATGGTGCAAAGGGCGGCAAGCTTCTGGGTGCAGGGGGCGCGGGGTTTTTCCTTTTCTATTGCGAGAGGGATAGGCAAGATGAGCTGCGCAATGCTTTGATGCTTAAGGAGTTGCCTTTTGCGTTTGAAAATGATGGTTCATCGATAATTTTTGTCGGGGACAAGTACTGGGATTAGAATAGCAATGCTTTCTCTTGAAGTTGTATAAGTGCAAATTTAGAAAAGGGTTGGACTAAAATGCGGGCTGTTATTATGGCTGGTGGTAAAGGTACTAGGCTGTTGGAGCTTACAAAAGATGAGCTTCCTAAGCCTATGTTTCCTGTTAACGGTAAGCCTATTTTACAGTGGCAGATAGAGTGTCTTCGCAGAAATGATATTACAAAGATTTGTTTGGTGATCGGTCATTTGGGTGAGAAGATCAAAGAGTTTTTTGGTGATGGCAGCGAGTTTGGTGTTGAGCTGTCCTATTTTACTGAAGATGTCCCGCTTGGGACTGCCGGTGCGCTGGCGCATATAAGGGACTTTCTGTCCGATGATTATTTTCTATTAGTTTATGGTGATGTGATATTTGATATTGATACAAGCCGTATGGAGGCATTTCACACCGGAAAAAGAGCTGAGGCTACACTTTTTGTTCATCCTAACTCGCATCCATATGATTCTGATTTAGTGATCCTCGATTCGGATGGTCTTGTTATAGGTTTTGACAGTAAAAAAAATGTTCGATCATATTGGTATGAGAATATGGTCAACGCCGGTTTTTATATTTTGTCAAATGAAATCTGCAAAGATATACCGGAAAATAAAAAGACCGATCTTGAGAAGGAGATATTGTTTAAGAACTGTGGAGTTGATACGAATATCTATGGTTATGTATCTACTGAGTATATCAAGGATGCAGGAACTATAGACAGGATACATCGGGTTGAGGCAGACATTAAAAGTGGTGCTGTTGCTGCAAAAAACCTGTCAAAGCCACAAAAATGCATATTTCTTGACAGGGATGGTGTCTTGAACAAATATGTCGGCTTGCTTCATGAACCGGAGCGGTTAACGCTTGAGGACACAACGGTTGACGCTGTAGCAAAAATTAACACATCACAATATCTTGCTATAGTTATAACTAATCAGCCTGTTGTGGCGAGAGGTCTATGCAGCATTGAAGATGTAGACGATATCCACAAAAAATTGCAAACACTTCTGGGACAGAACCATGTGTACTTAGATGACTTGTTTTACTGCCCTCATCATCCCGATAAAGGCTATCCTGAAGAGAATCCTGATTATAAAATAGAATGTGAGTGCAGAAAACCAAAAACAGGTATGCTCAAAGACGCTGCTGCAAAGTACCGCATAGACTTGACAAAATCATGGTTTATAGGCGATACTACCGTAGATATAAAGACAGGGAAAAATGCCGGTGTTAAAACGATTCTTGTAAAGACCGGTGAAGCAGGCGGAGACGGGAAATTCAATGTTACTCCGGATCATGTAGCAGATAATATACTGGATGCTGTAGAGTATATATTGGGGGAGTAGGAGGGATCATGTTTAAAACTGAGATAGAATCATATATAAATAAGGAAATCGAAGTGCTAAGATCGCTTGATGTTTCATCTATAAATACGGTGCTGACAGCGATTCTCGATGCTTATAATGCTGATGCGAATATATATATTTTCGGTAATGGCGGCAGTGCGGCAACTGCTTCGCATTTTCAAAATGATTTCAACAAAGGGATCTCAGAGCACCTGGATAAGAAGTTTAATTTCGTATGCTTAAATGATAATGTTCCCACAGTCATGGCTATAGCAAACGATTCCGGATATGAGTATATCTTTGAGCATCAACTTATAGGTAAGCTAAAGAAAAATGACTTGGTTATTGCTATATCGGGCAGCGGTAACTCGGAAAATGTTATAAGAGCGATAGAGTACGCTAATAAGCAAGATATAAAGACAATCGGGATCACCGGTTATGATGGCGGGAAGCTGGCTAAAATGGTAGATATTTCGTTTAATGTACCAATCGACGATATGCAAATAACCGAAGATGTTCATATGGTTCTTGATCACCTTATGATGAGTGTGTTGATGAGGAAGTTAATAGTTTGAATAAATTCAAACTATTAACAGAGAATGTGCCAATTGCTCCCCTGATGGGAACCGCAATTGATGCACGAAATGACCAACCCTTTCATGGTCGTTTTGTGCCTTGAGAGTTACGAAAGGAATGGTCATTAATTGAAAGTTGTTTTTTTGAACCCACCGTTTAAGGGTCGTTTTTCCAGGACTTCACGAAGCCCGGCTATAACCAGAGGAGGTACTTTGTATTATCCTTTCTGGCTTGCTTCTGCTGCCGGTGTGGTGGAAAGTGAAGGGAACGATGTGTTACTGCTTGATGCCCCTGCAGACGGTCTTTCTTTAAATGAAGTTCTTGATAAAATAGTAAAATTCTCTCCGGAGATGGTGGTAGTGGACACCAGCACTCCGTCTATATACAGCGATGTTGTTGTGGCAGAAGAGATAAAAAAAGCACTTCCGGACTGCTACACGGTTCTGGTAGGTACACATCCATCAGCGTTGCCGGAAGAGACGCTGGATTTATCCGGATGTCTTGATGCTGTAGCAATAGGCGAATATGATCATACTATCCGCGACCTGACGAATGCTCTTGCGAGCAACAGTCCCATTAGCAAAGTTTCGGGTCTTGTTATAAGGCAGGATGGCAAGATAGTACATACCGAACCTCGAGAGAAAATCGAGAACTTAGACGAGCTGCCTTTTGTGACTTCGGTCTATAAGAAGCATCTAAATTATAAAAATTACTTTTTCGCTGCTGCAAAATATCCCATGGTGATGATAATCACAGGCAGGGGTTGCCCGTTCAGATGCTTTTTTTGCGTTTATCCGCAAACGTTCCATAGTCGTCGCTACAGGTCACGTTCACCGGAAAATGTAGTTGCAGAGTTTGAATATATAAAAGAGAACTTTCCGGACTTAAAAGAAGTAGGCATTGAAGATGACTGCTTCACGGCAAATATTGAACGTGTGCGTAACATCTGTCGCTTACTTATCGAGCGCAAAGTTGGTATGACATGGTATTGCAATGTTCGTGGTGATGTAGATTATGAGACGCTGAAACTGATGAAAGAAGCGGGCTGTCGTCTTGTGACAGTAGGCTTTGAGAGTGCGAACCAAGAAGTCCTGGATTTGATGCATAAGAGTGAAAAGATAACGAAATATCAGCAGTTTGCCAAGGATGCACAACGTGCCGGTATGATGGTCCATGGTTGCATAATGTGCGGTACACCGGGTGATTCAAAAAAAATACAAGAAGAGAATTATCGCTTTGCTGTTAAGATAAACTGTGACTCCATGCAGTTTTATCCGCTTTATGTCTATCCGGGTACAGAGGCTTATGAGTGGGCAAAAGAAAAAGGATACCTGCGAACAGAAGACTTTTCAAAATGGCTGAAAGAAGATGGCAGTCACAACTGCGTTACTGATATGGAAGATATGACTGCAGAGGAAATGGTCGCCTTATGTGAGGAAAACCTTAGACGCTACCATTTAAGACCACGCTATCTGATGATGAAAATCATACAATCGTTTCGCGATCCTGCGGAAGGATGGCGCAGCATAAAATCCGGATTACTTCTTGTAAAGAAAATTGTAAAAAAATAGTCGATATAGTATCATGCCGGAGTTCTCGGCGTGTGTATAAATGGAGCGAAGCAATGACGATAAATGAATTTGCCATGAGGGTGTATACATATCTGTTCTGTGGTTTTCGGTTTATGAGCAGGATGTCCATGGGAGTTTCCCGGTTTTTGATGATGCCCAAGTGGAGAAGCGATATAAAAAAGGCATTTTCCAAGATCGACGAGCAGGGAGTGCCGTTGTTTTCGCGTGTTGAAATTGAAACTATAAACAGGTGTAATGCAAGCTGTACATTCTGCCCGGTCAATAAAAACGCAGATACACGTCCGCACTTAAAGATGACAGATGATCTGTTTGACAAAATATTAAACGAGTTGCATGAGCTTAAGTATTCAGGCACGGTGGCGTTATTTGCAAATAATGAACCTTTCCTTGATAAACGCATTGAGGAGTTTGCCAAAAACACAAGAACTCTTTTGCCCGAAGCCAGAATCGAGATTTTCACAAATGGCACAGTTTTAAAACTCAGCCGGTTTATCGAGGTTATTCCATATTTGGATTTGATGGTCATAGATAATTACAATGACGATTTAAAATGGCATGACACTGTAAAGGCAATACGGGAGTATCTTGATCAAAACCCTGAGCATAGAGCTAAAGTGAGCATACGCATGCGCAGAGAAACTGCTTTAATGAGTTCAAGAGGCGGTCAAGCACCAAATAACAGTAAGAAAAAGCCGCTACCAATCTCATGCCTTTTGCCTTTTTATCATCTATATATCCGCCCTGACGGAAAAATCGGGCTGTGCTGCGTCGATGCATTATATAAATTTACTTTAGGGGATGTTTCTGTACAGAGTTTAAAAGATGTCTGGTACTCTGAGAACTATACAAAAATCAGAGAAAAGATCAGAGAGGGCAGAAATACTTTGGAAGTGTGTGACTGCTGTGACAGTTATGGAAACGCAGCGAATCTACATAAATAAGACCCTTTGTTAAACGAAAGGAATGGTCATTATTATGCAAAATGAAGCTAAAAACACCGGTACTGACGAATATGGCGTAGACATACTTTTGGTATGGCCGTCGATCTCAAACTGTTTTACTATAGATGCGCCGTCGATGGGACTTGCCTATCTTGCTGCAGTACTTGAGCCGCACTATTCTGTCAAAGTCCTAGAATGCCAAACAGAAAAGGTATATGAGCCGGAGGCTGTGCTGGAGTATATCAAAAACACAAAGCCGAGGGTACTTGGATTTTCGTTGCCAACACTTAGCATGCCGCATACAGAAGTTATTGTGGAATCACTGATAAAGCAAGAGAGTCGCCCGATACTCATAGCGGGAGGTCCGCATCCGACAGTACTTCCGGCTGAAACGCTGGAGATAGGGTTTGACTACATAGCGATTGGTGAAGCCGAAGAAACACTTACCGAGCTTATGGCTCTTATTTACAATAAACCGGACGCAAAAAAACTTGAAGATATAGATGGTTTAGCATTTAAAAAAGACGGTCAGGTGGTAAAAACAAACAAACGTAAGCTGCTTGACGTAAACGAGCTGCCATTTCCGGCATGGCATTTCTTTAAGGTTGATAATTACAGCGGATATGTTCGAAAAAGAGACAGATGTCTTCCGATAATGGGTGGAAGGGGTTGTCCTGAGAACTGTACATTCTGTTATAAAGGAGTGTTTGGTACCAGCCTGAGAGTCCGCAGACCTGAGTTGGTAGTTGATGAAATACAGTATCTGAAAGATAACTTCAATATTGAGGAGTTTGTGATACTGGATGAGAATTTTACGCTAAAAAAAGCTCATGTTATAGAGTTCTGTAACCTTTTACTTGAGCGTGAAATAAACCTGCCCTGGTTTCTTGGCTCCGGCGTAAGAGTCGATGCGGCAGAAGAAGAAATAGTGGCACTGATGAAAAAAGCAGGCTGTTACAGAGCCTCACTGGGTGTTGAATCCGGAAATGAAGAAATTCTGAAAGAATATAAAAAGAGGATAAATAAAAATCAAGTCCGGGAAGCCGTAGCACTATACAAAAAGTACGGCTATGAAGTTACATTGTTCTTTCTTATCGGCGCCCCGTCGGATACAAGAGAAACAATAAAGGAGACTATCGATTTTGCTATTGAACTTGATCCTGATATAGTCCAGTTCAATGCCGTAATGCCCTTCCCCGGTACTGCGTTGTTTGATTATTATGACTCCAAGGGATTACTTATCACAAAGGATTGGAAGGATTACAATATATTTGATCCGGATTGTGAACCTGTATACACACATCAGAACTTATCCCATGATGAGCTAAAAGAGCTAAGGAGTAAGGCATATAGAGCGTTTTACTTTAGATTTGGGTATTTTATCAAACAGATCAAAAACATCAGATCGTTTTCTGATGTCAGCTTGCTCCTAAAGAAGACATTTATTTTCCTTGGCTTCATGAAATCTAAGATTTAGCACGAACAGATTTGACCCTAACAGGTGGAGATGAAAAAAATAGATACCATTAAGTATAGCATCATAATTCCTGTATACCACTCACAAGACACTATAGGTCGTTGCCTGGATTCTTTTCTAAACCAATCGGTATCCGATAGTCTTGAGTTGTTGTGTATTGGCGATAAAGTCGATGACCCGTGTCATGCTGTTATAAAAGAGTATGAGCAGAGACATCCGGGCACTGTATGCCTGCATTTACAAGATGGCAGGGGGATCGGCGGTGCACGTAATTTAGGCTTGGACTTAGCCAAAGGCGAATATATAATGTTCTGTGATGCAGACGATCATGTATCACCGGATATTCTTGAAAAATGTGTTGGTGCGCTCAACGAATATTCGGCTGAGTTTGTTTGCGTCGGTTTTGAACGTATTGCTGAGTCCGGAAAGAGATTCTCCTCTGAACAAGCCGTTAGTGACATTACGATCGTCGACTTGACTCCCCAAAGTGTACCTCGCCTTGCTTTTATGTACCCGGCACCGTGGGGAAAGCTGTTCAGGCGGGATTTAATAGGAGACAGCCGTTTTACAGACGATCCGATATCCGCATATGAAGATCTGATGTTCCACCTTTCTATTTATCCCAAAGTTCAAAGATTTGTGATACTGCCGGAGATCCTATATCATTACATTGTATATCCGCAGTCATCGATATCCACTGCATCGAACGAGCGAACAAGAGTATTCCGGCGCGATCTTGCCGCAATGCGGCAGCAATACACTCTCAACGATCCCAATACTGATAGAGCGGCTGCATACTTAGGAATGCTTGATTTAGTGGCTTTGATACATGCAGGAATAGCCGATGCACACAGGTCTGCGGAAGATCCTTCGGTAAACTTGCGAGGATTTTGTAAAGAAGTAAAAAACTATCTTGATGAAAACTTTCCGGACTGGCGAAAAATCAAAATGTGTCCTTACGGTCGCTTTACATTGCGATGCAAAGCGGTATGGATTTCAAAGCAACTATACAGAATGAATTTGTTCTGGATTTTTATAAAAGTCTACAATTGGATGATCAAGACCCTGCACATGGATGTCAAATGGTAATTGAAAATGGGTCTGTTATGGTGTCGTTGTAATGTTTAGGAGGAAACTAAAATATGCGAATAGCTTGTACCGTGCGCACAGGTAAATATTATGGTGCCGAGAACATGACAGTTCTTGCCGCAAAACACATGTCTGCAAATCACGAGGTTTTTTATTGCAGCCCTGAAGGTGATATTTGCGAATACTTAAAAGATGCCGGTATTACTCATGTTCCGATCAAAAAATTATCGATTAGGACACTCAGGCATCTTAAGAAAACTTTAAAACCGGATATTTTTCTTGTGCTCGACAACAAAGCGAGCTTAACTGCTGCTCTTGCCGGAGTGCCGTTCGTATCGTATCAGCAAAATAACTGGCCTTTCATTACGAGCTTTAATCCCTACTCACTTGGTATGCTGTTTTATTGTCTGTGTGCAAGAAAAGTAATCGGTGTGACAGACTATATAATTGAAGAGTTTGTATTTGCCAAGTATATCCGGAATAAATATACAACTATCGTTAATGTCGTTGATTACTCTAATGTGAAGAAACTTGCAGGCGAGATCCCAAAAGAAAAAACTTACGATTTATGCTTTTTTGGCAGAATGGATTATCAAAAGCACCCGGAGCTATTTGTTAATATCGTAAAGAAAACAGTAGAGACCCATCCTGAGACAACCGCTGTGATTGTGGGCAGAGGAGAAATGCATGATGAAATAAATGAGTTGGTTGCTGAAATGGGACTACAAGATAAAATCACGTTCACCGGGTTTTTACCAAACCCGTTTGAGGTTGTAAAACAGGCAAAGATGGTTGCAATGACATCACGTTGGGAAGGATTTTGTATAGCGGCGTTTGAAGCGATGTATCTTGGATTACCTGTTATCGCCAGCCGTGTGCCGGTGTTGGACAGAAATATTGATGATAGTTGTGGTGCTCTTTGTGATACGGAAGATGATTTTTACAAAGCAATAACGGAGCTTCTGGATGACGAAGAGTTATATAAGAAAAAGTCACAAGGTGCAGAAGCAAGGGCTTTGGTTTTTGGCGATGTAGAAAAATACGCAGCCGCTATGGAGAAGGTTTGTCTCGAAGCAGCAGAAATGGGTTAAGCGGAGGAATGGTGAAAAAGGGATTCTTATCACCGGAGTTTCAAAACCACCTGTGGATGGTTATTTCCTCGGGTGCATTCGTTCTGGTTACGACTTTAATGACTTTAATTGCTACCAGGCTCATCAATCTGGAAACTGCAGGTGTTGTAGCTTATGCGATAGCTTTATCTAATCTGCTGGTAACACTTATCGTCTTTAATGCAAACTACTATCAGATCATAGATACCCGTGAGGAGTTTAGCTTCAGAGAGTATTTGGGGTTCAGAACGATCACAGCCGCACTAACATCTTTAGGTCTGTTGTTGTTTTTGCTTGTGACCGGACATGATCGCACATCCTTCGCAATAATCGTGTTATGCTTTTTTATATATCTCGTCGATGCGTACGGAAATGTTTTTATGTGCGACTTCCAGCAAAAAGGCATGGTCCGTTTTGGAGCACGAACAAGGGCATTTGCATCATTTGCTGCAGTTGCAGCTTTTTCATTGATCATGTTTATCAGGCAAGATGTCATAAGTTCTTTAGCTCTTGCAGGAGTGGCAATATCTATCGTATGGATCGTTTGGGTTTGGGTGAAACGTGAGCATTTTGGTGCGATACGTGTAAAAATCGACATGTCCGCAATAAAGAGTTTGATCGTTAAAGTATTTCCGATATTTGTACCATTTATTGCAAATGTTTATCTCATAAATGCGCCAAAGTATTATCTCGAGGCGTTTGTATCCAATGAGTCTGTTGCAGTGTACGCTATATTAGTTTTACCCGGAGCTATGTTTCTGCTGCTCGTACATACATTGCTTTTCGGAGCAGCTTTACCGATAACGTCAGAGATGTTTGCTTCCGGTGATTTCGGGAGATTCCTAAAGAGAATACACATGCAAATGCTTTTTATTGCGGCAATGGCAGTACCATTTTTAGCAGCCGTATACTTTCTTGCACCATGGTTCTTGTCGTTACTGTATGGTATTGATATATATCCTTACAGAGAGTTGATTTTGCTGATATCTACCGGGAGCGTGTTTGTTACAGCAGCTCCTGTTGTGGGAATGGCTCTGACTATAATGCGCAGGCAGAAGGTTTATATGTATTCCCTGACTATACCCGGAGCGGTTTTCGGAGCTGTAGTTTTCTTGCTGGTACGGCAATATGGAATGGATCTGGCGGTGTACTCAAACCTTATCATATTTGCGCCGCTAACGGTTATAGTGTATACTGTTTTCAGAATTATTTTTCTTCGCGAAACAAAAATAAAGGATAACACTTAATGATTTTCTCCAGTTTTGAATTCCTCTTTTTCTTCTTACCCTTACTATTGCCACTTTATTACTTTGTACTAAGAGGGAATTTGAAAAGCCAAAATATGCTTTTGCTGATTGCAAGCTTGCTCTTCTATGCTTGGGGCGAGCCTCTGTTTGTATTTGCTATGCTTGCATGTATAGCTGTCAACTGGGGTTTCGGGATTCTATGTACAAAAGTTCGAGGAGATGATGTCAAGCCGGGGAACGGTAATGAAAAGCTGCTTAAACTAGCAATGATATTAACGATTGCTGTCGATCTGGGATTATTGCTTGTATTTAAGTATGCAGCGTTTTTTACGATAAATATCAATCGATTGCTGCCTATCGAGCTAACTGTCCCTCAACTTGCACTGCCAATAGGTATTTCTTTTTTTGTGTTTCAAGCTGTGTCGTATACTGTCGATGTATACAGAGGAAAGGTAAGTCCACAGAAAAAGCTGTCGCTGGTGGCATTGTATATTTCGCTCTTCCCGCAACTCATGGCTGGACCGATAATTCGATATTCTACGATCGAAAAGCAACTCACGGACAGGGTATTCAAATGGGATGATTTTCTTTCGGGACTCAGAAGATTTATAATCGGTCTCGGCAAAAAAGTAATAATAGCTGATATCATCGCACAGGCTGCAGAGATAGCATTCACTGCGGATCCTGTTACCATGTCTGTGACTGCTGCGTGGCTCGGAACAGCGGCATTCGGATTACAGATATTCTTTGACTTTTCCGGTTATTCGGATATGGCTATCGGACTTGGCAAGATGTTCGGATTTCACTTTTTGGAAAACTTCAACTTCCCGTACATTTCACGTTCGATCTCTGAGTTTTGGCGCAGATGGCATATCTCACTTGGAGCATGGTTCAGGGACTATGTGTATTTTCCAATGGGTGGAAGCCATGTAAAGAGTAAGTGGAGACTGGTATTTAACCTCTTTATAGTTTGGGCGCTCACAGGTCTGTGGCATGGAGCAGCCTGGACATTCGTATTCTGGGGATTGTTCTTCTTTGTTTTGATCTCGTTCGAGAAGGTGACCGGTTTTGATAAATGGGTCGAACGTATTCCGGGTTTAAGTAACATATACATGCTGGTTTGTGTTCTTATAGGATGGGTGTTGTTTCGAGCACAAGGTGGATGGCATGCAATATATTATCTGCTTTCGATGATCGGACTGAATGCAAATCCCGGTTTTGGCTTTGATGCGCTTCGAATCGGTCTTGAATACCATGTTACTTGGATCATCGGTATTATCGCTTGCATTCCGATAGCGAGAAAGCTTATGGAACATCGTTATGCAAACAGTACTCCTGCTAAAATCTTCAGGTGGGTATATGCTGTATTTGTCTTATTCCTGTCGATCGTGATAATGTACGGGAGTGAAGCTAACCCGTTTATCTACTTTGCATTTTAAGGAATCTTCATACATATGAAAATTATCAGAGTTTGTTTTTATATTGCTGTAGTTGCGGTTTTTATGGGGACTGCTATATTTGCCATGTGGACAGACAGATCATATATGGATATCCATGCATCTGTGAAAGGTCGAGTTGAGCGTCTTTTTTCAGAACTGCCCATTGATGGTTTCTTAAATCAGACGCACTATGATTACTTGAGGGCAACAAACAGGAACCACTTTAACGGAGTTACATTTCTAACCGATAACAGACTGATGATGGACACGCTGGAGAATAATAGTTACAGGCTCGAACGGGCTGATGGTATCGCAGAGCTTCGTGACTATGCAAATAACGAGGGGATACCTTTCTTTTTTGTACGTGTGCCGAGCAAGATCCAAGACAACTCTCCACTTCCTTTTGCATATTCTGATAACACGATCATTACTAAAGCAGATGAATTATATGA
>Ga0123355_10003858_pt1 | contig 21689 bp, 5 predicted proteins | sample TergutEmb28metaG_3_FD_89872 | JGI IMG/M metagenome (GOLD analysis project Ga0123355, IMG submission 89872) | Embiratermes neotenicus P1 segment gut microbial communities from Petit-Saut dam, French Guiana - Emb289 P1 | ecosystem: Host-associated > Arthropoda: Insects > Digestive system > Gut ...
ATTCTGGCCAGTTCCACATTCACTCTTCACCACCTATTGAAGATGGAACCGATACGGTGTTCCGAAACGTTGGACGCAAACTACAAGACGCCGGGGAAATACCCAAAAGAAAACTCATCATATCTTATACACTCCTACAGTGATCATGAACTTGCAGTCACTGTCAACACTGCGAAACCCACTTCCTTAATGTTTCCAGTCATTACAAGAGGATTTTCATTGCATCAAATATGGTAGGTACATACCATTACTTTATTAGCCGCACTTTTAAAAAATGACTTTGCAGTATGTATCTTTCAATGTGACTGTACATACATGTACCACAGTCACTACATACACACAACTAGAAAAAAATGTGGTCATCTTATCCTCGACTGGCTCCCAACAATTAGCCAGGTAACTCACAGAACAACCATACCAAACAGAAAATCTTAAAGCCTGTATTTTTGGAACTAAGGTTTACTGACTGCAAGAGGAAGACATGCTCCTCTTTATTTTCTGTACGAATTTCACTGATCCCATTGCTGAAATCCCTCACCCACACCTCGTGACCTCCCCTGTTAGTGAGGCCCTAATTTTTTTCTGTGCCTTTCTTAAATTATATTTTGTGACTTACAACTTCCATTCTTCAGAGTTTAATACGACAGTGTTACACAGTGATGACGGTATAGTACGGAAAACAACTAGCAACCCAAAATTATGTTTAAATATCAAGCAACAATGATCAGCTAACAAATCCCAAGCAAGCATCATGTTTTATAAGGATTATAATACCACGAACTAGCCGCTGGAAATTTCACAATCTAACCTCATTCACAGAATCTCAGAAAAGCATACTTAATATTCTACCTACTGACTATAAGGTTACAAAAAGGTACAAATATCTCAGTTAAATTAAAACCCACCGAATATGCCATAGCCCATTTACACGAACACTAAAACAAGCATTCTCGACCTTCTTTGCTTCATTGCTTCAGGAACCACTTTACATTTCAAAGAACTGTCACATTTTTACTACAATAACGTTTATATTATTCATCATTCCCAAATATGCTACTGTTTTAACTGTGCTACACAACCAGCTGGGCCAATTCATTGTACAAATTTCATACATGTTTACATCTTTATACACAGTCATGACAAATCCATCGCACATCGCTTTTTATTCTCCGTACGACAAACATGCCCAATGATTTGCTGTCTTGTATAATGCATTCGCAATTAAATCAAACACAACGTATCAGAAATAAAAGTCCACACGTCTGTTACGCCTTTCATCGACGGGAATTACTGCACAATCCCACTTATCGCGACAAACTACACTCAACTAGATGATCTGTGCACTCAGCCTTACGTCCATGCTACCAACCTTTGTAAACCGATTTTCTGTGCGATTCTCTATCCTGACTTCTCACGGTTCAGAGATGTTTATTTGATTAGCGTTTCTCAACTTCTTGGTGATAAGCGCATACTTGGGTTGTATAACATATTTGGAGTCTGCTTACTGAAATTTATTATATATTTATGTTACAGAACAAGAGATGATCTATTACGGAAGAAATAATAAAATGTTGTCGCAAGTGGCAAACTTATATTTATAGAGTGATATTAAATTTCACTGATACTACACTTTTATCACTTATTTCATGTTCAATACAGTTACAGCGGTTCCTTTCGTCATCTTTTTTGTCTACCAAGCTATGTTTGCTAGCGCCGAAATCCCCAAAATACACATACTTCTGCCATTGTATTACGTACAATTGCACGTAGAATAGCCATCCTCTAAAGTTTCGGAAAAATTGGTCAACAAAGAAGAAACAAGCAGACTTGTGGAACACATTCTACGCACCGAACGTTTGGTGGAGCAGGGAAAAGTTTCACTATCAGAGGGAAATTCAAAGTTTTGAATATGTAGACGCTGATTAAGCGACGGCGGACTGAACAAATTTGTTTTCAACTAGTAGGAGCAGTTTACCGACATATTGTTCTGTGTAATTTTAACACACAGCTGACTTACTCTGCAATATTTATGTTGTGTACCAATGTATGGTTTGTGAATAATGGCCACCATATACTGAAAATGTTGCTGTCCCTTTCATATGTTTGTGTCTCAGAACTGCATTGTGCTAAAACTGTACTTAAGAATTATTCTCCATAATATATTTTCATAGAAATAACGCACATAATTGTTACATCTTTACGTTGTGCGCGTTCCTTGAAAGTTTTATATATTTCGTTAATACTGTGTATTTTGTTTCTTTAAACTGTAGCAGACAAAATCTCTAAAATCAAATAAGTGATGTGTACATGGATGTTGTTCAACATGCCCGAATGACATCTACTGACTGAAGAAATGCTCATGTAATGGAGATATTTTTGCCTGGTCAAACAGAAACAGTGGTTATTTTCACACTTACTGCACACTAGAAGTTTACTTTTGTACAAAAAGCATACATTGGTTTGGTATAGATAAAAATGAGATACACTCCTAATACCCCTTTAGTGGCTGCCACAGCAGTTAGAGAAGCTGATAAAAATGTAAGTGAAGATCATGAATTATGGTTCTGTTTGTTGTAGTCTGCACTTTATGATCTTTACAATAATGTTAAATCGATTAACAATTACTTTCAGGATTATATTTTGGAAGCAAGTACAGGTTCACCAATTAAACTGACTGCTATCAGATATGAACATAATCTATCTGTACAATCACGGAAACGTTTACCTTTGAAGATGATCATTTCAGAAATGGCTTCAAGAGATATAAATACTGTAGAAACAGAACCACCACATCATTCTGCACATTCACACATAGATGATGCATTCCTTCACACTGCTCCTATTCAGAACCGATGTCTTGGCAGGTATTTCAGTTTCCTTGATTATATTAGAAATTTGGTACATAGGTGGAACAGCTTAAATATATGTGTCCCCACAGCCATCATTCTGTGTTTATAGTATTGTTATGGTTTGGTAACAGCAGTACACATTGGCCTGGGTTTACACCTGATGTTGCATGTCTTTTTGCTTCAATACCCCATATCAATTTATACCACTTCTTAATTTATGGCATGCTTTATTGTGCAAGGACCAATTCATCAATTTCATATATCTGTCTGGGTTGCATGGTAGGCCTAACAATAACTATTTTTTAAAGGAATAACAAGCAATAATTTTAATGCAAGGAAAGAAGTGTAATAACGAACATTGTATGACCTAAAATGTTAATGTTACAGTTTCGACAATGGAAAAACTGGCCTGTAAGATTCCTCAAGAAGTGTAGGTAGGAGGTCATTAGGTATTTAATGTAGTCATGTTTGCAGCATAATTACAATGTTACTCTCTACTGTACAACAATGTTGACCATGTTAAGAAACAATCATATGTTTCAAAATAAATTTTGGTTTGGCATGACAAAAATTGCAATTAAATTTTTGTCCCACAGTTTCCTTACAATGCAACTACCAGTTCTGCATATGTTATGTCCTTCGTATTATAATATGTACTGACCAATTAACGAGCCTTGGTTTCAAAATTTGGTATCTTCTCAGGAAGGCTCATGAATGGTGTTCTGCCTAAATACTAAGCCTATTCATATTTAGTGCTGCAAGTGTTATTGCAGTTGCTGGTCTCAACTGCTAGCACAGCCAAGATGGTGTAAGTGCATTGTCATGATGAACCAACAAATGATCAGTTACTCATTTTCCACGATGTTTTGGTGGATTTTCACCCACAGCCACCTTAGAACATCCAAGTAAACACTGCCTATTATCACTTTGGTCTGATGGGACAAATTCATAATTCATAGCCTTATCACAGTTGCAAAAATCATCAATTGTTCTTACTTACTTTCTTGCTGCTTGGAGAAGAGTCCTTCTTGGGAAGCTACCTGGTTCTCAGGTAGTCAAGATATTCTCCACATTTTTTGGAACCTGAAGCTTCATTACGGCATTCACAAGTGTCTGCCACCTGTCCTTATCCTGAGCCAGATCAATCCAGTCTGTGCCCCCACATCCCACTTCCTGATAATCAATCTTAATATTATCCTCCCATCTACACCTGGGTCTTCCAAGTGGTCTCTTTCCTCCAGGTTTCCCCACCAAATGCTCTAACAACTCCTAAAAATTAGCACGTCCTCTTTGGACATCAATAACGAGATTTCCTGTATGGACACTGTTGTTTTACTTCTGGCTCATATCCATGAACACGTCTTTTGACCACTGTGAGAACTGTGGACCATATTGAACTTGAAGTTCATGGCATATATGCAGTTAATTTTAATTTTGTTCAACTACAGACAAGGGCATAAATCCAAAATATGTTCATAGATTCCAATAAATATGTTATCAGCTTTTGAATCCTGCCAAAATTTTCATCTGTTCTGCTGGGGTGCTTAGTCATCCACAATGATCATTTGTCTCTGAATCGTAATACCCATCTGTAACTGTATGCCTTTGTAAAGCATCTCCAACAGATATTTTTAACATGAAATGACGTATTTATAATCTCATACGTATCGCAGAGGATGTTTTATCTAGCTTGAAACAAACAATGTGCACTCTCTTTTCTCACAAGTAGCTTGCATAAAAAATTCACAAAAATGTTTTATATCTTTTTGTGTGTCTGGTGCAACCACACAGGAAAAATTATGTGCAACAATGTAGTCTATATAACTACCTATCTACTGGTTTATTAAGAGCTCATTAGGCTTTCTCTAATCTGAAATTTTTTTATGTATATGATGTAAATATCTTCATACACTTTTAACAAAAAGAAAGGATGGATATATAAACAGTATGGATTAGTTGGAATGAAAGTCCCCAGAAAAAAGTTGTGTAGGATTTTGAAAAATCGCTGGCCAACAATTAGTGAGTTACTCCACTGAATAACAGTTTCTACATTTCAATGTTGGGTATGCACATATCCATTTAGCAAATGATCCTCTGTACATGAACTTTAATGAAGTAAATACCAATTATAGTTTCATAACTTGTTTATATTTTCAGATATTTTCCAAAAAAATCACTTGCTGATCCTGCAGATGACCATGGGAGTCTGAGTGAACAAACATGTTTTTCAGAGGTTTGCTTTAAAGGTCCTGGTAATGAAGTTTCAAGTTTAGATTGCCAAAAAGTCTTTCCTGAGACATTTCAATTATCAAAAGGAGATGAAATATGCTCTATGTGTGCAGATGTAAAGAAAGTATGTTCACATAAGTATTACTCCACACCATGTGCCAAGTCACGGTTTAATTGTCTTTATGGAAACAAAGTTCTTAACAAAACTGCTACAAGTGGTGGACTTACTGGACCACAAACACACCAAACTAAAAGAGGACAAGTGCTGAATAATGATGATGAAGTCCCATACAGAGAAAAGTACCAAGAGAGAAAGAAATTTGATTATCAGAGTCCATCATCAGCTATATTCATGCATTCCAATGTAGACACCGGATATGCTTATCATACTGAAGATGCAAATGATAATGCAAGCCTGCAGCAACACCCATTAGATAATTCTCAAAAAAATGTAGGGTCACCTACATTTATAAAACATGCCCATGAAAGCATTAATGCAACTAATATGTTGTGTTCACCATCATCCACATACTCAAGTGTAAACAATTACTCAGATTTGTCTACAGAAGACGAGTATGAACAGGCCAATTATAAAAGAAAATTTGATTCTGAATACACATCAGAAAACCGTTTTTTACATCCTCTAGTACAGTATAAGTCAAAACATCACAAGGCAGAGAATGCTACAGCAGATTTATTATACACTGCGAAGCCAAGAAATGTTTCTAATTGGAAGCCAGATTGCAAGTACACTGTAGATGATCTAGAGCATATTACTCCAAATACTGACCAAAGATATTCAACTGAGAATCATTCATCCATATGTGGAAACTGTGATTCAGGTACTTTACATGATGCAGTTGCATCATCAGCAGATCCAATTTGCTGGTATCGAGTGAAGTATACTAGACGGACACAAAGTATTAGAATTTCAACGAAGCTGTCTGGATTGCCAGAATCTGAACCAAGAGACCAAATACCTACTGATTTACAACAAACAGACTGTAGTTCACCATCTGACTGGGATTCTCTTTTACAGAACCATGTAAGAATTGTGTTTTTATCCTACTTATTCATTCAGGTTGCCAACCACTTCATTAACTTTCACAGCACAGCCGTTATCCACCTGTTTTTACGTTTAAACACTCTTGAATTCTGCGTAGACAGTGCATTTACATATACTGTACAATTCTCACAGTCAGTTGCAATGCTTTCTCTAAAAAGTATTAAGTACTTGGTCCCTGTAATGGAAGCAAGGTGTTTAATACACAAAAGATAGGAACTTAATTGCTATATTTGAATTCCAGATGAACTGTGTGCTTCAAAGGTCAAGTTTTTCAGCTTCACTATTTGTTTCAGGGACTCAATATAGTGCCACACTTATCGAACCCTGAAGATGAGAGTCATGAGCAGCCAACATCAGAGGACTTAAGTGTTTACATATAAGTGAAACCAAGCCTAACTATTGGGACATTCATGAGAGGAAGGCGTATTCTGTGAGTGTAGTTCAATGCTTATACAATTATTCTGTTCACAGAAAGCAATGCTGATTGATCGATTCATTCTTCACAAGCAGTACAATTTTCTCACATGTAAGATTAATTTTACTTGTCTCTTCAAATTCATTTTTATTTAAAATATATTTCAGATGATGTCACCACACTACTGTTTCATGTACAAAATTAAAGAATTTTCAATTAATATGAAATCTGAAGTATGGTTTTTAATCATTTTTACAATACAAAACTAATGGATCGGAGATAAATATAGGTACCAGGAACTTAACATGGTCTTTTGTCAAGAACTGACCCCTAGCAAGCCACATGAAGACATCAGAAAGTGGTTCACCATGGTGAAATTCCAGTTCAAACTGAATACAGTGGACATGCTGCTGAAAACCACAAACAGCAAAAACCCACGAGCAGGGACTTACGGGAAAATCAGGGTCAGAGTAATACTAAATAGTAAATACCACAATGGCAAGAAGCTAAGAAACTGATTTCAGATACCATCATAGCCCAGTCACCAGCAAATCTGCATCTTTCTGTGTGTGTAATTCACCAATATTTGAAATGAGTAACACATTAAAAACTGTGGATACATTGAACAAGACAATGAAGTTATCAAAACAGGATGCAAACAGAAAAATGAGCATATCTGAAATTCACAGATGATAAGGAACAGCTGCCTGTAAAAAACACTTGTAACTAGAGCAGACTTGAATAATTCTAATAAACAGCACTTCTACATCACAGTGTAAATATGACGCTTTTTCATAAACTGCATACACCAAAAAATTTTTAAATCCTTGGAAATAAACTTAATGTATATTCTGAACTACACTGTTTGGACAGAATAATCAAATAATTTATTTTTATTATTCATCACAAACAAGCCCCCAGTATTATAAAAATTAAAACTTCACAACTCAATGACTGATACAAAACAGCCCCCCTTATGTATTACATATGCAAAACAGTTAATGGGTTCCATGAAATACATAAAAAAACTGATTATGCTCGACAACTTAAGTTTAAGGTTGTTCAGGTGAATTTAATATAACATTAATCACTTTTGGGTCTCTCCCTGTTTCTGTAGCAGGTAAAAATTTGAGTTGCTCATGTACATGCCATGAAGGCACACACAGAGAGTGAAGGTATACCTTCCATCATTTATAACATTAGCATTAGATGGTGGCGAGTGGTCTGCCTCATCCATGGCCTATTTACACCTGAAAAAAGAGCTCCAGGTATATGAGTGGGCCCCAGATTGCCTGGATGTACTAGAAAAGAGAAAAATCTCTTCCCCTGCAACAATTCAAACCCTGGATTGTCTAGCTCACAGCCTAGTCATTATACCAACTACACTATCCCAGCTACTTCTGCACTACATCACAGTTGTATCAGATTACAAATGGAAGTATGCAGTGTTTGGTCAGTTTTCACACCTTACAAGTCATCCCTGTAAATCAATGCACAAGAAAGATTTAGAAGTCAGTTTACACACTCTATTAGTCCAGATGATCTACAATGTGTTCTGTGAAGAGAAAATTACACTAATACTGAAAGAATGATACCTCAGGAGGATGATATGGATGACTATTATACTAAGACAAAACACAGTCTTGCCAATCTGAGCATTAACTCATTTATAAATAAAATTGAACTGGATATTTAATACAAAGCTCTCAGATTTAAAGTGCCATCAGACTTTTAGTTTTCTTAACACCCATTTTCACTGCAACATCAATCCTCTAGCAAAATAGCATAGGCAATGAAGAAATGGCTCTCACATAGGGTAAAAGTATCACTGAGAATGTGAAATAGCATATTCACCTTCATATAATTTAAAACCAAAGCTAGCAATATATCACACAATCGAAATTAATCAGTTACACAAGACATGAAATAAGGTTTCAGATGCAGAGTTTCCTGCATTCCAACTGAACACTTTTATGTAACAGATACAGCCAGCTGTCCTAGAAAAATCAGATTCCTTTCCACGGCTTTTTGTTTTAAAAGATTCTGAAATTTACAATGAACATATGGTACACATTCTATTTGCCACTAGTCAATGGATGTTTAATTGTGCTGTGAGTGACTCAGACTAGCATCAGTCCTAGCAGTTTATTCTTGTAACTTGTATTCAGAAGTAAAACAGCACATCATAGAAGGGATGTGGGGAAGTGGAGATGTGGCTCCACACATTCCTAACCTCTGCACTGGATTGGTCAGCTTCACACTCTGACCATCATACACCTAAGGAGTCCCTGGTAACCCACTGAATTGGAGGCTGGATGGGCCCCAGAGCTGGTATGGGTAGTCTGGAGAACAGAAAAATGTCTTATCTCCTTGGGGTATTAAATGACAATTCTTTGGTCATCCAGCCTGCAGCCTAGTCACTATACTAATTATGTCATCCTAGCTTGGCAAGTTCCTAATTCAGATATCCACTGGGTCACTAGCTCTCCAGGCAGTAATGTCATGGCTGTCCTTAGTCCCTAAGGTCAAACACTAGGATAACACATTGTTTCAGCCACTACTGCTTCCTTCCACATCCCTCCCTTTTCATCATTCAGCAATCATTTTACCACTGATGCTGTAAAGTGCAAGGCACTGAGAGCACTGAATAAATAAAATGCAAAATCTACATAACCTCAAACAACTAAATGTCTAGAAAACAACAAATCCACTCACCCATACTTTCAACCATAATTAGGCTACAATGTAGTTTCCAGTATGTGGCCTGTAATTCTAATTATAGTAAGCTCTTGTGAATATAATAGCTCTTTTTGTTCTATAAACACGGGGAATTTTTCCAGTACCTACATAATCATTCTCCTCTCCACAAATCTCTGCTCAATGGAGTTAGAAAACCTGTGGAACTGTTAAAAAAAAAAAAAGTTTCAAGAATCTCACTATTTGAAAAACAAGGTGGGTAAGATTCAAAATGGGTAGTGAATGTGTTACTCTGTTTTCTGTCTTTTAGACTGCAATCATGTTGTAAATAACAGATTTAAAAGACATACTGTTGAAAGTTACTAATTCTTGCTTATCACTTTAATTCTACAGTCATGTGTCCACCACTTCCCTTGGTATCTGATGTAAATTCTAGCTTGCTGGCATCTATTCCAAATATGCAACCAACTTGTTTCTTTTGTTGCACTGTATCTATCTGTGAAGCATCTCCACGTGGGTTCTCAAGCAACACTGTTCCTTTCTTGCCATTAAACTCCACATTGATAAACTTGCAGAAAGGGCCAGTGTTGTTACAATTCAAGGACTGTTTCAAATTCTCAAGTTTCCTATCCTCTTTACGATACACATAAAGAACTTGTCTGTGTAACTGATTCAGGTCTTGTATCATGGCCTGTTCCAGTCCATTATTGGAAATGGAGAAATCAAAATCTTGACCATACAAACCAAAGAGTACTTCCATTTCCTCTCTTAGCTGTTCAAATGAGATCAGGTTTTCCTGAGACGGATTTTCTAGCAAAATCATTCCAAACTTTGGCCATAAACCACATAGCTGAACATTGACATATCTACAGAAAGGCTCAGTGATGGAAGGCTGATGTGTTGCTGCTTCTTTTGTGTCTGTACCAGAGCACCAGCCTTGACAAAACCCATGGGATATTGCCAAGTTCAATAAAGAACCCTTAACTTGCTGAGTTTCCTCAATTACCATGGACAAATTATTCTGGGCTCGTAGTTCTGTCAGTGGTCGCAGTGGAGCTTTTAATGCACCTTCTATGAAGTCAGAATGAGACACAGTAACACGCTGCAGATGACTATTTTCAGGACTCACACTAAAATAGACTGTTACTGGGTCTGATGGAACCAGGTGTGCTTTCTTCCGTAGTTTTTGAATGCGATTTATCACTTCGCGGGCTATGCCCTCATCTTGCATTGCCTCATCAGCTGTTGTTGCCAAGAGTACTAACAAGTCCTTGTCACCATGTGCCTCATATTTCTGTGACAATTCACTGGCAGTATCTCCACTGAAGCTAAACATAATACGGACATCTGCTGGCTCAATGCTATGTCCTAAAAGTTCCATGTTCCCACTGGATAGAAACTGTTGCAGATCTGAATCTTGCAGTTCCTTAATGGCCTGCATCACTGGTTTGAAGTCACCCTTCAGTCGGGCTCCCAAGGTCTTATGATCAGGTTCAGCTCGAAGTGTTACACCATATTTCTTCTTGTCACTTGTGACAGTCACGCGTCGGACATTCAACTCTTCTAAAATATAGCGTTCAAAGGAGGCAATATCTTGCAAACACTGCTCATCCTGATGGATAACAACTACTTCTGGTAGAGGATACTTCACAGGTATCGTCTTACGGTCCCGTATCACTCTTCCAAGATCAATAACACTTTGCATGCGTGATACTGTGCGCTCTATATCCTCGTGGATTAAATCACTTCTTGGTTCAGGCAGCATAAGGTAATGCACACTGTCCATTATGGCATCAGCTTTCAGAAAGCGACGCAAATTGCGATACATGTGTTCTGTGAGAAATGGTGTGAAAGGAGCCATGACACGCACCACAGAGTACAAGACATGATATAGGGTGAGCAAGGCATGATGGCAATCCTGTACACCACCCTCACCTTTCAGCCTTTTCCTATTCATGCGGACATACCAGTTGGTAAGGTTGTCAATGAACTTGACAAGACGTGGAACCACAGTGTATAGCCGATATGCTGCCATCTCTTTTTTCACAAATGCAAGCAATGACTGAGTGCATGAAAGTATCCAGGAGTCCATCAAATTCTGAGAAAATGCATCTAGTGGAACATTTTCATCAAATTCAAATTTGGAAACTTCATCCTCCCGGATTAATCTATCCAGGCTTTGAAACAGAAATCGGTACGCATTGTACCATGGAAGAAGAACATCCTTGAGAACTTCTCGTACACCTTCCTCCTTGAACCGCAAGTTTTCTGCACGAACAACTGGAGAATTTATAAGATACAGTCGTAAAGCATCAGCACCAAACTTGTCTACTACTTCCATTGGATCAGGATAATTCTTCTTTGATTTAGACATTTTCTGGCCATCTGCTGCGAGTACCAGTCCATTTGCAATAAGATTCTTGAAAGGAGGCTCATTGAAAAGTGCAGTTGAAATAACAAGCAAAGTGTAAAACCATCCTCTGGTCTGATCAATACCTTCAGCAATGAAATCAGCTGGAAAAGACTCCTCAAATTCCTTTGTGTGTTCAAATGGATAGTGCATCTGAGCATAAGGCATAGAGCCAGACTCAAACCAGCAGTCAAAAACTTCAGACACTCTCTGCAGTGGAGGTTGGTCTGGTCGCTTTGATGGAATAGTCAGGTGGTCAATATTTTCTCTGTGTAGGTCATCAACTTTTACACCAGTCAATTCTTGCAACTCAGCAATGCTGCCAACACATACTATTTCTTCACCATCTGGTGATATCCATAATGGAATTGGTGTACCGAAGTATCTGTTCCGACTGATTGCCCAGTCTCGAGCTTCACGAATCCAATTACCAAATCTTTTCTCTTTAACAAATTCTGGTACCCAGTATGTTTTTTGGCTAGATTTAAGCAGATCGTTGCTCAGATGTTCAACTCTAACAAACCAGGACGGAACAGCCTTATAGATCAGTGGTGTTTCTGAACGCCAACAAAATGGGTAGCTATGCTTAACTGTTGAACTGTTCACTAGGCGATCTGCTTCCTTCAGCCATTTTATTATTTTCTTATCAGCATCTTTGACATGCAGGCCTATGAAATCCTTAACTGGTGCTGTAAAACAACCACTAGCATCTACTGGACAAATCATATCTTGATCACGGGAAATTATGCCTGCTGCCAAGCATACACGATAATCCTCTTCACCAAAATATGGGGCCTGATGAACGATTCCAGTACCTGATTCTTCACTTACATAATCATCTATAAGAACCTGGAATGCTCCTTTTTCTTCCATACGTACAAAGTATGGGAAAAGTGGTCTGTATTTCTTTCCCTTCAAACTGATCCCTTTAAATTCTGTCAGAACAGTGTACTGATCTTCCTTCTTGTAAAGTGCTGTCAATCGGCTTTCCATCAAAATGAATACTTTTCCTGAAGCATGATCTTTCACCTTCACATACTTTAAATTTGAATTCACACACAGCGCCAGATTACTAGGCAGGGTCCAAGGTGTTGTAGTCCATGCCAAAAGCTGTGTATCTTCCTCCCCAACAAGAGGAAAACTGACAATCACAGAAGGATCAACTACCTCCTTGTAGTTTTGACCAGATTCAAAGTTGGACAAAGGAGTGTTGCAAGCAGTAGAATATGGCATTACTTTAACACCGCGGTACACCAGCCCTTTCACAAAGAGTTCCTTGAACACCCACCAGATTGATTCCATAAACCATGGGTACAAAGTTTTGTAGTCATTTTGGAAATCTATCCACCTGCCAAGACGACCAACTATGGTTTCCCATTCTGATGCATATCTCATTACAATTTTGCGACACTCGCTATTATACTTATCAATTCCCATCTTCGCAACATCTTGCGGTCCTTTAATTCCCAAGGTTTTGTCAATTTCGTACTCTACAGGCAAACCATGACAATCCCAACCAAATCTGCGCTCGACGTGGTAACCTTGCTGATGAGCATATCTAGTGACAATGTCTTTAATTGTTCCTGCAAGTATGTGGCCATAATGAGGCAGTCCAGTTGCAAAGGGTGGTCCATCATAGAACGAGTATCTTGGTTTTCCTTTCGACTGTTTCAGACACGTTTTGAACACATCCAGCTGCTTCCAAAGTTCAATTATTTTCTCTTCCTCTTTAGGAAAATCAATTGTTTCAGGCACCGGTTGTACCATTGTCATTAATGTAACCACACAACAACAGAATACCTACTACGGACTACACATGTCCACGTCTCACCTAACCCTTACCACGCGATACAACTCGACCGAGCTCCACACTGATAACATGAATCGTTGAACTACACGGAATTGCATTATCCACGACCACGGATTAACGGACACAGAATAGCAGATGCGCCCACATTCCACTCTGACCCATGCATACCACTTATCTCTGCCAAGGCACACAATTAGGCTGAGCGTTAAATGTGCGAAAAACGTGAATGTTTACAGCACACAATTTTATTTTATGTATTGCATAGTAAACAGAATACAGATACGTTAAGTGAAAATAATTCCGTCTGTGTAAACAGCAAACGATATGTTCTCACCGTCAAACGTTTACGGCAATTGTGCAACGGACAAATAATATCTACGTTGCCTAGCATGGTACACAAATGCGCATGTCCCGTTGCCAACAGAAGTGTTGATCATGCTTATAGTGCCGATTCCGAAGGAAGGTGTTTAAGTGAATTTAACTATCAATATTCGTTTATTGTAAGTTTTTTTGTAGTATCAACACGTAGTCAGTAGTTTATGCGTTATAGAAGTAAGGTGAAACTTCGAATGACTAGTTACCGTTTTATATAGTGATTAATTACTGTTGGTACCGTGTGAATAAAATATGATGATGGAAGCGAGTTATGCGTGGGTCGACGACAAAAGCGTGATGGGTTGGAAGCGACGTTGGTCGAATACGTGCTGATGTTGAATTATCTGGTTCGGAGTAACTCATTCATTAGTATTCAGCCTTGGCAGGGACCAGAGCCCAGTCATGTGACCGGTATGGCTCTGGCACACTGCATCCCGGGCACGTTCTTGGGCGTAATTTGTCATTGCTTTCTCCCGCCTTTAGACGTTTCCACTTTAGCCGCCAGGTGCCTCCGTCCGCAACGACGCGAGAGATCGTAGCAGCGAAAGGTGAAACTGTGGGCGAGAAAGATGTCCGGTAATAATTTTGCCTGAATTCCGACTTCCACGTAAATTTAGGGATCTTTTACATGCCGCAAATTTACGACATGGGACCGACGGCTTTACTTCCCCTCCGAAAGAAGGCGTGCTGAGGATTTTTTCGCCCTAAAAATCCGACGGCTTCGACCGGGTTTGAACCCGCATGCTACCTCTAGACCACCGAAGCCGTTTCGGAGTACCTAAGAATAGAATATAGCGACCGAGATTCTTAGCGACGGAGCCACCAAAACCAATGACGTGACAGGTGACGTTAAATAATAGTGATGTAACGAATCGAAAAAACGAAACAGGCGAAACTAAAGAAAAATAAATGCCCCGCAGCTGCACACGATCACATTTCGTTGCGAGAAATACAGCTTAATTACGAAGTTCTAAGGAAAAAATTAAATGGCGTAACACACATGTTACATAATAGCTGATCACAATATACAAGAAACACCTGCATCAACTTATCCCTTCTCTCCATATACGTTGTAGCAACAAATTAGAGAACAAAAACAGGCGATTACGTTTTATCTTAGAGTAATAAGTGGTACAAACGGTTTAAAAACGAATAAGAAAAATGGTCGCCGGATTGCGTGCATCGATAAGACTTAAAGTTGTGAGGAACGTAGCTAAATGATTGAAATTGTAAATAGGAAATATATTGCATAATAGCTGCATCCGCTAACCTATAGTCAGTCACTCCGTTGTTCTCGTTAAATGAGTCTGTTAAGTGCAATATAATTTATAACACAGACGCACGTTATAATCTGGCGCCACCCGCACAGTGAAACCACGTGAGCTGGCCACGCTCGCCGGCAGTACGTGTTAAGTCCAGTACTGTCCGAGTGGTCACCTACGATATCCTACAAAAGTACTAGCGAAATAGATTAGAAAGTAATACCAAGTAGGGAAGGAAACAACCTGAGACTGGACCAACTTTTGTAGGGAGGTGATGTTGGATCACGTAGAAAGACATACAGAAAAAAAATCGGAGGGGTCGGAAAGGCTGTGGAAATAGATGAGCAAGTTGGGGAAAGGAAAATATAGCCGAGGGCACCACGTAAAAGGACAGTGGGTATTAGGCGGCGTTGAAAGAGGAAGTGGTAAAAAAAAGTCCTTGTCGCGCCGTGCCCAGATGGAGCAGCAGAAACACCGATATATTTTATCAAGCAGTTAATTCCCCCCTGGAATTACAATCAGTGATTTCTGCGCGTTTTACTCAACTGCACCCGTAAGAACGTGAGCCGTGCCCGCTAAGCTCGGTTTAAGGCCGTCTCTATGCGCAAGCGAAATTTCTAGAGCTTTCTGTCCCGTCACTACCTTCCCAAGGTTTTCGTCCGTGGATTGGCTGTCGTGGGGTTGGGGAAGTTTCATGAGAGTCTTCTTGTGAGGTGATTGAAGCTCGGAATCTCACTCTGATACTTTTGCTGTTTGGGAGACTTCGTTTGGAAGAGGCTGGCCAGCCGAGAGGGATCAGCCTTGCCCGGTTTTCTATGCTGTCGTTGGGCTGACCATCGAGTATGAGTGTAAGTTAAAATTCATTTTTGCTTGGTTATCTTAAATTGTCGTTTAGGCTGTTTGGGGTGCATAATCGACGTCGGCCAGTGGGCGTTATGTGACAGGGACAAGGCAGAATGAATCTTTTGTGTTTTGTCTCCTGTAAATTTTGTTGGTAATTTCTGCTTCTGTGATTTTGGTACGATACGCACTGATAGTATATTACGGGCCTGTTTTGTGTTGTACTGTAATGCACGTAAAGTGTTGCTTCAGTTGAAGGACGCTCATTCTGTAGTGAGAATGACAGTAGTCTGAACTTACGTAACAGTGATTGTAAGGAAATTTGTGTTTGTAGCTTGTACTGTAGGCAAGGCCTATGGATATACGTAGTCGTGTATCGTAATGTTACGCGAGAGACTAGCGAGTGCATAATAGTTCGACTGTAGAGACTGAGACTACTTGATTTTGTAAAAAGTTGTGTTTGTTACTTGCTCAGTTGATATATTTATTATTATTACCTTAGAATATACTTATACTAGATTTGGTACCACGGCATTACGTTGATGTATATAGCGTGGCTCCTTCACTCATACTATCCCCACAAGAGTTCATTGCTAGGGAGCCCGGCCACCCAAGCGGCTGACAGGGATTATACAGTGCCGAGCCCCCGTTATTTTCATCAAGTGGCTTTACCCCTTATCGGGTGGCGACCGCGAGGGCTTAAATGTTACCACCCCAAGACAGTAGACCATTCGCTCAAGTTCGTTGACGCCTTCAGTGAAGCACACACAAATACTATAAAGCAACATGGAGACAATTAAAGGCCCCACCGAATCCATATAAACAGGCAAGCTGATTACATCCACTGTGTTGCCGAATACATGTTCCGGCAGAAACGCAAAGCCACGGAGAGCGACCCATTTAGAACGTGTATACAGTACATATTCCTTGAAGTAGCCATGTTAACTTTTATTTACGTTCAACAAATTGCACATGAAGTCTTTTTATGACAGGGCTGAGTATATGTATATTGGATGTTGCGATCAATGTGTACGTACCCTATATCGAAAAACAGTGTGCACAGCATCATAAACCACACTGTACAGGACATTATACGAAAATTATCTGGATGGTATATCAGTGTCTATGTTACATGCATGCATGTTGCTACTGAATATTATACAGAGCGATTCTGTCGCTAGAGGCCACAAACAGTTACCACGGAAGTCTACCTGCAAATATTCAACTAGTTTGTCAATCAATCGACGGATGATGAACTAACTACTGGGTACTACCAAGTATGCAACGTTGCATAACGTAACTTAGAGTGTATAAAAATATGTGGATATGGTTACATACGTCATTGCAGGGCCGAAACTTTGGATGCTATCGTAGTATCCAACGTTGGATACTACCGTAGCATCCAACGTTTAGGCCCTGCAGTAATGTATGTAACCATATCCACGTATTTTTTTCACTGTAAGTTACCTAATGCAACTTAAATACATTCTCCTATTTGTTATGAACAACTGATAATAATCAACTTATTCACAGGAATAATGGATTGTAGTTTACTCTGCGTACTACCAGATTCCTCTTTCAGGTAAGAGCAGGCGTGTTAATGCCTTCGGCACTCCATTCGGGCTTTTTGAATTTAGTAAACTGCCGATGGGTATCAGTGTAGGATGCTAGAGGTTGAGTTGAGTTGTGGACTACCTTATTGCCGATCTTAAGGGCTGGTACGTGTTTAATTTTTTGGATGACTTGGTGGTCTACTCTTCGTCTGCCGAAGAACACGTGAGTACACATGCGCGAGGTTTTGATCAGGCAACAGAGAGCTGGGTTCTTCTTGAACTCTGATAAAGTGGTCTTAGGCGTCTCAGAAATTAAGTACTTGGGGCACTTGCTTTTGGCACGAGGCGTTAGTATCTTACCGGAAAGGCTGGTCGCCATACAACAGTATCCGAGCCCGACGAAGCCTTACGAAGATTTATAGGCATTGTGGGTTTTTATGCCCGTTCTATCCCTGGGTATGGTAATATTGTTGCCGTCTTTCACGAGCTGAATAAGAAGGGGGTATCGTTCGCCTGGCGAGAAGAGCACCAGGCGGCGTTTGAATCCTTGAAGCGCGCCTTGTGCGAAGCGCCAGTACTTCGGATTCCAGACTTTAATAAGGAGTTCGTTTTGGTGACAGACGCCAGTGATCTGGCGGTTTAGGCATTTCTTCACCAGGAGGTGAGGGGTGGGCTGGCTCCCATCTCTTAATATAGTCGAGTACTGACTGCAGCTGAACGAAGTTATAGCACGTACCAGAAAGAGTGTTTAGCTGTCATATTTGGTTGTGAGAAATGTCGCTCTTATCTTGAACATAAAGAGTTCGAACTGCACTGTGATAATCCCGCGTTGTGCTGGTTATTAAGGAGGGTCAAAGACGTAGGGCGCCTGGGGAGTTTGATCCTACGCATAGCCCCGTTCAAATTTAAGGTGAAACATACTCGCATCGTTGATAATGTCGTAGCCGACGCTTTGTCGCGAATGTTTGATGGTGGTTCTGTAGAAACTACGGAGATTTCTTGTCCCGCGTTGGTAGACTCGCTGCCTCTTGTATATTCAGCCCTTGAATAGCATTATAAGGAGGACGCTTTTTGCAGGGACACCCGGAAAAAGATTCAGGAGAAGCAAGCTGGTGTTGAACATTTTCAGGTCCATAGAGGCTTGTTGTGTTACTTCCCTAAACAGGCGAGAAGGCGTAAGTGCGTTGTCCCACCTGTATTGAGGCAGATGCTCCTTAAGTATTCCCATGACGCCGTTTTGTCGGGTCATCTGGGTGCTTGGAAGACTTTTCACAGGATTGCCTCGAATTATTGGTGGCCGAAAATGCGATGTGAAGTTTTCGACTACGTACGTAAGTGTGAATTGTGCCAACGCGCGAAACCCGCCCAAACGCGTGTGGGTTTACATTCCGCCAACCTGGCTTCTCAACGTATGGATAGGTTTGTAGACTTTTGGGCCCGCTTGTGCACTCGAAGCGGGGGAATATCGCCATTCTGGTGATTGCTGATTCCTTCTCCAAGTTTGTGTCTTTCTGCCCGGTTCGCAAGATTACTTCCCAAGCAGTGTCGGACTATATGAAAAGGGGATATTTTCCGGCCTACGGTACTCCTAAGTCCATCGACACTGATAACGCCAGGGTGTTCTGTTGTAAGTACTTTAAAGATCTGTGTTTCAGATGGCGAACTGATCATATTACTACCACCCCATATTATCCTCAAGCCTCCTTGGCGGAACGGGTGAATCGGAGTCTGAAATCCGCATTAAAGATATTTTATCACTAATCTCAGAGCTCGTGGGACGAGGACTTCTCATTTTTGAGAGTCTTCTTGTGGGGTGATTGAAGCTCGGACTTTCACTCTCGTACTTTTGTCCTTTGGGAGACGTCGTTTGGAAGAAGCTGGCCAGCCGAGAGGGATCTGCCTTGCCCGGTTTTCTACGCTGTCGCTGGGCTGACCATCGAGTATGAGTGTATGGAGATACTGTAGGGTTGTGTTGGATTGACAACTACAATACTACACACATATATTTATTAATGTCAAGAGTTGTCGTACAGTCGTACAGGTTGCGGCTTACTTGCCGTTACTTTGTCGTCTGCTTTTGAGTGGTGTTGACCGCGGTGTACAGCTGCGTTGCCATGTCGTGACGAGGCCTCCGGTAGGCCGCGGGCGATGATGAACCGCTGGTCACGCGGTTGATTGGCCGAAGGTCCGCGGTGGGATTGATGCGGCTGCGACTGGTACTGATGGGATGCTGCTGGATGTCCCGGATGAGCGGTGATATGCCCGGTCCACGAGGCTACGTGGCCGGGCGCCATATCTTCTGTCTTGATGAGTCGTTTCTTGATGTCTGTGTTGCCGGTTACTTCTTTCCGAATGAATGAATCTCGTTGACAAGCCAAGGCAAGCGAAGCCAAGCTTGGAGGTTTGAAATGCTTTGTTAGGATTTTTATTCTGGAATAGATTTTTAACCTTTCTTATTAATGAGCTGTGGTAATTAAAAGTAATCATGTGTTTGCAGGATCTGAGATTCATAGTTGGAAGTTTGTATTTGATTTTTGTATTGAATTGTGTTTTTACATTTCCAGGATATCCATTGTTTTGCAATATCTATATTATTATGTTCATGTCTTTATTTCCTTTGTGGTTTTGAGGGTGAAAGATGCATTCTATTGATGAAAAATCTGTATGCTGCTACTTTTTGTCCCATAGGGTGGTTAAAGTTGAAGTGGATGGCAGTATCACTACATGTAGGTTAACAGTGTATGTGGATCTGTAATTTTTGTTTGTTGGGTGATTAATAGATAATAATAATCATACAAACTTATGCTTCGATGTTCTTCACAAAATGTTGGAAAAATATTGAACTGTACCTCCAATGACACAGGGTCACATCCCATAAAACTTGCATCTTCAACAACACAGTTGCAAGAACCCAGAGTTTTGAAACATATGAATTGCTAATCTGCAGTTTGACCCAATCTGTCTGTCGTGGATGACTAATACAATTATCCCATTTCAAAATATGATTAAAATCTGTACCTTTAAGAACAGAAGTATGCGCCAAAATTAGTAAAGGAGCTGTGATGTGGAATCTGCCTAGTGATGTATCAAAACAAGCATACGAAGGTGAATGATCGTGCATCTGGAAAAGTCTGTATGTTGATGGAGGGCATGCACGTATAATTTTTCTGTCAATAAACCAGTATCCCTAACATGCTGATTGTTATGGGGTATAAATTTAGACCATTTATCAGGTAATTCAAACAAACTGTTCCTGTGCTACCTGAAAGTATCAGTAGCCATATCCACTAGATACATTAAAAAAAAAAAAGTCAGCCTTCCTGGAACCTTTCTTATTTCAGTGTTGTTGTTTGGCAGTAATCAGTTTGCATACCGACTCTAGAATGTGGGTAATCGGTTTATGTTTATGAATAAGAAAGAAGTTCTTTATGCCTTGTACTGTGTATTAACATTCACAATGGTACGGTATAAACTTACTATAGTCTAGCTGTCCAAGTTACATCCTCAATTATATTATTTGGAAACAATGACCAGGATATTTGTTTTATGAAACACTTAACCTGGTCAGGTCAGGAACCTTTGATATTTTGCTTTCACATTTTTGTAATAATAAATAATTACAGCCAAGTTTGTAAAATTTAGTGTTGAAGTCTGTAATTTGTTTGGTATGATTATTGTCTTATGTTGAAAGGGACCATCATGGACTTTTTACTGGGTTTATAGGCTTTTCCCATTGTCTAATTTTCCAAAATAATGTGTGCTGTCTTAAGTACTAGATGGTTGATCTATGTGGAATATAAATTTAAGAACCATTTGGAGTGAGTATTTGGTGTGCTTCCTAAAAATAAAGGGAATCCAGAAATTCCTGCATTGGTTTGCCCCTCATTTCACTTGTTGCTTAGAAATGGTAAACTAAGTTAAGTGAAGTAAAGGTAAAGTTGCTCCTGTGCACATCATGAAGGCATACAGGGAAGTGAAAGCACAGCTTCAATTTTAGGCACATTCACAAAATCGCAAATAGCGATTATTAGCTTCGTCATGTCTGTCTGTCTGCATGCATGGAATAACTCAGCTCCAATATTTAAATATTTTTTGAAATTTGACATTCAGAGGACCGTGCATCATGATATATTCTTATAATAAAACCAACAAGATGCACTAATTTCTCAAATTTATTTTTGGA
>Ga0123355_10003859_pt1 | contig 21688 bp, 12 predicted proteins | sample TergutEmb28metaG_3_FD_89872 | JGI IMG/M metagenome (GOLD analysis project Ga0123355, IMG submission 89872) | Embiratermes neotenicus P1 segment gut microbial communities from Petit-Saut dam, French Guiana - Emb289 P1 | ecosystem: Host-associated > Arthropoda: Insects > Digestive system > Gut ...
CTATTACGAACGACAATTGAAACCTCCTATTCAAAATATATTGAAATGTGCATTAAACTGTGGATGTACCATGTACAAACACATATTTTCTAACATCTAAGCTTATCAAATGTTTCGTTTTGCTTCGAATATCTACCTGCAGTTTATCATGATACCTGGCACATCTGCAGTATAGAACATGGGGATAGTCCAGTCTTGTTTCTATATTCACGCCCAGAAATATATCATAGCCACTCAATACTTGCCAAGATGCTTGTTTGATTTATGCAGTATACGCATGAAACCAACTCGCTTTACAGGTGGATTAGGCATCTTTATGAGCACAAAGTACTGTCCCCATTATGAATGCTTATGTATCCTTCTGTCAAGCAATGGCGTAATAACGCAAAGCCAGAAAATATGGATGATGGCCAAACTTTTCTGAAATAAAGCAAGAGTTTCATGCGATGCCAACGTATATGTTTGTGCAAAGCACAATGTATATACCTCACTCAATCGCCCATATGACTGTTGCCGAATCGCTTACGTTTACTTCTTCTGGCTCAATGTCTATCCCCAGCGGCTCAGTAGCAAGATGTAGAGCACTATCGTTCATGGTTGTTTTAGAATACAAATGAATGTCGCTCCAGTTGTATTCTATGCGCTGGATTGTACCAAGAGTTATGCCTGCGGCTGTTGCCAGCACCGATGCTTTCCACTTTGCGTTTTCGACTGCGCTCGTGAGAAGCTGCTCTGAAACAGCGTTTGGGTCTTTGATAGAAAACTTTATGCTGAAATTCGGATTGGCATCACACCTGGCAATCGCACCAAGCGTCGCACCAATCATTGGCATATCAAGGTCGAACTCTAAACACAGGTCATGTACACAAGAGTAGCCAATAAACCGCTGTTTCCAGTCACCCTTCTCTTTATAGCTTTCGAACTTTGTATTAATGTTGAAACTTGTTGTTTTCAGTTTCTTTCCGTCATGTCCCGCCGATACAATAGCTATCCTGAGCGTATCTAGCATCTGAGTTGCCCGGCGTATAGTGAAATCATACTCAGGTTCGGTCACTTCGAGTTTCATTGTAAGCACAATAAGATCAGGAGTAGCAGCTGCTTTACCGATTCCTTTCACAACTATTTCTCTGTTACTCATAGTTATTTCTCTGTTACTCATACTTCTCTCCTTCGTATGTTTTTTCTGCAGTAATCATGATGATAATTTTCTCACTCCCCAAATAATTCGCCATAAACCTTTTATGCAATTATCTGGAAATCGGATACATCGTGTGAGATATCAGTTTTTCATTACGTCTAGTTATAATTATCAAAAATCAGACCTATCATGTAGGCACAAAATCTATCTGTAGTAGCTGATTGTATATCATCTAGTGTATTCGGAAAAAATAAACTGTCAAGTCTAGGGCGTTTAGTGCGATACGAAGAATAGCTGTCCAGACCCAGCATGCCATAGAGATCGCTGAACTGGCTTGTTCATTTTTAAATACTGCGGAAAAACTGGGGGAGAATATTGTGAAAACTACGTGCCGCGTATTACTGGTCACGATACTCGCGACGATATTTATTCTACTAACACACACTACACCTGTGGAAGCGAGCGAAATATCCATCTTCGTTGATGATTTTAAACTTAATACAGACGTACCCTCTATTATTATCAATGATAGAATTATGCTTCCCATCCGTGCTGTGGCTGAATCTTTAGGATGTAAGGTAGACTGGTTTGAAGCGGATCAGAGAATTGTTGTATATTCGTACGATGGCGGAGAGCCGCTTATTTCTATGCATATTGACAGTTCAGTTGCAAGAATATACCTAGATAACGGGGAAACTGGTGCCCCACACGTCACGCTCGAGTCGCCACCTGTAATAGTTTACGACAGAGCACTTGTGCCTCTGCGCTTTATCGCTGAAACACTTGGTCTTACAGTGGATTGGAACGAAACTACGAGAAATGTACTTCTCTATTATTTGGTGATAGATAAGTTTGAAGCAGACGGTTTAGTGTATGGTATTTTGACCGAAAGCCAAAATACCGGAACAGTTCAGGTGGTAAGTTGGGTTGATGAGCAGAGCCAGCCTGATGATTTGGATGGCCAGGATTATGTTGAAGAAGATAGTCAGGAAACCCGTGGTTTCGTGCGGGAGGATTTATATTCTGAAGAGAACAGGATGCGAAATGAGCGGTTGATGTCTGTATTGTCTGGGGATATTCCACATAATCATCCACTTTCCCGCCTTCGCACACTAGACCCAAGTATTTCAAATTTAACTATACCTGCTACTGTTTTATGGAATGGAAAGATGTATACCGTGACTAGAATTGGCCGCTGTGCTTTTGATCACACCAACCTGAAAAGTGTCGAAATACCTAGCAGTGTGACAACTATCGGCGGCTGGGCGTTTAGTAGAAACAACCTAACGAGCGTTACCATACCTGACAGTGTGACCACCATCGGCGGTGGGGCGTTTAGTGACACCAATTTAACAAGCGTCTCCATACCTGATAGTGTGGCCATCATCGGCGATTGGGCGTTTGCTAACAATACCAACCTTGTAAGTGTCACAATACCTAGCAGCGTAACCACTATTGGTAGTTATGCATTTCCAACATCAGCAAACACTTACGTGAGTAATGATAACCCTACATTTTCTTCTGCAGATGGTATTCTGTTCAACAAAGACAAGACAGTGCTGTATAGTTTTTCGTCTGCAACTGATGCTATGATACCTGACAGTGTGACTACTATCAGCCACAGAGCTTTTCGAAATGCCAACCTGGCAAGTGTTACCATACCCAACAGCGTGACCACTATCGGCGACTGGGCGTTTGCTAACAATAACCTTACAAAGATCACTATACCTGATAGCGTGACCACCATCGGACACAGGGCGTTTGCAAGCAACAATAACTTAACTGAAATATGGTTTGACGGCAACGCACCATCAGTCAACAATGATACGTTCAGGTGCATTATTCGAAGAAATGTGATTGCGTATGTTCATAGAGAGGCGGCTGGCTTTCCAGCGGAAGGAAATTTTTGGCATGAGTTAACAATAAGATATATTCAGTAAACTACTACTGTCTGAAAAAGGGTCAGGGTTTCTTTACTGACCATATCCTGCCTAGGTTTCAGGCTGGACCTTTCAATGGTTTGGCCTGATTTCTCTAAACTAAAACAACTGTTGCATAAGATCAGCAAATATTTTATTATATAAGTGTATAATTATTTACATTTTTCTTGCTTCCATCCTCCTATGGAAGCGGGGCATTTCAAAGATATAGAGAAAAGTAACAGTTCAAAGCAGATCTCATTTTATTTCAAGACATTCGGAAAGGAGATGATGACATAAAAAGTTGGGTATATTTAATTTTCGCTCTTTTACTGTCTCCGCTGTTAATGTGGAGTCAAATGACCGAGGTCTTTGCTTTTGAAACACAGCTCGCAACTGACGTTGTTATGGTTCTGGATTCGAGTGGCTCTATGCAACACGCTGATCCAGATTTTTTAACTTTACAAGCCTCACAATTATTACTTGGGCAGTTGGACAAAGCCCACTCTCGTGTTGGTTTCGTAATTTTTGAAGGCGAAATTGATGCAGTACATCCCCTAGTGCCCATTTCAACACAAGAAGACATCGATTATTTGATGTCTGAACTCAATAGGCTTTATCATCAAAACGGTAATTTCACTGATGTCCCACGTGGATTGAGCAGAGCTATCCAGCTATTTGGGGATAGCCCAAGTGAAAACCGAAAGGTTATTTTTCTTCTTACAGATGGAAATGATGCGCCTTTTCGCTCAATGGATGAAGTGGATAGCGAGCGGGAATTGGTTATTGAAACAGCTAAAGAATTGGGAATTCAAATTTTTACCATTGGGTTAAACGCAGATGGTTCTTTAGACCATCAGCATATCCAAAGGATAGCATCCGACACAGGTGCAAGATGGTATGAGGCTACAAATGCCGATCAGCTTGCTGGGTTTATTTTGGATATTTATTCTTACCGACTGAACCCATATGCAACGGATATGGATATTGTGGCAGGAACGTTTCCTGGCGGGGGCGCAGTGGAAAATATTACTGTGAACATCCCTGATTCATATGTAGCCAATGCCAACATAAATATTCAATCTGCTGCACTTACAGACGTTGTTATCAGAGCTCCAGACGGCAACATAGTCGAAGAGGGGGATCCCCGAGTTTACATAGATCGAATGAGTTCCATTACTATAATCCAGTTGATTCGACCGGCAAAGAACGATTGGACACTGAGTATTACTGGCGAAGAAAACATGCCTTATGAGATCCGCTTATTATATGCTTACGATTTGAGTCTAGGGGTATCTGCACGATCACTAGATGGGGGTGAGCCAGTAGTTGGCGATGCCTGGATAGACGCCATGTTGCAGTTAGATGATCAACCCGTATCGGATTACGACATTTATCAGAACGTGATAGATGTTGTATTTCATATAACATCAGATGATGGTGATTATACGTTCCCGGGTGTTTTCAACGGAGATGTGTTTGCTGCAGATATAAGCTCTCTTCCTGAAGGGCGTTATTATTTTGCAGCAACCATGACGCACTCAGCATTCAATAGAGATTCTGAAAGAATTTCATTTACTTTATCTTCGCCAACAGTAGTAACACCCACAGTTTCACCCATGCCAGCGACGCCTACAGCAGCACCTACACCAGTACCTTCGTTGCCTGAAAGTTCGTTCAACTGGACATGGATCTTAATCGGATTGGCAGCAGTCCCAGCAGTTGCTGCTATGGCTGCCATTTTTAAAAAAAGTAGTCTACCACCAAAACAGATTCACGGTGATTTAAAGATCATCATAAATAACGATGACAGTACAGTGACAGGTTATAATACTGGAATGTTTAGCTCACAAGCCCTTACCAAGATAGATCTGCCAGAAGTGATAGAAGGGGCACACTCCTCAAAAGGTACTATGTATTTTGACAGCGACCAAGCCCGCACAGCCGCAGCTAAGGTTAAACTTAGAGGGGCGGATGAAGGAATAGTATTTATATCCTCCGACAAAGCCGTTAAGGTCACTGCAGACGAATATTATCAAAACAAACCAGCTTGGCCTTTTCTTGATACATCCCATTCTGGAAGTTATGGGCGAATAGAGATAGAGCTCAATGATAGCGATTCCACAAGTATTACAATAACAAAGCGTTGATAGGGGGATATAACATGCCTGACGTAACCCAAATTATTGATGCCCTACGAGACCTCGACTTAAATACAGGTAACGGGCTTATCGGTGAGACACAACTGCTGCAACCGGCCTCCCGGGCCATATTTATTGGCTTGGGTGGTACTGGGAACGATGCCTTAAGGCGAATCAAGCGGATAGTTCATCAGCGGTATAAAAACATCGATACTTGTTTCAGATTTATAGGGGTCGATTCCGATGAGGGCGAACCGAGCTACAACGAGAATGAGCGCAAGTATTACTTAGCCTTGCAAGAACACGAAAGAGTGCCGATTTCACATGAAAAAGGTAGCGAGTTTTTTGCCTCTGATTATCGCAACCTACTTCAACCATATATAACTGAATGGCTCAGCCCAGAAGTGACTCATGAAGATTGCAAGTCGGGCGCTGGTGGGTTTAGGGCCGTAGGCAGGGCACTGCTGCTTAACTCGGCAGACAAATTCAGGCAAAAGTTTCGGGATGCACTTTCTGCTATTTTAATCGAAGCAGACGCGGCACCTGTTAATATATTCATACTTGCTGGTGTTGGTGGAGGTACAGGCAGCGGCACCTTGTTAGACATAGCATATATATGTAGGGGTGTTGCAAAAGACAAGTTTACAGAAGGCTATAGGGATCGCCACTATATGCACGGCTTTATATTCCTGCCAGATATCAACACTGCTCGTCCTTTACCCGATTATGTAAAGGCATACATACCACCAAACGCATATGCCTCCTTAGCAGAAATAGACTATTGGATGAATATAGAATCCAGAGGAGATACATTTAGACAGCAATATTCATCCGGTTTTTCAGTGGATCTGAAATGTCCCCCGTTTGATCTCTGTTGGCCCATTTCAGCTGTAAACGCTGATGGAAAGACTATCTCGGATGCTGCAAACCAGTCTATGACTATTGTTGCAGAAACGATTTGCGCATGGATAGCCTATCAAACAATGGATGGCGCGGGAATGTCAGTTGTTAAGTCGTTTATTGATAACAGGACGCAAATAACAAACGAAGCCCTCATTACCCGCCAGCCTGGAAAAGCTTGCCCTGTGTCATATAGATATACTGCATGTGGTTCGGCAATCATGAAGTTGCCTGTAGCTGCCATAAACACTTATCTTGCGTGTATTTTATTTAACAAAATCCGCGCATTGTATGATAAGGCTTTCTCTAGCCAAATTGTAAAAGATTTGGCAGATTATTGTAGCGGAGAAGAAATAGGTTTGTCTATAGATATGTTGGAAAAAAGGATTAAACATGCCTTGAAAAAAAAGCGCGTCGTAGCACCTAATCCGACTTCAGCAGAAAGAGGGATACTACTTGGACACAGTTACGAACGCTCATTTGAGGATTACCTTATAAATTTAGAAAGCAACTTGTCCTTTATACAAGATGAGGCCACAGCTGAAAGCCTTGCTGTACTTGAATCCGATTTTCTTAGAATATTTACCGATTCAAACAAGGGTCCCTATTATTTAGACGCGTTTTTAGAAAATGGAAACACTGGGTTAATACCTATAATGAAAAGTTATGCTGATGAGGCTTTAAAACTGAAGAATAGGCTTATGAATGCGAATGGAGAGCTGGAGCAACTCAAGAATCAAGCACGGGCAAAAGCTGTCAAGGCCAATAAAAACCCAATAATGATTTTAACGCATGAGGGTACAGCAAGGGAGTATGCCTCAGCTTTAAAAACCTATTATGACAACCGTGAACGCCAAAGTTTGTGTATTGCATGTGCTGAGATCTACAAGAATCTGCAGTCTGCTTTAAAAAAGCGTGTCAGGGCTGTGTATTCGGCTACGTTTGAAGTCTTAAAGGCATTGGGTAATGTCTTCGATAAAAATCTAAAAACTTATGATGCAGCCGTAAATGTGCAGACAGTTAATACAACGACTGTATATTCGTGGGATGTGTTTACACTTCCAGAAATCGTTAAGATTGTTCAAAGTGAATTAGAAACTCAAGGAGTGTCCGACCAAGATATCACCACTATGGTTCAAGATTTTTTGATCGATCTATATGATTTGATTAACAGTGGCATTAATAGGCAACTGGTAGCTCAGCAAGATCTGAACGATATTAAGTTGAATGGTTTAGAGATCAACAAATTTTTAGCCAATTTTGTTACCCGAAAGTTTGAGAAACTAGCAAGAAAGACTCTAAAAGAGTATATGCAAGAAAAAGCAAGCAGTCAAAATAAAACCCTCACACAATATTTGGTCGATCAGTTTAATGAAATGGAGAAGCATTCCTCTCCTTTGTTTCATCGGCCTATATATAAAGATGCGATTCTTTACTATGGTTCTATCCCAATGGGAGATACGGATATCAGCAATGCTTGGATGCAGTATCAAAACGAGCGGCAAAACAGAAGAGCGCACCCTTCCATCAATGGTGATACATTGGTTTTTATGAGCATTGCCTGTGCCATACCATTACACGCTGCAACACAATTAAATACGTCCGAAAGTGAATATCGCCAAAGAAAAGCCAACTCCCGTTCACGGCCTTCTCTGCATTTGATAAGATCTACGCCAGAATCGAGGGCAAAGGGGTACATAGACAAGTACTGGGATTGGGACTACCTGCCAGCTATTAAACCAACTGACGAGCGGCCTCTTGATGAAATGCGGACAAACGAGATAGCAAAACTAGCCGAGATACGTCCCGTGTTTGAGCGACTCACGGAAAAAAGAATTATCCGAGTCTTCAATGCAACTGAAGGTGGCAATGCTGATTCCTCGAGTTGTAAATACACGGTAGTTAAGTTAGCTGATTTTAACACGATAGACAGGAAACTATTCGATAGAGAGCTTTCACTCAACGCTTCTGAGTCCGAGTTAAGCACCTACAAAGATAAATTGACAGAGCTACGTGCATGTGTGACTGGTGAACAATCACCAGCAAGCCTCCAACAGGCATTTGGCACACACTTCGAACTGTCTGATGTTATCTTTCAAGCTGCTTATCACTCTGATTGGCCCGATCCGTGGCACGAAGCATTAAGTTTGTATATCCGTTCCCTGAACATTCAACGGGATACTGCTGCTACAGAAGCTTTTTACGACGCTATAACTGAGAGGTTAGATCAAGTCGCAGCCTTGTTGAAGGAAAAAGGCTTTACTTCAAACTTGGCTGAAGACATAGTAAAGGCATTCGTCGTAGGTATTTTGTATAGGGACGGAAACCAGTGGATGCTGAACCATCACGATAATACGATGCGCATGGCTCTTACTGGGAAAGACAAATTCCCGCTGTATGCCATTTATAAAGAACTGTTGACATATCCTGGCATCGTAGATGTAGTGGAGGATGTTAATGCGAAATACGAAAACGCGTTAATATCTGGAGTTTTCGCCGATTCTTTCGATGCATTTAAGACACAGATTGAGGCTGAGATAAGAAAAGCCAGAACAATTGCAATCCAAGAAGATCAGCGATTCTTACTGGATAAAATGAGCGAATTTTTGACTGATATATCTGAATAACCGCTAATTCACTAGCCTATCAGAGAATCTCTAGTCTCTAGTTCCTAGTCCACCCATTGGAGGCAGCCGTATGGAATATCGTCAACTAATACTGCTCTATAGTGGAGATTTCGAGGATCTGATTTCGAAACTTCCAGAAAAATTTCCTGAGCGTGATGACGTGATTATTGCAGTTAGTGATGCTGTTGCTGAGGATCTAACCGAAAGAATTACAGAATCTGCTACTGAGGCTATCAAAAGGCATGGTTTTGGCCTTGGTATCAGCATACAACGTCATGTTCTATGCTTAACGAATACACTCAGCAATTTAAGAGAACTAATGCTCACTTATCAGAAAATCAAAAAGAATCTAGGCTGCCTCTCGTTCGATATCGTTTTCGCAGGAGATATGGTGACATTGGAAGAATCCCGGGGACTGCTGGAAGTGTCCCGGGATTTTGCCAACGAACAAGTGGCTTTTATCTATTTGAATAGATCGATATACACAGGCGTCTCAATACTTAACGAGGACATATCCGTTCTATGCTATGCCATAATCAGTAGTAGGCTTAATCGGATAGCTTCTCGACTTAAAGGTCTTATCTTTGTACGTGTATCCTTTCGCTCTATAGAGCCTTTTAACCTTCCAGAACAGCTGGCTTACCGCAAATTGAGAGACAACCAAGAGCTAAATTGGAGTGTTGATGAAGATAGAATAAGGGCCTTTATTGATGAACGGGTAAATTTGTATGAGGTTTCAAGAGCAGAATTTCATTGCCTTATTTGGCATGGCTACGATTTCCAAAATAGGAAATACAGATCAATTGCAGATCAAATGAAGCAAGAAAAGTTCATCAGTTTATTGGATCAGTTTATTCAAATGAACTGTACAAAAGAATTTGATGACTTGTTTGAGCGTGCAAGAGGAGGTACTGAAGATCTGATACAACCTCTGTTGAAACATGCTTTTCCAGATTCCATAGACAGTTTTTTAGGTCAAGATGCAATATCTGCTTTGGAGATGATAAGGGGAAGTCTTTCAAAACTGCAGCAAGATTTCGTTCAAAATGCTGCTTCAGCCCACAACTTTGCACATGGACCAGTGAGGGCGCAAGATCTTTGGGAATACGCAAATCATGTATACGATTATGGGTTTTCGTTTAAACTTGATCAAGTTCGACAGAAGTGTTTTGAGGAACTTACAAACCATTTATACTCCAAGATTGACAAATTGATCCTAGTGCAAAAAGAGAACCTGAAAAGATTTGCTGATTCTCTAAAACCTATAGTAAAGAAAACGGCGGGCAACACATTTGCTATTGAAGTATATGACCTTATAGACGGGTTATATAAATCTGATTCCTTGTTGGAATCCCGCTTAAGGAAGCGAATCTCAGATTATATCAATAATCGGCACAAGAACGATGGTTCACCTGAGGCATTGTTGTTGGACTCTGAAACCTTTGCTCAATTCTACAATAATTTAGCTGATGCTGGCAGACATTTATTTACGGAAGATGCTCTCAAGCACTTTGAGGGATTCATAAGCAGAGTGGCTAACCCTGAGGACAACTCATTTGTCCTGCTTCATAAGATGTCTTTCGACACAATCCAATCTTGGCTTGGTGAGCGCGCCGCACGTTCAGTGATTGTGCCTGAAAGTGAAGAGATATGTAAATTGTTAAAGAACAATTTCCCGCAGCCATGTAAGTCTGATCTGTTTGCGGTTTACGATTTCTTTCCACCACATGATCCTTTTAGGGAAGATTTGATTGAATTGTTAGTAACACACTGATAAGAAATTATATTGGGGGTGATCCCAGTGCCGTGTTATATTGAATACACTGGCGACCCGAGATTAGTTTTGAAAGCCCAGGTGAATGAAGATAGTGGGGATATAAGAATTGATGGTGTGTCTTCTTCCGCGACTCATATACTTGTTTTCGAGGCACCAATTTCCGGTATTTTTAATCCTGATGCTACATATATGGCTCATGAGTGTGTGGATATACTATACACCAGTCCATCCGTTGTGGCAGTCAATGGGCCTGCCAAAGAATATTGTGCCGCACCTGCTATATATGATAAGAAATCAGACATATATCGAATAGATACTCGATCGTCCTGTCGCGTGGTTGCTGGTGATATTGTTACCCTTAACTATAAGGTACGTGAAGAGTTAGTTACTGAAAAAAAGAAAAATCTCCCTCCAAAGGTCAAAAAAGTTACTGTCACATTAAGTGAAGTTTCTGAAGGCTTGTATTACACAGTATCCATGTTTGAGGGTGTAAAGTATCCGATAATTTTTGATCCCCCAGCATCTAAGAGTTTTGTAGTTTTTATCCCATGCCGCGCAAAAGTGCGATTGGGTAATGAAAAGGGCAGTAATGTAAGGCTAAAGCATGTAGAAAAATGAACCAGATGTCGGTGTTTGAAAATCCTTAGGAGATGAGTACAATGCCTTTCCCTTTCTTGAATTTATTTGTTAAAAAGCCTGTCACCAAACCCAAAGGCTACGAGGATATAATCTGTCTAAATACCGCTTGCATGAGAACATTTACTCATGAAGATCGGTTGTTTAGGTTGAAACCTCCATTAGAGGTGGAGCGCTATCATCGTGAGCATATGGATAGCGTAGGTAAGAAGAGCATACTCTCCGATGAATACTCAGAACTCTCAGATGACCCATATGGTTATCTGGATGATGAAGATAAAACCCCGATATCGGAGCGTGAAAGGCCAGCTAACGCGGAATTAGAAGAAAAAAACGAATATTATTACGACAATATAGGCTCTGAGGAGCCGAAATATCTAAGCATCTTAGACGATTCACTATGCAATCAGCCTGATATGGAAGTTGTGCCAGATGATGAGAATGCTTATAGGGTTTTTCTAGAACACAGTGCTGCAACAGGATTTGTGATAGGGATCTCTGATAAATATGGCATAGTCACGCATGAGGCTGTGTGCCCATTTTGCAAATCGGATTTGTATCCCCACGCAGGGCTTTATGAGACGATTATTATACCAATACTGGGCGTATCCCAATCTGGAAAAACAGTGATGATGAGCAAAGGTTTAGGACCATTCCTCCAGGAGGCAGTACCGAAGATGATGTCTGAGGGCTCTGTGTATGACGAAGAGGGGCGGAAATATCTTAAGACACTAGAAATCAAACTTAAGAACCGTGAAAAGATTGAAGCTTCAAATGCAGTGGAGCGACTTATGTGGATGGTGCGCAGTGCAGAAAAAAAGGTTGTACTGTTGACTTTTGATATGCCAGGTGAATATATCGCTAACAGCAACGATAAAGACGCTCAATTTTTCAGGGAGACAAACCTGAGGAATGTTCTGCAGTGTGCAAAAGGCTTGATTATCATTATTTCCCCAGAGCAAATAACAAAACTGATTAAAGATAATGCAACCAGCTATGATAGTGAAGAAGAAAATATTAAAAATAAGGTAAAGCTTCGTCAAATAATGGATATGCTAAGATTAGTTGAGCGTGATTCAGATCCTGCCAAGCTGTTACAGAAAAAACAGATACCTACAAGTTTTATATTGACAAAAATAGACATGTTGGAAGACGATTATGAGGGCCCCGTAAGTATACATATGCTGAAGGACGAGCAGTTAAAAAATAAAATAGAAGAAGTGATATCCTATAGCCCGTACCAATGTAGAGGGAACAAAGTTTCATTTGGTGACTTTTCTTACATAACTGGTATTACTGAAGAAGTATTCGATGGTCTTATCAAAAATGAAAAGCACGGGCTCTATGACCTCTTAGGTCGTGATCGAAAACTTGCATGTTTTGGGACATCAATACAAGGTTCTGACACTAACGCTGATGTAGTCAAGCCACCAAAACGCCCCTACGATCCGTTTTATTGGCTGTTTACGCAAATAGGGTTGTTTGAGTCGCAATCGTAGAAAGGGGGCTGAATATTCGTGGTTTCTTTTGAACAGGCTTATTATACACGTGCGCACTCACAGCGGTTTACTGGTCAAGGTGGGTTCGGTATATCAGGTGCCTCCAGTTGGTTTACAAAGGAAACGGCTGACAGGTACATATCGTCTATTGGAAAATATGTGTTCTTTACAGATTTTAACGATTGGATGTACTTGATTCTGCCATCCACTGACGGATGGCTCTCTGTTACGCGCGGGTTCCAGACCCAATCAGATTCGGCAGACGGCCGTGTCACCGCATTTTTACACACATTTCTCAGCAGCCCTGAAACAACGGTGAGACTTCTTAATGGCGAGCTCGGCACTGCGGCTCCAGCACGTTTCGATCAATTCTGTAAACATTACGTTGGTGATCCCATAGAGCTCCCAAAGCTTGACAAGCTACCTTTGTACATCCCGAACAGCGACCCAGCAGATTTTACTATCGAGTCCGCTGGATTTACTAGGGAAGGTATGCTTGATCTTCTTGATCGGATTGTGGTGGGATACGAAAAAAATCGAGCTGCCAAAGAAAAGGGCCATTACAAGGTTTTTGTGGTGTATAACTGTGAGCGGGATGAATTTGAGAGTCAAGCTTTTGCTTTGTTGGCACTTCTATACGCGAGTTTGCCATATGTTGTTACATCTCGTTTAGGTGCTGTGATCAAAACAGATAATAAGTGGCGTTCAGATCTTATAGCTGGAGACACTGCATATCACGCTAACTATGCAGGTATCTCACAAGGGTCAGGGCAGTGGTTTATACCAGGCGTAGATCTGTTTATCCTCAACGAACAGCCTGAGCCACAACCTACCAATGGCATCGTTTTTACGGTTTCAGAAAAGAACGTCTCTACAGACATTAGAATGAATGTTAACCCGGCTTACAAGGAATTGTTCTATGATATAATGGATAGCATGGATGACAAAAAGGATTCCGAACTAACCGAAAGCCTTTTAGAATTCTACAGTTTTCTGCACACTGCTTGTAAGGCAGTTGTATCCTTTAGCAATGTATGTGCAATATATCAGATGACACAAACCATGAGGTATACAGATCGATTGGCTAGTTTAGAATGGTCTGGAATCGGAAAACTCTTTCATATATTATGTGTTTGTTTTGATGATCATTTTTCAGAAGCAGAGGATAAATGGCATAAGCACGTTGTTGAGTTCTTCTCATACACTCTTAGCAAACCGATATCAGACGGTATCCCAGAAGGGCTTTGTATACAGTTATACGATGTAGGTATCTATCTATGTCGAGACTTGGATATTATAAGAATTGATGACTTCAGCAGGGCATATTGTCAATTCCTTAAAAGAGCGAAAGCAATTACACCATCTTATAATAAACTAATGGATACCCTATCTGCTGATGAACAAGTTTATGAGTTGCTACTGGATTTCGATGCACGACTGCCCGATGGGGGTTGCTTTTTGCCAATGTGTGAAAAAGCCATGGCAGCAGAGAGTGTTGAACGTTTGTTTTTAGCAATGAAACTGTATGATAGATATCTGATACAAATAAAGAAAATACATTATCCAACAACTTCATTGAGAGCATTATACAACTCGGTAATGGCTTTGGCGGATGAGATAAAAATGTCTGAAGCTCAGTTGAGAGACTGCTCCAGCTTGATAAAATTCGTAAACAAAACGCACATGTTGGCTCAGATAAATAAATATAAGCCTGACTACATAACTTTCCTATTTGGAAAAGGGTTAGCAAAAATCATTGAAGCTTTAATGGAGCGCATTTTTGTTGAAGAAATGCCAACCGACTTGTGGGTTGTTTTGTACTGTATGTATTTAATCCGAGAAGGGAACGAACACCCAAAAATATGGGAGACTTTCGAAAAAGGAGCCGCTGCTTGTGCTATATCCGCTGAGAAATTGTCCGAATATAGAGATTTTATTTACGAAAATATAAAAGTAGAAAGAATTGCCAAAAGCGGAGAGAAGCATTTAATTCTAAAGTACTATAACTTTGACAAGCCACAGTCGGTAATAAGCTGGAATGGTTTGTTATCGGATATTTATGCTATGAGTTTGCCAAATGAGCGGCTCTATTATTTTTTTGCGGAATTAAGAGTGCTTTGGAGCAGAGCACCTATTAACTACGACCTATATATGAGCTTATATAACAAGATCAGAAAAATGGTTATGGAAGAGGCTTCTACAGAGAGTGGCATGGGGAATCAACTAAAAGAGATGCTAAGAAAAGAGAGAAGCCGATCAGAGCCGAACCATCATATTTTATTAATGCTCGAAGGTCTTTATGCTGTAGCCGACACACTTAACGCCCTCTGGGATAACAGTACGGTTTCTTTATATTGTCCAAGGTGTGACCACTTAAACGCGCTTATCATCAGTAATAGCAAACTTGTTTGTAGGTTCTGTAACGCAAAACTTTCTGAAGCCAATCTGGGAATTTACGTTATAATTAATCAGATGGATGCCAAGATCATGCATAAAATGATTCATTATGAAATCTCTAAAAAAAGCATTTTTGATAAGGTCTTTAAACCACGTGACAATAATTCTACATCTTTAGTGACAACTGAAGATAGAGAAACATACCACACAAAACACAAGTCTAAAAACGCTGAGATTATACTTATAAAAAATGAGTTTACAGATGTATGTGAGAAAGCAGTCGAGTTGATTTTACAAAGAGAATCGCCCCGAAACACATGCTTTATTATTCAAGCGATGCAAGATGGGGAAATACAGGGCCTCATACAATCTCTTAAAAGTCCATTCATTTCAGTCATAGTGGATGAAACAGGAGAATTGCCAGGATACTACGGAAACGATAACAGATATGTTAAATACAGCCGAGGCCAAGTTCCAAAAGTAATAATAAATGATCTGGCAATCTACAATGCCTTGATACCTGACAGTAATGAATAGTTATAATCTCCAGTATCCAGCTGTTATAGATTTTTCTGATACAAATGTGCAGGATTTGATTAATAGCACTTATGCGATACTTATCGAAGGACTTGTCGAAGCCTCTTGTGAGTCAGCAAAGGATACTATTCCAGATATCGTGGATGTTCTATCCCGATTAGTAGTAACGAAGCAAAATGTAGCATGCGGGCTTGTTGCTACTCGAAGCAGTCCAGCATATTCTGTTTTGAGGGATTCGATCAGTTCACTGAAAAGATTAGATGAGGCATGTTCAACTCATTTGTGGTCTGCAAGGGAAAACAGCAGTGTTGAAACGCGTTTTATTGCTCAAATAGCATTGTGTCATGCATATGGATGGTTTGGTGGCAATGACTGCCTTCGCAATGCAGAGAATATGTTGAACCGATTAGGGTCGGAAATTCAGTTATCTGGCAACGCTGAACTGGAGTACGTAAACGGTTTAAAGGCTTATCTAAAAATAAAGCGCAGAGGAAAATGGAGATATAGGCGGGAATATCAGTGTAGTCGTGATAACCCATGGCTGGCTGTTGCTGCATTTGAGTTAAAGCACGAGGGCCGAGGCTGGCTTTTTGGACACTCTGTTCGTGCTATGTGTAATAGAGCAATTCGTTCCCCATATTTTGAATATTTCGATTTACATACACAAAAGCGGCTTCGCTTTATGAATAATTTTGAGGCCTTTCAGTGGAACGGCGTATGGAATGATAATTTGTCACAAGGCTTATATACAGGTATCAAACTCGATGCAGATCTAACAGTTTCTACCATATTAGAAGTTGGAAAAGCAGGAAGGTTTGAGCTCTCATTTGCAGACGCCGCGTTTCTTGGGTACAAGAGCGTCAGTGCTTTGATTGTTAGTCTTCTCCAGCGCAAGCTAATTTCAGGCCGACACTTATTTCATTGGCATGTGTGCGCCATGAGTAGCCCTGATGTCGCTTACACCTATGCAGCTGATATTTACGACAAGTATCCCGATGAAGCTTTGGCTATAATGAGGAAGTATGGTTCTGTTGGTTATGAAAGGGCTCAGAGCTACTTGGCAGATAAACTGAAAGAGCGTCATCAAGACGAAGAATCCCTAGAATGGCGCGCTGCTTTGGCTGAAAAGGATGATACTGCTAAAGTAAAGTTATTCGAAGATTTGAGCGATTTATGTAGAGCAGACAGAAGCTATGAGCAGCGAACAATAGATGCGGCAATTGCTGTGTTCAACTCCAGTAGCACAGCTGCTTTTTGGCTTGGTAACTACTATTTTAATAGAAAAAAGTACGTCGAGGCAGTTAAGTTCCTGTCCGCCGGGTGTGAACAGAATGATGCAGCTTCTAAGCAACTGCTAGCGCGTTGTCTGTTGAATGAGTATGGTACATCTGAAGATTGCAAAAAAGCTTACGAGCATTTAGTTTCAGTATATGATATTGCGGAAACAGAAATAAGGATGCTTCGCATATTCTGCCAGATTGGTGGAATTGGTACACGTGTGGATATAGCATCAGCGATGATAGCATATGAAGAAGAAAAAAATGCTGATAGTGCCTTGTCTGCCTTGACTGATGCGCTTTTGATGCTCAGTAATCTACGAGGGAATAGGCGATATCGTCGATTCTGGAATTCGATTTGGGCTTTTGAAAAAAAACACAGTAAGCTTATCATGTTCAATACGGCAGGCAGGCTTGAAGTTTATAAGAATTTCGCTGAATTAAGCGGGGCACTGACTGCATTGGGATGGATAAAGGCCACAAGTGCGATTGGGGATGTATTGTCAGCGTTTAAGGCAGCAGCAGATGCGGGAAGCCTCATTTCCAGCACTATATTGGAGTCTTACCAAGAAGAAAAATCATTAGTTCCGAATGTAATTGGAAAGATTTTGATGGTGGTTAACCCATTTTATCGGAGAAGAATGTATTCGCAGATTTTACGTTGCATAGAAACGGGCATGAATACTAGGTTATTACCCGCGCTGTGCGAACAATATGGCCAAAATAGAACGGAGTTTGATCAAATTATGCCATTTGTGCCCTGGGCCGAGGCATTATGCAAAACTTTAGAAGGTATGCGGTTGTTTGGATTGTCTCAATCCTCGTGCGATGAATGGCTTAGGAAAAAGTATATGATGAAAAGTGCTGAATTCGGTGATGGTAGGGCAGCACTTAAGCTTTATGATTTTATGCCTTTAAAGCGTTCGCCAGAGTCTTTAATGTATTTGGAAAAGGCCCTAACCTGTGGTATGGCTCAAGCTTACAAGAAAGCGGCATACTTGGGACATGGTGACAGCTATAGCTTGTATCTGCGTGGTGTTTACGCAGGCAGTTTCGAATGTGCGGCGGACATCCAGCCATTGACTGAAAAATCCTTATTTAGGCTTATGTTACTTAAGCAGCTCAGGCGTGCTGTATCGAGAAGTGATATCTGACGAAAACTTATGTGAGGATAAAATTATGAAAAACGTGTTCAAGTTTGACTATATAATGGCTGTTGTGACTGTTTTTGCCGGCATAGCAGCGTTCGCGTTCGGGGAATGGATACTGGAGGTAATGGGCGAGCCATACGCCCTTACGATGGCATTATACTTCTGTGCAGCTGTAGTTATTATAGCCACGCTTACATGCTTTGCTGCCTTTAAATTGAGTCCGATTCGTATGGAATTGCCTTATGGGACGTTCTTTGGCAAGGCTTTAGGTAGCGTCTTAATATTTAGTTTTTTATTATCGTTATGCGTAGGGGCGTTATTTCAATTTTTGTATGGTTTAGGAGACGGCATTCATGCCGAACCTACAGATAACTATATTATTGTTATTGACAATTCCGGTAGCATGCAGGTCAATGATCCCACATTTGAGCGTTATTCGGCCTTGAAGGAATTGTTCTTAGTGATGCAACCTCATCAAACTATCGGGGTGTATGTATTCACAGATACTTTTGCCGAAGTTTTTCCCAGCCAAAACATAACTCCAGAAACTATCGATCAGTTCGACGAGATTTTTAGCCCATACATGGTAAGCAGGGGCGGAACAGATCTTATGAGTCCCCTAGCTGACATAGCCCAGAGACAACTAGCCTCACCTCTGCTGGGAAAGACCGCTGTTATTGTAATTTCTGATGGTGAATGCCAAGTAGATAATATTGTGTTAAGGCAATGCGTGGATGCAGGGCTTATAGTACATACGGTAGGCGTAAGCCGTGTAAATCTCCGTTCGCTGACTCGCATAGCTAGGGCTACTGGAGGGGTATATCAGAGTGTCAGCGAAATATCCGATCTGGTTGACGTGTTACATGGGCTGCCAAATATTCAGAGCGCTCGTATGTTGGTCGGATATCGTGGAGGTCCGCTAGCATTTTCGGGGTTTTATGCGTTTCTACGTGTATTATTTCTGTTTGTTCTAGGGCTTATAGTACGTGCAATACAGTTTTTCATTATTGATACGGATCAACACAGGCTTTCGAGGCTGGCGCAGGGTGCTGTACTTGTATTGATTGGCTCTGTTTTAGTGGAGGTTATTATACAAAACTTTGGAATGAGCGAAGCAATTATACGGTTGATCATGAATCTGTTATTCGCAGTAGTCTTTCTAAGGAACAGAGTGATGATGCCCCACGATAAAGGCAGAGTTGTATCGGGCGTTGATACATTACACTATTCAAACGACAGTTCTTTTGAGGAAGAAGCTGACTTGGCTATAAGACGCTAAACCTAGAGATAAGAACATTTTTTGCCCATAGTGCGGAATTGAGGATTCAAAATGGAATACATTCTAACACATAGAAAAACCCCAGTTGTTGAAATTGTGATTGACGAAGAGACAGCGGTAATCTCAAAAATCGGAACAGTATTTGCACCTGAACATATTCCTGTCGGAGTAAGTTTTAAGGATGAAATTCCAATTAGAGGTGACCTTAACGACTGGTGGAATGGTCGTTCTATACCCGCAAGCAGACAAAATATCCGAGAAGCGATAGCAAAATTAGGCATAAGCTCAACAAAAAAACTCATTATGAAATGTTTCGGGTTGTCTCTCTCCGATCAATATTGGGTAAATCCTGTAGATAACCCTCTGGAGTGGGATAAAATAAACTTTTTTGACAACCCATTTTCTGAAGATATGGGTAATGTTTTGTTTAGTGAAGCTCTAAGTGATACGCTTAATCTCATGTCCCCAGATAACACATCCGATGGCTGGTTAAAAAAGAAGTGGAAAATAGAAGGAGGAAAGCGCTGTTTAATCAAGGGTGGCAGTGACCCATTTCATCAGCAGCCCCTCAACGAAGTAATGGCAGCTATTGTAATGGAACGACTCGATATCCCGCATGTTCCTTATTCGGTTATCTGGGACGATGGTTTCCCGTACAGTGTTTGTGAAAACTTTGTAACTTCCGAGACAGAACTAATAAGTGCGTACTACATTCATAATACTAAAAAAATCGAAGATATAAATCACCTTTATGAACATTATTTGGATTGTTGTTCGGGACTAGGCATACCTAACTCTCAAATGCATGTTGATAAGATGCTGGTTGTAGATTATCTTATAGCAAATAATGACAGGCATTTTGGAAATTTTGGCGCAGTTCGAAATGCTGTAACCCTCGAATGGGTTGCTCCAGCACCCTTATATGATAACGGATCGTCCTTTTGGTACAATCAAATTACAAAAAATATATTGAACGCAAATGAAACGAAAAGCCAGCCTTTTTTCCATACCCATGAGAAACAAATAGGGTTGGTAAGGGATTTTTCATGGCTAGATTTTTCCAAATTAATTGGAATCGACGAGGAATTTAACGAATTGCTTCCAAAATCGCCCTTAATTGACGTAGAAAGGCTCGATATATTAAGCTATGCGCTGAGAAAGCGTCTAGAAATGCTTAGGGATATTATGGATCAATAATTGCGTGAAAGGTTCACATCCAATGTCACTAAGTTAAGGAAATCATACACGCAACGTCATTGCGGGCTTGACCCGCAATCCCCTGAGATTGGCTAAGTTTAGGGGATCCCGGGTCAAACCCGGGATGACGGCATACCTTAATCTTAATGACATCGGGTTCACATCATCCCCCATAAAAATTTGAATATGGCTGAAATTTGCTCAATACACCATCAACGCGATTCATCCTTGTTTCCAAGTCACCTTTTAATGAAATATACGGAATACGCCGAATTTCGAGGTCGGCAACAATCCTCTTATGAAAGATATGACGCTTTTGGTCTCCGCTGCGATCCCAAGTATCATCATACGGAATGTCATCCTCACATAGAAAAAATAAATCGTAGCGCGAGGCGTTTTCTATCGCCAGATGGGTTAAGAGTTTCGGTGCAGTGCCATGATAATCTAATGCGAACATATATGTGGTTATGGCATTTGTGTCTATAAAGCAGTATTGGTTAGCAGAAAGAAAAGCTGCTTCTTCACGTTTGATATGCCCTACTGCGATCTCATTAAATGCTTGAAAAGACAAGCGACGGTTTATCTGATGTTCATCCCAATAGTCGCGCCCATATTCACTGGCGAATGTAGTGTTGTGTCGCTTTGCAAGTGCCTCTGTGATAGTTGACTTACCAGTAGACATGGCACCCAAAAAAACAACTTTAATTATCAAGTCCCTATATACATTGCTTGGAATAAATGCCCTATGTTTATATGGGTCTGAACGGATTTCTGTGGCTGATATACGAAAAGTAGCTCGACTTTGGTCAACTCTGCGATCAGTTGCATTTAGAGCTTTGCTTACATGGACTCCATAATCCTCAGATGAGTAAAAGTGCGTAATTCTACGATTACCTACAGTATTCAAGATATACTTCTCATGTGCCTGCATAATTTCAAGTGTGTAGCCTACAACTTGCAAGCAGTTATAACACTCAATTACTTCTACAGACGGGTAAAGTGCGCGTATCCAGTTAGCCCTAACAGGAACGGGAATTGGCGTTATATCGTCTTCATAAACCAATACAATAACCTTATCCATCTCTGAAAGGGCAGTATCTATTACAAGTTTGTGTCCAAGGTGAAAGGGTGCATATTTACCAAGCGTTAAGCCAATTTTAGACATTTTGAACACTTACTCTCGTTGTTTTATACCAAACATAGATTCCGTAGA